>Ga0207703_10003459_pt1 | contig 13220 bp, 12 predicted proteins | sample KBSSwiS12_FD_184304 | JGI IMG/M metagenome (GOLD analysis project Ga0207703, IMG submission 184304) | Switchgrass rhizosphere microbial communities from Kellogg Biological Station, Michigan, USA - KBS Switchgrass S1-2 (SPAdes) (version 2) | ecosystem: Host-associated > Plants > Roots >... | reverse complement strand
GGCGAGGCGGCCCTCACGGCCACGTCCACCGCCAACATGATCATGTTTCTGCTCATCGCCATGGCATTCGGCGTAGCACTGGCCACCAGTATCATCGTGGGACAGAGCATCGGCGCCAATAACATGGCGCACGCGAAGAAAGTCGTCGGTACGAGCGCCACCTTTTTCGCGGGTATCTCCCTGGCGATGGCTATCACCGGCCAGCTGATCTGTCAGCCGTTGTTGGTGGCAATGAAAGCGCCGGCGGATTCGTTGCCCCTCGCAGTGACCTACATGCGCGTAATGTTTCTGGCAACGCCGCTTTTGTACATGTACGCCTTCGTGATGTCGACTCTGCGCGGCGCCGGTGACTCAAAAACACCGTTTTATTTCATGCTGGTCTCGGTTGCCTTCGATATCGCGTTGAACCCCGTATTCATCTTTGGCGCAGGTCCCATTCCACGCTTCGGCATCGCGGGATCGGCGCTGGCGACCTTTGTTTCACAGGCGATCAGCTTCACGGCGATGATGGTGTATCTGTATCGCAAGCGTCACCCGTTGGCGATACACAAGGATGAGTTGCATCTGTTGCGGCTGGACTGGCCGGTGATCGGGACGCTCATCAAGAAGGGCATCCCCATGAGCGCCCAGATGCTCGTGCTGTCGCTGAGCGGCCTCGTGATGATCTCGATCGTCAATCGCTACGGCGTGGATACGGCAGCCGCTTACGGCGCCACCATCCAATTGTGGAACTACATTCAGATGCCCGCTTTTGCCGTCGGAATGGCGGTCTCGAGCATGGCAGCCCAGAATGTCGGGGCCCGCAAATGGGATCGGGTGGCCTCGATCGCGCGCGTCGGAGTGGTGTACGCGACCCTTCTGACCGGCTTCATGGCGGGGCTCGTCGAGATTCTCAACACGACCGCGTACTCGCTGTATCTGCAGGATGGCTCCGTGGCGATGGCCGCGGCTGTACAGATCAATCGAATCGCCACGCCCTCGTTCATTTTCTTCGGCGTCACACTGGTTTTGTTTGGCGTAGTCCGCGCCACCGGGGCCGTGATGGCGCCACTCCTTTCGCTGACGATTGCGCTCCTCGGGGTTCGCATTCCGCTCGCGGAGATCCTCACCGCGCATTTCGGGGCGGTCGGGATCTGGTGGGCCTTTCCACTCTCGTCGGCCTTCGCAACGCTTCTGGCGGTGGGATACTACAAGTTTGGAGGGTGGCGTTCGGCCCGCATGGAAAGTGAAACGCTACTTCCTCGTACCGATTCATAGTACGCCGCTGATATTGGCGGTGACCTTCGCGCTCGGCCTGAGGCTGGCGGTCATGGCCGGTTTCATGGGAATTCCCCTCGGACTGATCCTGTTCTCCTGGTTCTTCAAATACTGCTTCGTCCTGTTTGATTCCGTCATCGCCGGCGAGGACGAGCCGCCGGTGTTGTCCGTTGAAATGGTCAATCCAGTGAGTGAGCAGCGGCCGCTGGTGCTGGCGGCCCTTGTGGGAACCGAGTTTCTGTTCGCTGCTCGCGCCGGGATTGTCGGTGTCATTGCGGTTGCGATGATTCTGCCCGCCCACGTTGCTGTGCTCGGATACACCCGGAATATATTCAAGGCCGTCTGGCCGCCCGCGCTGTATGCGGTAGTTTCGCGGTTAGGGCGGGACTATCTGCTGACCATTGGGGTGATGGTGCTGGTCGGCTTTGCGGCATATTGGACTGCGGTTGAAGGTGCGGCGCTGTTCATGGTGCTTCTGATAGTGCAATTGGCGCTGCTGCTGATGTTCGCACTCGTGGCCGGTGCGATGTTTGAGCACCGGTGGGAGTTGGGGATCGACAGCAAGACCCGTCAGGAGCGAATGGCTGAGCGTGCCCAGAGGGAACACGAGATCGAGCGCGGCCGCATGTTGGATGTCGTCCATGCCAAGTTCCGGGTACGCGCTTCCGCGGAAGGGTGGGATGAGATTGAGCGCTGGCTCCGGACGCACAGTGACTTGTCGGAACATCGAGCTGTATTGACGGCAACGTCCGCCTGGGACGATGTGCGCGCGGCAGACAAGCTGGCCAACAACCTCGTGGCGACTCTGCTCGCGCGGCGAGAAACCGGCGAGGCATTGCTCATTGTTGAGCAGCGCCTCGCGACGAACCCGAAGTACCAGGTGATGCCCGAAGCGGTCGCGATCCGGATCGCGGAGCTTGCGGGCGCCGCCGGCAAACGAGCGCTACAGCGACAAATCGGGCTGCGCGGTCAATGAGTCGTTCTGCACACGGTCGACGTCGTGCGCGAGGTGCTGCTGTTGCAGAAGTCTCAGGAAGTGCCGCGCACGTGGTGTTGGGACCAGCGCCACAGACCGAAGCCGACGAGGGCCGCGCAGAAGGATCCTGCAGCCAGTGACAACATCGAGTCGCTCAGGGCGGGCGCGATAAAGCCGAACACCAACGCGGAGATCGCGATCGAGACGCACGACTGCACCGAGGCGGCCGAGCCACGCGCGTGTGGAAACAGATCGAGCATCCGCAGGCTGAGGGTGGGACCGGCGAGCTGGGCGCCGAAGGCAATCACGGCCAGGATAATCTGTTGAATGAAGATCGCGGGGGCGGGGAAGATCGCCAGTATCAGGATCATCAGGCCTGAGCCGCTCATCGCCAGCATGAACCCCAGGCGCGATTGCTGTGCATAGGTGAAACGGCCCGCCATCCGCCCGGAAACAAAGGCGGAGGAAATGAGGCCGCCGATCACCGGGACAAACAGGTTGGCAAACTCGGTCTCCTTCAGATGCCAGTGGTCGACCACCACGAAGGGCGCGGCTCCAATGAAGCCCATGAGGGCGGCAAAGTTCGCACCCATCGCCACCGCGAGTAACAGAAATTCGCGATGACACACCACTGACCAGGCGGTACGCGCCAGAGTCTGGAGATGCAGGCGCGAGCGCTTTTCCTCAGGGTGGGTCTCAGGAAGCAGCCAGTACGCTCCCAGAGCCAGAGACATGCCAAACAGCGCCATGAACCCAAACACGGCGTGCCACCCCAGAGTGACATGGATCCAGCCGCCGATGACCGGCGCTACGGCCGGAGCAAAGGCAAACAACATGGTCACGAGGCTCAACAGCTTCTGAGCCTGCGGGCCCTCGAACAGGTCGCGGATGACGGCACGGCCAATGATCATTCCGACGCCGGCACTGACTCCCTGCAAGGCCCGGAATATCAGCAACGTGGCGAAGTTCGGCGCAAAGGCGCAACCCACGGAGGCCAGTGTGTACACGCACAACCCCGTGAGAACCACGGGACGGCGGCCCAGGGCATCGGATACAGGCCCCTGGATCAGCGACATGATCGACAGGGGTAGCATGTAGGCCGTCAGTGTCTGCTGGACCGCCCACTTGCTCAGGCCAAAATCAGCCGCGATGGCGTGAAACGACGGAAAGAACGTGTCGATCGTGAACGGTCCCACCATGGCAAGCGCGGCCAGCAGGACCGCGATCTTCCAATAGCGAGGACTCACCGCTTGGGGCGTAATGTGCCCAGCCATTCAGTTGGATTCCCGCCGCGCTCCAGAACTTCCACCAGCGCGGATCCCACTACAACACCATCAACGTGCCCGCGAAGCAACTCGACCTGCTCACGGCTGCGAATTCCGAAGCCAGCGCACACAGGCGTCTTCGACAGTGAGCGTACGCGATCCAGGTAAGTCATTACCTCCGCCGGAATGGAGACATTCTTGCCGGTCGTGCCCGTCATCGTCACCGCGTACACGAAACCCTGGCTGCTCTCGCAGAGCTGTTTCAGGCGCTCCGGCTTGGTTACCGGGGTCACCATCTGGATCATGGCGACTCCCTGGGCGTCGAGGGCCTTGCGCAGATCGGCGCCTTCATCGAGCGGCAGGTCCGGCACGATGAACCCGGCCACGTTCGAGCGGGCAGCCGCTTCCGCCAGCTTCTCCAGGCCGAAAGCCAACAGCGGGTTGAGGTAGCTCATCAGGATCAGCGGCGCTTTGACGCGTGTGGCCTCGAGCTCGGAGAAGATCCAGCGCAGGTTCACGCCCTGCGCCAGGGCCGCCTGGCTGGAGCGCTGAATCGTCACGCCGTCCGCCATCGGATCAGTAAAGGGGACGCCGATCTCGACTACATCGGCTCCCGCCGCCACCGCCTGAAGGTGCTCGCGAAACTGGTCCTTGCTCGGATAACCCGCTGTCAGAAACGCAACCAACGCGGGCTCACCGCCCTTGCTCGCTGCCCGCACGGCCTCACTGATGCTGTCACGGAGTTTCATCGTGCACCTGCCAGCAACGTGTTCTGGAGTGTCGGCATGTCCTTGTCACCTCTTCCGGAGAGGCACACGAGGATCCGCGAGCCGGGATGCTTCTGCGCCCATTGCCGGGCGCCGATCAATGCATGCGCACTTTCGAGAGCGGGAAGAATTCCCTCGGATTCGCTCAATGCTTTCACGGCCTCCAGGGCCTCCTCATCGGATGCAGTCTGATAGCGGACCCGGCCCGCGGCCAGCAGCAGCGCGTGCTCCGGGCCAACGCCCGGATAGTCCAGGCCCGCGGAAACCGAATGAGTCTCCTGGATCTGGCCGTCCTGATCCTGCAGCAACATTGAGAAACTACCTTGCAACACCCCGGGACTGCCGTAAGACAGGGTCGCGGCGTTGTCACCCAGGCCCTTGCCACGGCCGCCTGCTTCAACACCAATGATAGCGACGGACTTCTCCGGCACGAAGGCATGGAAGGCACCAATGGAGTTGGAGCCACCCCCGACGCATGCGATCAGCACGTCAGGCAGTCCGCCCGCTTCCTCGAGCATCTGGGTGCGCGCTTCGCGGCCGATAACGGCCTGAAGCTCGCGCACCAGGTACGGGAAGGGATGCGGGCCGACCGCGGATCCAATGAGGTAGTACGTATCCAGAGGGTCGGCTACCCAGTCCCGCAGTGCTTCGTCGATTGCCGCGCGCAGAGTCTTGTCGCCGCTGGTGACAGGAACAACTTCAGCACCGAGGAGGCGCATGCGTCCAACGTTGGGAGCCTGGCGCTCCATGTCAACGGCACCCATGTAGACGACGCAGGGCAGACCGAGGCGGGCACACGCCGCGGCACTGGCGACACCGTGTTGGCCCGCACCGGTCTCAGCGATGATTCGCTTGGCCCCCAGGCGCTTTGCCAGCAGGGCCTGGCCGATCGCGTTGTTGATCTTGTGCGCACCCGTGTGCGCCAGATCCTCGCGCTTCAACCAGATCTTCGCGCCCCATCGTTCAGAAAGTCGCGCGGCATAGGTCAGCGCCGTGGGCCGACCGATCCAGCTCTTGAGCTGAGTTTTGTATTCGGTCTGGAAGTCGCTGGCGTGCAGGTGCTTGCGGATACCTTCTTCAAGGCGCTCCAGCGCTGGAATGAGGGTTTCGGGCACGAAGCGGCCGCCGAAGGGCCCGAAGCGGCCTTGGGCGTCCGGGAATTTGCCGGCGATGGCGTCAGCAAGCAGGCGCTCGCTGTCAAACTGGGGGGCTGTCATTTCTGGTCTCCTGCGGGCGTACCCGCTCCCTGGTTACTTCGTGCCGCTGACACGAAGCGCATGATTTCGGTTTGGCTCTTGATACCCGGGCGCTCTTCAACACCACTGGATACATCAACGCCAAATGGGTCGACTGTCGCGATGGCTGTTGCAACGTTGGTTGCATTCAGGCCACCGGCCAGGATCAATTCGGTCTGTCGAGCGAGCTGGCTCGCGGTGTTCCAATCCGCGGTTCGGCCGCTGCCACTGGTGTGGCCTTCGAACAGCAACCGGGGCGGCGGGTTGTGCGCCTCACTGCGAAAGACCGGAAGCAACTGGAGCTCGCGCGGCAGGCGCAGGCCGCGCAGATCGTTGCTGTCAGTTTGTAGCAGATCGGGTTGAAACACTTCAATGATTTCGTCAATCAACTGCTGCGTGGGATGGCGCGTCACCGCCGCGCAAATCACCCGGCCGCGCGCGGGTGCAGCCAGGCTCGCGGCTTCAGCTGGCGTCACCTTACGAACCGACTCGGCAAACACGAAGCCAATGGCGTCGACGTTGGCAGCAAGGGAGGCCTCGACTGCTTCCGGCGTGGTCATGCCGCAGATTTTGATCCACAGTTTTTGTCGAGACGGGGTCATTGGCTTTGAGGGCCGCTGTGCGTTTGGCGGCCCGCTTTGAGCATTGCCGCTGCGAGAGCGTGGGGATCGCCACCCTGCATGAGAGCGCTTCCGACCAATGCCAGCTCGTAGCCGACCGCGGCCATGCGGCCAGCATCTTCAGGCGTTACCACTCCGCTCTCCGCGACCCGCGGGACATGTTTGGGCAGAAGGTGCGCCAGATCGAGCAGCCGCTGGGGTACGATCTGCAGCGAAGTCAGGTCACGGCAGTTGAGGCCCGCCAGCACCGGCGCGGCCCGTGTTGCCGCGGCCGATACCGCGCTCGGGCCGAGCACCTGGTGCATTATTTCGATATCCGCTTCGTCGAAGGCCTCGAGCAACACGAACAGGCCGAGCCGTTCCGCGCATTCCAACATTTCCTGGATGCCGGAAGCCGAGAGCATTCGAATGATGACGAGCACACCGCCGGCGCCGGCCAGCCGCGCTTCGAGAATCTGGTACGGATCGACCAGAAAGTCTTTGCGCATCGCCGGCACATTGAGGGGCGCGAGCGCCTGCGTCGCCTGTTCCAGATGGCTCATCGAGCCGTCGAACCGGCTCGGCTCAGTCAACACAGACACCGCCGCGGCGCCGGCACGCGCGTAGGCGGTTACTCGCGCGGCGACGTCCTCCGTCCCGGCTTTGAGTTGGCCCACGGCCGGGGAGCGGAGTTTGAGCTCGGCGATGAGGTCGAAGCGCTCTGGATGGGTTGTCAGCTTGGGAGCGGGTGCCATTGCCTCCACTGCCTGGAGCAGCGCCGCCTCCGACCGGTTGCGTCGAGCAGCCTCCAACCGCTCACGGCTGCTGTCGGCCATTTGCTGCAGGAAGTCGCTCATGAGCTACGACTCGCAGCAGCGGTCGCTGTCGCGACTGTCGGCGACGGCCGATCGCTCGTGCCTGCCTCACCCGGAGTCGATTGACCGCTGGCGAGCGGCGACCCACCCAGAGTTGAGTGACCGGCCGAGGTCAGCTCCGCGCCTTTCGAAAAGGCGAGCAGCGATTGCAGCACCTGGCGCGCCTTACCGCTGTCGATAGCCGCCGCCGCAATCTCTACACCCTCCTGCGGAGATTTCGTGCGACCCACAACCTCGAGGGCCAGCGACGTGCCCAACAACAGGCAATCCCGGTGCGCGCCCCGATCCTGGCCATTCAACACGGCCTCGAGAGCCCGGGCGTTCTGTTGAGCGTCACCACCCGCCAGATCGGATGCTTGACAGGTCTTCAATCCATAGTCCGCGGGCACTCTGATCTGCATATCAACCTGGCCGGGTCGAACGTCGAACAGCGTGAAGGAGCCGATCGGTGTCGGCTCATCCCAACCCTCCGCGCCGTGGACCACGAAGGTCCGCTCGATTTCCATTCCGGCCAGCGTGTCGGCAATGAGCCGCGCAATGTCGAGACTGAATGCGCCGATCAGATGAAACGGCGGGGTCGCCGGATTCATCAGCGGCCCCAGGATGTTGAAAATAGTCCGCACGCCGAGGGCACTGCGCACCGGAGCAACCGTCTTCATGGCCGGGTGGAAATGCGGCGCGAACAGGAACGTGAAACCGCAAGTCGCCAGACAGTCAGCCGCCTGCTTCTCATCCAGCGGAATCTTCAAGCCCAACGCCTCGAGCACGTCGGCACTGCCCGCGCGGCTGGAAACGGATCGGTTTCCATGTTTGAGCACCGGAACCCCGCAAGCGGCCGTCAGCAACGCGGTGCCTGTTGAAATGTTGACGCTTCCCGAAGAGTCCCCTCCGGTCCCTACGACATCAATCCCGCGGACCTCCGCCGGGATGTGCGGCCGCCGCGCGAGGCGGCGCATTCCTTTAGCAAAACCACGAACTTCATCGGCATTGACGCCCTTGGTGCGCAAAGCCGCCAGCACGGCGCCGGCCATGGCCTGCGATCCCGTTGGATCGGTCAACTGATACAACAGCTCCTCCGCTTCCAACTCGCTCAGATCGCGGCGGTTGAGAAGCCGCTCGAGGGTGTCACGCGAGGGAGGCATGGGACACTCCTGCCGGGGCGCTCTTGCGCTCGCCGCCGGTGAATTCCAGGAAATTCTGCATCAACTTCGGACCGTCCGGTGTCAGGATGCTTTCCGGATGGAATTGCACGCCCTCCACCATGAGCGTCCGGTGACGAACCCCCATGATCTCGCCCTCGGGCGTACGCGCAGTGACCTCGATCTCAGGTGGAAGAGTCTCCGGCGCGGCAATGAGCGAATGGTAACGACCCACCTCACAAGGCTGGGGCAGCCCGGTAAACAACCCGCGTCCATCATGATCGACTGTTGAGGTCTTACCGTGCATCAAACGGCCCGCCCGCACGACCTTGCCTCCAAACACCTCCACAATCGACTGATGTCCGAGGCACACCCCGAACACCGGGATCGATCCGGCGAAGGCGCGGATCATGTCCATGGACACTCCCGCATCGTACGGAGTACCGGGACCCGGTGAAATGCACAGGTGTGAAGGTTGGAGCTTTTTGGCGGTAACAGGCGTGATCGCATCATTGCGATAAACCTGAACGTCGGCTCCCAACATCAGGAACGCCTGCACGAGGTTGTAGGTAAACGAGTCGTAATTGTCGATCAACAGCAAACGAGGCTTCATAGACCGTCCCTCACCAACTCCAGCCCGCGCACCATTGAGCCACTTTTGGCGAGAACTTCTTCGTACTCTGTTTCCGGCACACTGTCGGCAACGATTCCCGCGCCCGCCTGGAAGCTGTATTCGTCACCGTTGAACACCAGGGTCCGGATGGTGATGGCGTGGTCCATATCGCCGCCGGCACCGAAGTAACCGACTGTGCCGCCATATAGACCGCGGTTGGTGGGTTCGAGCTCATCGATGATCTGCATGGCGCGCACTTTGGGTGCGCCGACCAGCGTGCCCGCGGGAAACGCCGCAGCGAAAAGATCGAAGGCGTCGGAGCCCGGCGCTAGTTGACCGTGCACACCGCTGACCATATGCATCACATGGCTGTAGCGTTCGATCGCGCGGTACGGTTCAACGCGAACAGTCCCCGCGCTGGCGACGCGGCCGAGATCGTTGCGCGCCAGATCCACGAGCATGACGTGCTCAGCATTCTCTTTCGGATCCGCCCGTAACTCAGCCTCACGCGCAACGTCGACCTGAGGATCGTCCGACCGCGGCCGCGTTCCTGCGATGGGCCGCAGCTGTGCCAGTCCGCCCTTTAGTTTGACGAGCGCTTCAGGCGATGAGCCGACGACGGTGACATCGCCGAGGGCGCAGTAGTACATGTAGGGCGAGGGGTTGATGAGGCGAAGTGCACGATACGCCTGGAATGGGTCGATCTCATGTCGACCTGAGAAGCGTGCGGATAGAACCAACTGGTAGACGTCGCCGGCGGCAATGTATTCCTGCGTTCGCTTCACACCGGCGAGGTAATCGCTTCGCGTGTAGGTCTGAGTAGGATCGGAGTAGCGCCCAGGCCGGTTGCCGTTGGGGAGCGCCCCACGCAGCGCACGTATGACTTCTTTCCTCAGAGACTGCCGTTCTGCTTCAGAGCCGGCGTGGACCAGGGCGATGCCGCGGGTCAGGTGGTCGAAAACGAGGAGGGAGCGAGGGGCGATGTAATGGAGGGCGGGGGTGTCACTCTGGATACGGGCGGGAAGGCGTTCGAAGTACCGCACCACATCGTATGACGAGTAGCCCACTAAGCCACCCGCCAGCGGCACCCCCGCTATATTTGGCTGGGGGGCCGGCGCTAGATTCAGCGCGTGGCGCAGTGCGTCCAATAGTTCGACGCTTGTAGCGGGTATCGGCCGCCGTTCGCGCCCGATCGTGAGGCCATCACGATCCAGCTTCACTTCCAGCCCGTCACCGAAGCCAATGAAGGAGTAGCGGGCCAACCGCTCGCCACCTTCGACGCTCTCGAGCAGGAAGCGGGGCGAAAACGACGCAAGCTTCATGAACGCCGAGACCGGCGTGTCGAGGTCACCAGATATGTCGAAGGGCGGTTTCAACGCCAGGACTCCTGTGTTCCTTAAATCTTTCCCGGCTTCCGAAAGCCAGGCCCAAACGCAAAAAACCCATCTCGGGGCTACCGGAGATGGGTTTTTCGCTCGAAGAAACTTAGGTGTAAAAGCAGCGAACGGGGCCCTCTCCGTCAGGAGATGCGCCACCACCAGGTCATGCAGGAAATGAGTTGCTGCTGAAACATGTGCGACTGAGTATGGCCGGGGCCCGGCCAGGGCGTCAAGTAACGGGGGCGACGATGCCCTTGCCGTCGCGAGGACGGCCCCAGCGGGCGATCATTAGTCGCCCTCACCCCTGTAGAATAGGCGCTCTTCGTGGTCGACGTGGAGTTGCCTGTGAGTTTTAAGACGCTGCTCGAGTCCTGGCGGGAAACGGCTGCCGCACCGCGTACGGTGACGGAGTACGCCGTCCGGCTCCCGGTCGATGATGCGGCTCAGCTACAAGCGTTGACGGAGATGTTCCCGGGACGGACGGCTGAGCAGTTGATCACGGATCTGCTGGGGGTGGCGCTGCAGGAGATTGCGACGGCCATGCCATACGTGGCGGGTCAGAAGGTGATTTCGACGGATGACCAAGGCGATCCTGTTTACGAAGACGTCGGCCCCACGCCCCGGTTCATGGAGCTCGCGCGCAAGTACCGCAAGAAGCTCGAGGCGGAGGCCAAAAAGGCTTCCGGCGACAGGTAAGGCGGAGGATCCGATGCCCTCATTTGATGTTGTTTCCGAGCTCAACAAACACGAGCTGACCAACGCGGTGGACCAGGCGATTCGCGAGCTGTCGCAGCGCTTCGATTTCAAGGACACCGGCGCCACCTTCGAATTGGTGGAAAAGACCGTCACCCTGAAAGCGCAGGTTGAATTCCAGCTCAAACAGATGTTGGATATTCTCACCCTGCGCTGCTCGAAGCGCGGCATCGACCTCAACTACATGGACATCCAGGATCCGAAAACCGACCTCGGGTCAGCGCAACAGGACGTGATTTTCAAGGAAGGTGTCGATGCGGAGACCGCGAAGAAAATCTCGAAGCTGATCAAGGATTCAAAGATGAAGGTCACCACGGCCTTGCAGGGTGAGAAGGTGCGGGTGACGGGGAAGAGCCGGGATGACCTGCAGGCGGTGATTCAGTTGCTGCGCGGGGCGAAGTTGGATACGCCGCTGCAGTTCAATAATTTCAGAGACTAGCCCGCCTTATTCACGAACGGGAAACGCGGGTGCCGGCGGCGCCTCGGACTAGTGGGCCTTCGCGAGCGCTTTGCACAGGGCTTCCGTCGCATCGACGACGCTTGGGCCCAGGCGCGTCAGGCGTTGATCTTCAAAGGCGATCAGGTTGCCGGTGCGCACGGCGCGCAATGTCGTAAAGCGTTTCCAGTCCGCGAGCCACTCGGCGCCGGCTCCGGGTGGGGCCGCGGCGACGATGATGTCAGGGTCGCGGGCGACGACAGCTTCAACATCAATTACCGGTCCAAGCTCCTTCAGATCGCCGAATACGTTGCGCGCCCCGCAGATTCTCAGAGCATCGCTCATCAAGTGCGTACCACCTACCGTGTAGAACGGGTGGTTCCAGACTTCCATCAGGACGCTGGGATGCCGGCTGCTTCCGTAGGTTCGCGCAAGCGTCGCGAGCCGCGTTTCAATTTTTTGCGCCGCCTGCTCCGCCGCATCGCGTGTACCCGCCAAGGCACCTAGCCGACGCAGCGAGCCAGCAATGTCGGCTAGCGTGTTGACTTGCTGGCGATACAGGGGGATATGCATCCGGCTGATCTCTTCGATCTGCGCGGGGTTGCCGCCGCCGGGCCAGACCACTGCCACTTCGGGGCGCAGTGCTACCAGCCTTTCCATGTCGATCGCGACGACGTCACCGATGCGCGGCACCTGCTTGGCGGCAGGTGGCTCGTCGGAATACTCCACTGTCGCAATGACGTGTTTGCCGGCACCTGCGGCAAAGAGCATTTCAGTCGCGCCGGGGGCGAGGCTGACTATGCGGGTGGGGATGGCTGGGAGGGTTACCGTTTTGCCGGTGTCATCGGTGATGACGAGCGGCGCGGCCCGCGGCGCTACGGCGGCTGCGGGCGTCGCACTCGCTCGCGCGGTCGTCGAGCTAGCGGTGGCCGTTGCAACCGGAACGCGAGTCGCGCCGAGCTCGACAGCTGCTGGCATCGCGTTGCCGATGGTCGGCGGTGAGCCGGCCGCAGTCGTCGCGAGCCCGATCGCGGACGACGACGTTGGCACCGGAGCGGCTGCCGTCGCCGCCAACACATTCAGCATGATGCCCGCGAATAGCAGCGACTGTTTCATCCATCCATTTGATCATGGATTGCCCATGGAATCGAACAGAGCTGCCGTGTCTGCCAGCCTCGATGCTCGTGCGCGTGCAACCTGCACACGGGCGTTTTGGTACTGCTGTCCTGCCGTCAATGTAGCGTAATACGGTGTCGCGCCCAATTTGTAGCGTGCCTCGGTATCGCCACTGGTCTCATGTGCGGCCCTCTCTGCCCGCTGCGTCTGAGTCAGCGTGTTCGCATCCTCATCGAGCGACACCAGCGTGTCGGCAACGGTCTTAAATGCGGACAGCACCGTCTGCTTGTACTGCCCGACAGCGGCTTCGTAGTTCGCCTGGTACTGGCGACGGCGTGCGAACAACGCTCCGCCGTGGAAGAGCGGTTGTGTCACTGATCCGGCGACACTCCAGATCACGCCCTGAGGCGACGTGAACGTCGACCAGTCGAAGCCGCCATGTCCGTAGGAGGCATTGAGCGTCAATGACGGGAACATTGATGCCGTTGCCGCGCCTGCCGCGTCCGCCGCTGCCTTCAGAGCAGCTTCGGCCGCGAGGATGTCAGGCCTTTGGTGCAACAGCTCACTCGGAACCGAGACCGGCACGGTCTCAGGGACTTTCAGGTCCGACAACTTCATCGGCGGAGGTGCATTGTCGGGCGACCTTCCCAACAGAACCGCCTGGGCGTGACGAACCGCCGCTGCCTGCGCTCTCAACGCTGGCAATGTAGCGGCCGCGTTCGCTGCGTCCTGCTCGCTGCTCAGCATTTCTTCTTTGGACGCGCTCCCGAGTTTGTATCGGCTCGAAATCTGACGCGCACGCTCTTCACC
>Ga0207703_10003443_pt1 | contig 13266 bp, 10 predicted proteins | sample KBSSwiS12_FD_184304 | JGI IMG/M metagenome (GOLD analysis project Ga0207703, IMG submission 184304) | Switchgrass rhizosphere microbial communities from Kellogg Biological Station, Michigan, USA - KBS Switchgrass S1-2 (SPAdes) (version 2) | ecosystem: Host-associated > Plants > Roots >... | reverse complement strand
CTATCAGGATCTCAGCGAAGAACAGTTCCTGAAGATAGCCGCGGCGAACGTCGAGGCGCTGAATGCCGCCACCGCGGATATCCCGCCCGAGAGGCTGCGTATGCACGTGTGTTGGGGAAACTACGAGGGACCGCACGACCATGATATTCCGCTCGAGCGCGTGATCGGCATCATTCTCAAGGCTCGGCCGGCCACGATTCTGTTCGAGGCGGCCAACTCTCGCCACGAGCACGAGTGGAAAATCTGGGCCGCGACGAAAATCCCCGCCGATAAGGTCCTCGCGCCGGGTTTGATTGACACCCGTTCCAACCACGTCGAGCATCCGGAGCTCATCGCGCAGCGGATTGAGCGGTTCGCTGCGATCGTCGGTATCGAACGGGTCATCGCCAGCACAGACTGCGGTTTCGGTACATTTGCCGGCTACGGCAAGATCGATCCGGCAGTCACGTGGAAAAAGCTCCGCTCGCTACGCGAGGGCGCCGACATCGCGGCGAGCAGGCTTCAGTAGGTCACGCTCGTCACCAGCGCGTCGCCATACGCAATCCTGCGCTGGTATCGTGCATCGTTGTGCGGGTCAGACCGGCCATGGCCTGGTAGTCGACGAACGCGGCGATTCCGAACGGGAATTGAGCTGACACGCCGGCCGACCAGTTGAAATAGTCCCGGTCGGGATCATCCGTCAGTATCGAGAACCCTGAAACGGCGTCCGCTTGGAAGCGGCCGGTGATGGCCCGGGCGGTCGAGGCGAACTCATGCACGCTGGATGCCTGCACGTGCGGTATGAATACGCCAACACCCGTGTTCAGCGCGTATGAGGCATGGCCGCCAGTTTTGAGGGTGAAAGACTCTCCATGCTGGGCATCGAGCAACAGGTCCAGGCCCTCGGCGCCGGATTCCTCGAAACCGTCGATGTTGACGCTAACGTAGCTGAGACTTACCACAGGACCAACGGACAGGCCGCGCCAGTGCCAGTCGTAGCCGGTATTTGCGCTGACTGCGTTCTGCCGTCCGCCGGTGGCGCCGATGGCCGTGCGATCCACCTGGCCGTTCGTGGCGGTCACGACGCTGCTGGCGAACAGGATATGCCGACTCGAGTCGTAATCGAGCTTGCCGTGGCTGGCCATGAAGTCCAGGTAACCATCGCCGACGTACCACGAGCCATACAACATCATGGTGAGATTCCTGCTTTCCAACCGTGCTTCGGGCGCAGCGAACTCGCTCTTGGCACGGGCGTATCCAAATGCACCGCCAGCGACCAGGTTATCGGTGAAGCGATAATCCAGGCCTACAGTGACTCCGTGACTGCGCAGGTCAGACGCCGATTCACGATCGCTCGCCTGCCGGTCACCCATCCGCAGATTGGCGGTCACGAACAGGCCGAAGCGGTCGCTCAACAAGTCGCTGAGCCCGGGGCTGTCGCCAGCGCCGCCACCCAGTGCCTTACCCAGGATTGAGGCAAGATCCGCGAGCGGCATTTCGATATTGCCGCCCTGAAGGTGAACTCCAGAGGCGCTCACACCTCGCAGACCGCGGCGCAATTCTGTCAGGCGGTCGCTCAGGCTCTTGAACTGCGAGTCCGAGAAATCGAGCCCCATGCGCTGCATACCGGTGAGCTGCTGGCCAGAGAGCGAGTCGAGCGCGCCTTGCAGACCTGCGACGTTCTCGGCATTGGCATAGTCATTGATCAGCGCACGGCATTGCTGCAGAAGATCGGTCGGGCCGGCGCCAAGTGTCGTACCGCCTTCGTACTTGGTGGTCAGGTCCGTGCACGAGCGCTCGATCGCCTGAGCGACCGACTTCTGATTCGCGGTCAAACCGGCAATGGACGACAGCGGAGCAGGCAACCCCTCGAGGTTGGACCCAGCGACCTTGATGGTGACGGAGCTGCGGCTCACTGAGCCGCTGGCCGGATCGGTCACCGTTAGCGTCACGGTGTTTGTGCCATCGCGCAACCGAAGTGTCGGCTTGCTGGTTCCCTGCGCCGAATCCACAGTCACCGCTTGGCCCTGAACCACTGCGGTCGCGACCCAGGCGAAAGCGGATTCCGGAATGCCTCCTTCCCCCACGCCGCCGGTGACCGTGCCGACCATCGCCACACGCTCGCCCGGCAAGCCGTCGGCGTCGGCCACAGTGCGATTACCTCCCGCAATGGTAGGTGTCGCTGCCTGGGTGGTATTCACCGTAATGGTTACCGATGTCGTCGTGCTCTGCTGCCCGCGGTTGTCGGTGACAACCAAGGACACTGTGTTGGCTCCGTCTTTTAGGGCCAGTTTCGGAGTCGGGCCGGTAGCGGTCGCCACGGCAGTGCTGTTTATGGACCACGAATACGCGCTGAGAGTCGCGCCCGGCTCGGCGGTGCTGCCACTTCCGTCTACAGTTACCGACTCTCCCGGCTTTCCATCAGTGTCGGCCACACTCCGGTTACCGCCTGCTATCACAGCCAATGGAGCGTTGGCGGCGCCCACTACTACGGTCACGGAAGTCGTGCCGGTCGCCCCAAAGCTGTCGGTGACTGTCAATGTGACTGTGTTACTACCGTCCTTGAGAGCCAACGTGGGCTGCGGTCCAGTGGCGGCCGTCGTCTCTGCGTCCAGGGACCACGCGTACGCCGTGATCGTTCCTCCGCCGGCAGCGGTACTGCCGCGCCCATCGAAGCCTATAGATTCTCCCGCTTTGCCATCACTGTCAGTGACAGTCCGGCTCCCCCCCGCAATTACGGCGGTCGGAGGAGGCGGGCCGACTGTGATGTTTACCGCCGCCGATGCCAGGCTCGACTGCCCGGTGTCACTGATGATGAGCGTGATCGAGTTGGCGCCGTCATTCAGTCGCAGCGTCGGGTTTGGCGAATTGACGCCCGCGGACTGGCCGTTGACCATCCAGTTGTAGGTCAGATTGGTACAGGCGGTTCCCACCGCGCCCACACAGTCACCAAAGGTGCTTCCGGTGCTCTGCAGAGAAACCGCTTCGCCGGGCAGCCGGTCAGTATCGGTTACCGTTCGATTGCCGCCGGCGATTGCCGCCACACTCGGACCATAGACGGTCAGGGCAAGAGTGCTCTGGCTCGTTGCGCCGGTCGAGTCGAGCACGGTCAGCAGCACGCCATGGGTCCCATCGGTGAGACTGACGCCGAGCGTGGGCAACGTACTGACCATCTCCGGTCCGTCGTCGATGATCCACTGGTACTCAATTATCGTCGAACCGCCGGGTGCGGGAGTCGAGCCCGAACCGTCGAGGGTGGTCGACTCGCCCTGCGCGGCGTGATTGGTATCAAATATGCCGCACGTGCCTCCAAGGCAAGTCACGTTGGCTCCCTTCGCGGTGGCCACAGCCGTTAGTACGGGTACTGAGGCAGCCCAACCTGCCGACGGTGCAATGAGCGAGGCGAGGAGCGTTACGAGGACGGCCGCAGCTGTGCACCCGAGACGATTGAAAAATCCACTGACGATACCGCGCACGCGTTGACACGCGGCGCCGCGCCGGCCCACATCCACTATCATCCGTTGCTCCCTGATTATCCGTTCTTTTGAGTCGCGCGTTCCCATCCTAGCGGCTGCCCGTACTCACTGGCAACTCGAGCGCTCTGCGGGTTGCAGTCCACATCGGATATTCACTGAATCGCAACACGATACGTCGCATTCTGGCGACGCTGGACAGTCATATGTCCGTGGCGGGCAGCGGAATTGGAATATTTGCTCGATCATTCCGAGTTATGTGTTGCCGTCGTGTCCCGCGCGCGCGATGAGTTGGTTTCCTCCGCCCGTGGCGCACGGCGTGTGGTCAGTGTCAAGGAACTCGCTGTTGGGTTTCGAAGCGCGCGCAACCATCACGGATGGATCCGGCGATGTTGCGTCGCTCAGGCTTGAGTCCTGCCCTGGGTGGGAGCAGACTCGGCGAGGAAGAATAACCATATCGCAGGGAGTTACGGATGAAGCGTCTCATCATCTGTGCCGACGGTACCTGGAACGAGCGCGACCAGACTGACGACAAGACCCACCTGCGGCACGCCACCAACGTCACCAAGGTAGCGCGAGCCGTCCTCTCGCGGGATAAAGCAGGCGTTGACCAAATTGTGTTCTATCACGATGGCGTTGGCACCCATCCGGGACTCGACAAATTCACCGGTGGCGCCTTCGGTGATGGAATCGAGGGCAACATCCGCGATCTCTACCGCTTTCTTATTTACAACTATGACGCTGGCGATGAGATCTTCATGTTCGGATTCAGCCGCGGTGCGTTCACTGTGCGGACGCTGGCCGGGTTTATGGACACCTTCGGCCTGTTGCAGAAGTCGGATGATTTCTATGTACCCGACCTGTTTGCCGAATATAAGCGTGGCGACTCGGCCGCCTCGATCTTGAAGGATCCGCACTTCCGGCACATGGGTGCGGCGAGAGCCTGTCCTGCGGTCAAATTCATCGGTGTCTGGGACACCGTGGGCGCGCTGGGACTCCCCGGTGGCTTTGGCGAGGTGCTGAACGAGAATCGCTTTTCGTATCACAACGTCGATCTACACCCGTCCATTCAGAACGCTTATCACGCGCTCGCCATTGATGAGCAGCGCGTTCCTTTCCGACCCGCTCTTTGGACTAAACCCGACGGTTGGCAGGGCGTCCTGGAGCAGGCATGGTTCGCAGGAGTGCATAGCAACGTCGGTGGTGGTTACTCACCCGATGGCCTTGCGAACGAAGCTCTGCACTGGATGGTGGAGCGGGCAGAGCGGCACGGACTGGAGGTCAATGGTGATTACCTCAAATTTTTCCTACCGTGCTTCAACTCGACACTCAATGTATCCATGACATGGGTCTACCGGGCGTTCGGTAAGAACATCCGCGCCTTGGGGGAGCATCGAAACGATGGCGAGTGTATTCATCGCTCGGTAGTGGACAGGCTGAGCTTCGCGCAATCCGAATATGCACCGCCGAATGTCACGGCAGAACTCTTGAAGGGACCTAACGCGTTGCCAGTGTCCGACACCGGTCGGATTCCTCGCGGAACGCCGTGTGGTGCGCAACCGGACAACGCGCACCACTAGACAGGCTATGCGTGGCCGCGAGTGGCCGCGAACAAAAAAGAGGGCGCCTGCGGCGCCGTTTCACCAGCACAGCTATGTGCGCGGCGGCAGTTGATTCACCTCGGTGTAAATGGGTATGCCAAGTTGCCGGGCGCGGTCAACATCCAGGTCGGCGCCACGCGATTCACCCGGAATTCGCAACACGGCGTGGCAACACTCCAGCAGGCGATGGGCGACGGGGTATTGATAGGCGCGGAAGATCGGATCGTCCGAGTTGCGCCCACCAGCGGCATGAATAATCGGCAACGCCATCCACTCACCCACCATCGGCAGGTGCCCGCGCTCGTAGATCGGCAGTGCGAAGCTCTCCAGGCGCTCCCGGTTGCGGGCAATCTTTTGCGGATCGCCATCAGTGCCCGACAGGTACGGTCCGCAGATCAGCACCAGGAGGGGTTTGGATGTCTCGGGAAGCGCTGTTTCGGTCATGGCGGGTTCGTGCAGAATCATGCAATTTCGTGCAATCCTAAGGGTGCGCGGACCCGTTGGCAAGTGCGGCGGGTAGGGCGGTCACTGCCGGCATTGCGGCCTCGATCTCGCTAAAATCCCAGCCCGACAGGGACGAACGAGACGTAATTTACATGCCACAGGTAACCCGCCGCCGGACATTGCAGGCGTTGCTGTCAGCGTACACCGCCGGATTGATCTCGAGAGCAGCTCCCGGTCTCGCGCTCGGGCGGCGTGATGATGCCGCAGCGCGCGCACTTACTCTCTGGTACACGCAGCCTGCGGCACGCTGGGAGGAGGCGTTGCCTATCGGAAATGGCCGCATCGGGGCCATGGTGTTTGGCGACGCGATTCAGGAACGGCTGCAGCTCAACGAGGACACGCTATGGGCCGGCGGCCCTTATGATCCGAGCAACCCGGATGCGCTGCGCGCGTTGCCGGAAGTGCGCGCGCTGGTGTTTGCGGGCCGCTACGGCGATGCGTTGAAGCTCGCTGACGCGAGCATGATGAGCAAGCCGCTGCGGCAGATGCCATATCAGAACGTGGGCGACTTGTTACTCTCGTTCGGTGGCGCGGACGGGCAGCCGTTGCAGGATTATCGGCGCGAGTTGAATCTGGACTCCGCAACGGTAACGGTAAGCTTTCGCAAAGGCGGCATACGCTATACGCGCGAGACATTTGCCTCCCCGGTCGATCAGGTGATCGTCGTCAGGCTGACCGCCGACCGACGCAAGGCCTTGAGCTTCGATGCGACCTTCCGGCCGCCTGGAGCAAATGACTCTGTCCAGGTTTTAGTAGAAGACGGTGATCTGGTCATGCGCGGGCGCAATCTGGCGCAATACGGCATAACCGGCGCGCTGACCTGGGAGGCCCGCGCGCGGATAGTGGCGGAACGCGGCCACGTGACATCCAGCCCTGCTGCGCTCAGCGTCGCCAACGCGAATTCGGCCACCTTGCTGATTGCCATGGCTACGAGCTATCGCAATTACGAGGACACCAGTGGCAATCCGCGCGCCATAGTCAGCGCGCAGCTGGCGCAGGCGGCCGGCAAATCGCCCGCAAGATTGCGGTCCGACCAGCTCGAGGAGCACCGGCGGCTGTTCCGCCGAGTAACGCTCGATCTCGGTACAACGGCCGCTGCAAGCCTGCCCACCGACCAGCGGGTGCGTGACTCCGTGCAGTCCGACGACCCGCAACTTGCGGCGCTCTACTACCAGTTCGGCCGTTACCTGCTGATCAGCAGCTCGCGCCCCGGAACGCAGCCCGCTAACCTGCAGGGCCTGTGGAACGAATCGATGGAGCCGCCCTGGGGAAGCAAGTACACGATCAACATCAACACGCAGATGAACTACTGGCCGGCCGAAGCGGCCGCGTTGGGCGAATGTGTCGAGCCGCTCGTGGCCCTGGTGCGCGATCTGGCGCGCAGCGGGGCACGAACCGCGCAGGTCAACTATGGCGCCCGCGGCTGGGTTACCCATCATAACACCGACCTGTGGCGCGCCACGGGGCCCATCGATCATGCGCAGAGCGGTATGTGGCCAACAGGTGGGGCATGGTTGTGCACGCACCTGTGGGAACACTACGAATACAACTGTGACAGGCAATACCTGGCCGCAGTATTTCCCCTGATGAGGGGCGCGGCTGAGTTCTTTCTGGATACGTTGGTCGCCGAGCCGCGCACCGGGTTGCTGGTTACGTGCCCGTCCATGTCCCCGGAAAACTCGCATCCCGCAGGTGTATCGATCTGCGCGGGGCCCGCGATGGATCGCCAGATACTGCGCGATCTGTTCAGTCAGTGCATCGAAGCCGCACGAATTCTTGATGTTGCCCCGGACTTTCAGCGCGAGGCGCAGCGTGTCTTGACCCAGCTTGCGCCGGATCGCATCGGCGCGCAGGGTCAGTTGCAGGAGTGGCTGGAGGATTGGGACATGGACGCGAAGGACCTGCATCACCGCCATGTGTCGCACTTGTACGGTCTCTTTCCGAGCGGTCAGATCAACCTTTACGACACCCCCGGGTTGACCGCCGCCGCGCGCCGCTCTCTGGAAATCCGCGGCGACAACGCGACGGGGTGGGGCATCGGGTGGCGATTGAATCTGTGGGCACGCCTGCAGGAGGGCGACCATGCGCACGCGGTGTTGAAGCTGCTGCTAGGTCCGCAGCGTACCTATCCCAACCTGTTCGATGCACATCCTCCTTTCCAGATTGATGGCAATTTCGGCGGTACCGCGGGCATTACGCAGATGCTGATGCAGAGCTATCGCGGGACGATTTACCTGTTGCCGGCGCTGCCGCGCATCTGGCTGTCCGGGAACATTCGCGGTTTGCGCGCTCGTGGGGGCTTCACACTCGACCTCGATTGGCACAGTGGTGCACTGCAGCGGGCAGTGGTGCGGCGAACCGTCCCCGGCACGTACTCAGAGGAATCCCCGCCGGCGAGACTTCATTACCGTGACGAGGTCCTGGAGGTCCGTCCCTCCGCGTCACGAGCGGTCACGGTCGGGTGGGTCGCTTCGCGGCTGACGCAACTGGGGTAATTCCGACGGTTTGTCGCCTTTCTCGCTCCGCTTTCGATTTCCCATGATCGAGAGCGAGGAGATTGTCCATGAGCGCGATAGTGGCGGACGCCATCCCAGTGGCCGATCAACGTGCTTACCGCATGATGTCCATCGACATAGTGCGCGGGCTCGTCATTCTCATCATGGCGCTGGATCACGTTCGTGACTTCACGATGGCCGGGTCACTGCAGGACCCAATCTCGGATCCTTCAACCGGTCCGCTGCTATTTTTTACGCGCTGGATCACGCACTTTTGTGCCCCGACGTTTGTATTCCTGGCGGGGACCAGTGCGGGTTTGATGGCCCGCCGCAAGAGTCCCGCGGATCTCGCGCGCTTCCTGCTGGTACGCGGTCTGTGGCTGTTGGCCATCGAAGTGCTCGTAATCTCGACGGCCTACTCGTTCGCCCCGATGGGCATTGCCGAGCTCGGCGGTCGTACCTTCGTTGGCCTGCAGGTCATCTGGGTAATAGGGGCCTGCATGATCGTGTTGGCCGGCGCTCAATATCTTGGTGCTGGACTTTGTCTTGCAATAGGTTGCGCGATCATATTCGGTCACAACCTGTTGGATTATGTGTGGCCGGCAGCGAGCTCGACCGGTGTCACCGGACCTCCCTGGGTCGTGCTGCACGCGCGACAGTTATACAACGTCGGGCCGTTCACGATTTATTTTTCCTATCCATTGCTACCGTGGATCGGGGTCATGCTCGTCGGCTACGCCTCAGCGGGTCTTTTTAAAGGACCTTCGCAACGGCGCAACCAACGGTTGACGCGGATTGGGATTGGCTTGGTGATTGCGTTTGTCCTGCTGCGGGCTTTGGACATCTATGGAGATCCGCACCCCTGGCACGTCAACCCAAACAGTATCGCGGCTACGGTCATGTCGTTTCTAGCGACGACCAAGTACCCCCCGAGTCTCTTGTATCTGCTGATGACGTTAGGACCCGCGGCAATCGTTTGCGGGTTCGCGGAACGCATGGGCAGCGGGGTCAAAAATGTGTTGACGACATACGGACGCGCGCCGCTGGCGTTTTACGTCGCGCATTTCTATTTGATACATGCCACGACCATCCTGGTAGGTACTGCGCAGGGCTTTTCGGCGGAGCAGTTTTTCACGCTGTACCGGTTCTATCCAAAGGGCTACGGCGTCCCCCTCGCCGGGGTGTATCTGATCTGGATCGCGGTTGTTGTCGCGCTTTATCCATTTTGTCGATGGGTCACCTCCGTGAAGGCGCGGCGCACGGACTGGTGGCTCAGTTACGTTTAACGCTCCGAGCGATTGGATCAGAGTTTCAGCGCAGCTCTCAATCGAACGCGTCGGCGCTCTCGGACTCACCGCGCCGGCCGCCAGTCGCAGCTGCACCGTTGCCGGCGTTACGCCGCTCTTTGGAGCCGGGCACCACGTCCATGTCGATCAGGTTGATCTTCATGACATGCAACATCTCGGCGAGCTGGTGTTGCTGCTGAAGGGGGATACCTTTCATCACTTTGGCGTTCATTTCCATGGCGACCTTCTGCATCTTCTCGAGGATGCCGATCCCCTTGCTGGTCGGATGTATCCGGTTGACGCGCCGGTCCTGCGCATCCGCGCGGCGTTCCACAAACCCACCTTCCTCGAGCCGGTCGATGAGGCTGCCCAGGGCCACTTTGCCCAGATCCAGCACATTGGCCAGCTCCGTCTGTGTAATGCCTACCTCGCCGTGCCGCGACACACCGCCCAGCACCCACCACTGCGAACGTGTGATACCCAGTGGCTTCATCCGCTGGTCGAAAGCCGTACGGCGCAAGCGCGAGACATCATGGATCAGGAAACCGATCCGTATCCTTTCATCGCGTTTCATCTTGATAAAATAGCATGCTCCTGGTACGGAAGCATACCGTACCGAAGCGCTGATCTTGGCTTCCTCGCCAGTCAAGAAATTCGCGGGTCCATGTCACATTGACTGATCCTCGCTCGTCATGATGTCGGCACCCACTGAAAGGAAGCCACTCATGACCGCAAAAATTGATCTCTTTGCCGCGGCTCCTGCGCTGATGAAGAATTGGCAGCGCACATCGACCGAGCTCGCCGCAGCCGCCAGCTTCGATCCAAGCCTCACCGAGCTCGTGAAGCTTCGAGCCTCTCAAATCAACGGCTGCGCCAACTGTATCAATCTCCATGCAGCCGAAGCGCGTGAGAATGGAGAAACCGAGCAGCGCATCTACCTGCTGCCGGCCTGGCGCGAGGCGCCTTGCTATACTGACCGCGAACGCGCTGCGCTCGGTTGGACCGAGACCTTGACGCGCCTCTGCGAAGGACATGACCGCACGAGGGCCTACCAGGACTTGAAGGCTCAGTTCACGGACGAGGAACAGGTAAAGCTTACCTTGACGATCAACATCATCAATGGGTGGAACCGCATCGCTGTCGGGTTCGGCCTGTATGCCGATGCGGCTTCCTTCAAGTCGGCCAAGGCGGCCGTCGCCTGATGCCGAACGCAATGTCTGACGATGCGGCTGCTGGCTACGATCAGCTGCGTCCGAAGCTCATGCGTGTCGCGTACCGAATGCTTGGCTCCGTGTCGGACGCCGAGGATATCGTACAGGAGGCCTTCATCCGTTGGATGAAGGCCGACCGTAGCGAGGTGCGGGAGCCCGAGGCGTTCCTCCGCCGCACGGTCACGCGCCTGTGTCTCGATCAACTCAAATCTGCGCGACACCAGCGCGAGACCTATGTTGGTCCCTGGCTTCCCGATCCCCTCGTGGAAGAGGAAGAAGGGGAAGACGTCACCCTGCCGCTGATGCTCGCGCTGGAACGCCTTTCTCCGCTCGAGCGCGCAGCCTTTTTACTGCACGACGTATTCGGGCTGGGATTCGAGGAGGTTGCAGAGACCATCCAGCGCGACCCCGCAACTTGCCGCCAACTCGCTGCTCGCGCGCACCCATGTCCGCGAGGCGAGACCTCGCTTCCAGATGGAAAAACAACGTGGCCTCGCGCTAGCCGAGGCTTTTTTCGTCGCCTCGCGCAGCGGCGATATGAACGCGCTTGGTGCGTTGCTGGCGGCTGATGTCAGCCTTCATGCCGATGGCGGCGGCAAGCGTCCGGCAGCGACGGAGCCGGTGTTGGGGTTCGATGCGTTTGTGAAGCTATACGAGCGTTTCCCCAAGAATGTCTCGAAACTCGTTCGCGTCGGTTTCATCAACGGCTTGCCCGGTTTCATCTCGCTGGAAGGCGATGGTGAGATCCAGACGACCGCGGTCGAAATCGAGGCCGGAAAGATTGCAGCAATCTATGTGGTGCGCAATCCTGACAAGCTGAAGCATCTGCACTAGATCAATCTTCGAGGATATCCGCTGATCATGCTGCGGTTTTAGACCCAGACTTGCAGTACGTAGTCGAACGGAGCTTGCCCGTTCAACAGATCCACGCGCTGCAGGACAATCTTGAAGTCGTCTTCAGTGCGCTGGAGCGTGTGCCGGTACGTGCCTGCAAATTGGCGCAGCGCGTCGCGACGGAGTTCCACCATCTGAAAGCGCGAGCGCACGCAGATTTTGGCATCGTCGATGGCCTCGATCATGACGTTGCCCACCAGATGACTCGTTCCCCACTGCGGCGCTTGCGACCATGCGTTGGGGTGTGTCACGCGCCCCATGCGGATTTCCATCATTCGCTTGTCTTCGGCGAAGATCGAGGGCGAGTCCAGCCATTCAGTCTGTTCTGGTGTCACGGGCATCCAGTACAGCCCATCGTCCGTGAATAGATCGATGTAGGCTCCCCAATGCTTTCCATCGAGCAACTCGGATTGATGGAAGAGAAATTGTTCGACGCGCTGTTGCAGTGATGCCGTCTGGGCCGATGCGCCGAGCGCGCTTCGCGGCGGCAGCGGCGGTCCGCTGCGCCCAGTCTCGCGCGGCGAGTGGTCCGGTGCTATCGCCTGCGCACCGGTGTTCTGGGACTCGCGGTTTTCGAAGATGACGACATCTTCCAACAGACGTTGTTGCAGAGTGGTCATGAGCGCACCATGTATTGCGTCCATGCCTTGAATTGACTGCGCATGACGGCCTCGGAAGTGCCATTGTTGGAATACGTCACCTCGCCTTCGCAGGTGTCGCGGCCGTGATTCCTATGGAAGCTGACCCAATCACCGCCGTCCGATTCAAGGCCCCATTGTCCCTTGGTCCAATTCTCCAGGTCATCGGCGTTGATCATGGTCGCGGGGGAGTTGACCAGATTGAAGTACCACAACGCCCGTCGGTAGATCGCCTGCGACACGCCCTTCAAGCGGAAATGCCAGATCTCCGACAGTGTTCTGTTCGGTGCCAGGGGACGCAGGACCCGCAGCTGCTGCAGCGGTGATTGCACCGACAGATACGGGTAGATCAGGACGTGGTGAATGCTGCGGCCGAGAAACTCTTCGGCCTGCTTCTCACCGTAGCTGCGATACATGGCTGCCACGTACTCCTTGGTGTCCGGATCGTCGGGCCGCAGACCCATATAGCCCTTCAGGATGCCATGGCCCCGGGGAAAGTTGACAGTTTGAACGGAGTCCCACTGGTCGAACGAGGAGGCAAAAGTTGACAGGTAGTGATAGTAGAGCGGGGGAGTCTCGCCTTCCTGCCGCAACCTGCGCTCGACCCGTCCGGCCGCAACCCCGGTGGATTGATGGGTTACGGACGGGTGCAGGGCGTCGAGCTGGTTTTCCATGAAGAATTTCCAGTTCGAATGCTGCACGACACGATGGCAAATGGGCACGATCTCAACGGCCCCTTCGGGCGAGCGATCGCACATGTCGTCGAATGCGATCTTCGCCTCGCCCAGGAACTCCAGCAGCGTGGGACCTTCCGGCGCGAGGCTCGCAAAGACAAAGCCCCGATAGCTGTCCACCCGCGCCGCGGCTTTCATGGAGCAATCGGGGTTATCCGATGTCATGCGCGTCCCGTCGTAGCCGTGTGACAACGGGATCCCTTTGACGCGGCCGTCGAGATGGAACGTCCATGCGTGATACGAGCAGACGAACGTCGTGCCGGTGTTACCCTGGCGATTCCCGCAGACTTGTACCCCGCGATGCGGGCACCGATTGAAAAGCACTCGGATAGCTCCATCGGTGCCCCGGACCATGATCATGGGTTGGCGGCCGATTTGCACCGTGGTGTAGTCGCCAGTTTTCTTCAGCTGCGATTCGTGGCCGCAATACACCCAGATGCGCTCCCAGATG
>Ga0207703_10003440_pt1 | contig 13281 bp, 12 predicted proteins | sample KBSSwiS12_FD_184304 | JGI IMG/M metagenome (GOLD analysis project Ga0207703, IMG submission 184304) | Switchgrass rhizosphere microbial communities from Kellogg Biological Station, Michigan, USA - KBS Switchgrass S1-2 (SPAdes) (version 2) | ecosystem: Host-associated > Plants > Roots >... | reverse complement strand
CCGTGATCATGTGGAGCATCGGGAACGAGATTGCGGAGCGGTTCAACCCGCGCGGTATCGTGATCGGTGCGCGGCTCGCGGCGTTCGTCCGTAGCTGGGATGCGCGGCGACCGATCACGAATGCGATCAATTTTCCCTGGGAGAATGACAATCTCGCCACCCGCTGGGAGGGTAACGATCCCGCCTTCACGTTCCTCGACGTGGGAGGTTACAACTACGCCTGGAAAAGTTATGAGAGCGACCACGCGCGCTTCCCACAACGCGTCATGGTCGGTACCGAATCGTTTGCCCGCGAAGCACTGGAAAACTGGCGGTTGATCGAGGCTCATCCATACGTCATTGGCGATTTTGTCTGGACTGGCATGGATCACCTCGGCGAGTCGGGCATCGGCCACACCACCTATATTGATTCGAGTGCGGATCCTCAGACCACCGGACCGAAGGACTGGGGACCGATGCCGTGGCCCTTCTGGCTGAACTGGGCCGGTGATCTCGATCTGCTTGGTAACAAGAAGTCGCAGTCGCTGTACCGCGATGTGGTCTGGCGTCGAAGCGCACTGGAAGTCCTGGTGCATGAACCCGTACCACCGGGAAAAAAGGAAAAGATTGGCGCCTGGGGTTGGCCCGCGGAACTGCCTACGTGGAACTGGTCCGGCAACGAGCGACAGCCACTCGAAGTGACTGTGTATTCGCGCGCCGGGCAGGTCCGGCTCGAACTGAACGGGCGCATGATCGGCCAAAAGACAATCGATCAATCCAAGTCCGTGACTGCAAAGTTCACGGTCCCATGGGAGCCGGGCGTGCTCACCGCCAAAGCGATCGAAAACGGCAGGGTGATGGCTGTGAAGGAACTGCGCACCAGTGGGGCCGCGAAACGGCTTCACGCGACTGCGGACCTGATGCGCGCGCCGGCTTCGCGCACATCCCTCGTGTTTGTTTCGATCGAGGTTGTCGACGGAACCGGAGCCGTCGTGCCGGACGCCGGAGTGGACCTGACTGCCGCTGTTAAAGGCGAGGCAGAACTGAAAGCGTTCGGTAGTGCGAACCCGGAAGACCTGCACTCATTTCTCGACAACCAGGCAACCAGCTTCCGCGGACGCGCGCTCGCGATTCTGCGGTCGACGGGAAAGCCCGGCAAGGCGCAGATACTAGTGTCTGCTTCGGGGCTCGAACCTACGTCCCTCACTGTCGACTTCACACCCTGAGCAGCACGGTTCGCCTTCACAAGGATCGTTGGTGATTGCGCTACGCTGACGTGCCTGCCTCTGCTGTCAACACCGTAACAGCGGCTGCGCTAATCGCGCGTCGCTCGCCGGGCTCTCGACGTCCATAGGAGGCGATGTCCAGCAGAGGTACCTGAGATCGCAAGGCCCAGCCCGTCTATATCGAAGACTCGCGGAATCCGCCCTCCTCGCGGACACACCCGTTGTTCTGATCCACGGCCCTCGCGAATGCGGCAAAACCACTCTGGCTCAGCAAGTAGGACGCCGCCGAGGCTATCGGTACTACACTTTCGATGACGCTGCGACACTCGCCGCCGCGCGCGCTGACGTCACCGGATTCGTCGCACGACTGGAACGGCGAGCAATCCTGGATGAGGTCCAGCATGTACCCGAACTATTCGCCGCACTCAAACCCGCCATCGATGCAGACCGGCATTCACTGCGCTTCATCCTGACTGGATCGTCCAACGTTCTGCTGATTCCGCGATTATCGGACTCGTTGGCAGGCCGTATGGAAATCCTTCGCCTTTATCCGCTTTGTCAGGTCGAGTTGGAACGTACTCGAGCAACATTCCTGGACATCCTATTCAGCCACGAGCAGGCAATCGCCCCTGGCCGAATCTTGGGCAAGGAGCTGGCGGAACGCATCGCGCGAGGCGGATATCCAGTCGTCCAAAACCGCGCGCCGAAGCGGCGAGACGACTGGTACGCCAACTACATAGAAACACTCATCCAACGCGATGTACGCAAGCTGGCTCACATCGGCAGCCTCGAGGCGCTACCAAAGTTGCTCGCGCTCGCCGCGACTCAGACAGCTCGGCTTGCAAACCTGAGCGAACTGGCCAGTCAGTTCGAGCTGAGCCGTCCAACGATTCGCAATTATCTCACCCTGATCGAACGCTTGTTCCTGGTGGAATATCTACCGCCCTGGTTCAACAATCGCGCCAAGCGACTGATCAAGTCCCCGAAGTTACACTTCGGAGATAAAGGCCTGGCATGCAATCTGCTCCGCTGCAGCGCCGCTGAACTCTAGCAGCGAGCCATACTCGGACAGTTACTGGAAACGTTTGTTTTCGGTGAGCTGGAAAGGCAAGAGACCGCTGGCCTTCCATCACTCGAGAGACAAGGACGGCTACGAAGTCGACGTCGTCGTGCAGCGTGGTAGCCGATACGTTGGTATCGAGGTAAAAGCAGCCAACTCCGTTCACGAAGGAGACTTCCGCGGCATCAAACGCTCGCGCGAACTGCTCGGATCTCAATTCCACGCCGGGATAGTCCTGTACGACGGCGAACACGTGCTGCCTTTTGGAGACCAACTGTTGGCGGTGCCGTTGAGCGCGCTTTGGGCTCGCAAATCAAAGAGCGCTGGCAAGCGCGAGCCAGTGACACACCAGCGAGCTAGCGTTCGGCGTGTTGAATCCAATGCGTCAGCTACGGGTGGCTAACAACATCGTCGAGCTTCTCCGGTATCGGGTTGATGCCGGACCTATCATCGGACAGGACTCTGAGGGGCCGGCAAGCGCGCTTGCTTGCGTTTGGGGGCGCTGCGTGCTGTTCCGCACGGACGCCTCACCCTCGATTTGCCCAATCTTGCGTCTCACACGTGTCTGGACCTCTCCCATCGGCTATGGACTTGCGCCAGACCGCGCATCTTATCGACAAAGATAGTCGATCAACGCCACAGGAACAGTATGAGTAACCTTCAACACGCCATCGTCTGGATCGATCACCAGCAGGCCAAAATATTTCAGTTTGACGCGGCGCAAATGACTTCGAGCAGGATCCGCAGCACTCACCCGCATGAGCACATTCATCACAAGGCTAATTCCGGAGACAGCGGCCATGTGGCCGTCGACAAAGCCTTCCTGAAACGCGTGGGCCAAACTGTCGCTGAGGCGGCAGGTATATTGATCACTGGTCCGGCGGGCACGAAGAAGGAGCTGGCCGCATATCTACGGAAAGATCAGCCTGCCGTCGCAGCGAAGATTGTCGGCGTTGAGCCACTCGATCATCCGAGCGACGGCGAGTTGGTGGCATTCGCCCGGAAGTTCTTCGCGCCGGATGATCGAATGCAGGCGAACCTGCGTGGTGCTCAGCCGCAGTAACTATCAGGATCTCAGTTCCTGCACCATTGAGCTGAGCCTGCCCGCGCCGGCGCTGTGCGCGCCCGCGCGGGGTCGATGAGTAACCAGCGAAGAACCGTTGACTCAACTCGGCTCCGATTGCCCCGAAGTGTCTCTAGATCCGCCAACTCGAGGCCACGCCTTTACTTGGAAACGCCCTGTCCTACGTTGCAAGCGCCCAACGGGGGAAGCGAAACTCGACATCTTCGGCCTGAGCCAGAGGAAGAGCTCAGGAGCGAGGTTTCAGAGACTCCGCGCTCGCGCTCGTGCCGCGGTTATCGTGCCACCGGCGCGGCAGCAGTCGGTCGCTTTCCTTCTTGACCACGGCATAGCACTCGCAACACAGCTTCTCCAGCATCGGCCTGTCGGTCACGGTGATCTTTCCACGAGCATAGCGGATGACACCGAGCTCATGCAGCTTTCCCGCCGCTTCGGTCACACCTTCGCGTCGAACTCCCAGCATGTTGGCGATCAACTCCTGCGTCATCGTCAACTGGTTGGATGACAAGCGATCAAGAGACAGGAGAAGCCAACGGCAGAGTTGTTGATCCACTGAATGATGTCGATTACACACCGCGGTCTGAGCCATCTGCGTGATCAGTGCCTGTGTGTAACGTAGAAGGTGTAGCTGCATACCGCCATTGCGATGGAATTCGTCCTTGAGATGCTGTCCGATCAGACGAAACGCTTGACCGGCACTCTGCACGATGGCGCGACTCGGGGTGGTTTCGCCGCCCATGAAAAGCGCGATTCCAATCAGCCCTTCGTTGCCGACGACTGAGATTTCCGCCGATGCACCATTCTCCAGTACATACAGCAGTGAGATTATCGAATTGATCGGAAAATAGACGTGTCGCAAGACGTCCCCTGACTCATACAACACCTTGCCGAGGGGCATCGGAACGAGCCGCAGGTGTGGATAAATCCGCTCCCGCTCCGCCTTTGAGAGCGCAGCCAGCAAGTAATTCTGTGCCGGATTGGCGGTAGTGAGCATTATTGATCGACCTCAACAGTGGCCTACGACTACGGCGCTACGCAAATAGTATAGGCCCGTTGGACGCAATGTACGCTGGCGAACAAAACCCACCGGGACCCTATTTCGAGCAACTGCCGACACGGGATCGTCGTTTGCCCTCCGTTCACGGCTACCTGGACAAAAGGCCGCGCATTCTCGATCGGCTTCCTGTTCGGCACCGTACAGACGCCCAGGATACGTGACGGATCCTGACGAGGTACCGAGACGATAAGAGGAACTGCAGAATCGCGTGACCACGCCCATGACTAATCACACACTCCTTGTCGTAGTGAGCACCGCTGCAATCGGCGCCGTGCGGCGCATTCTCCTCAAAGCCGGCGCTGGTCGGTTCAAGGTGAAGCATGGCAGCCGAAATACGGGTGTATGCGATCGACTGGGTGACCCGTACGGGCCGAGAACTCAGGAAATTGTTGTTGATCCCTTCTGTGCGGACAGCCAAGGTATCGATACTATCCACGCGCTACTTCGCGCCTCGGCGAGCCTTCTGATTCTGGCCTCTGACCGCCAGAAGGGTGGAGTTGGAGCGCGACCAGGTGTTCATGGCCGCCCTCACATTTCAAAAGAGGCGCGCCCTTTCGAACGTTCGTTATCCAGGGTCATAAAGAGAATGTTTGCGCGCTCAGCGTGCGCGCAGGCACGATTCATGGAAGGTGAGCGCGCCCGCCTGACACTCGATTCAATCGGTGATGCGGTCATCAGCACCGACGTTGCTGGCAGCATCACGTACCTGAACACGGTCGCGGAGAGCTTGACGGGCTTGTCCAGACAGGACGCTTGTCGCCAGCCGCTTCGAAAAATATTGCACATCATCGACGGCGTCAGTCGTGAAACCGCCCCCGATCCTCTGGCAATGGCGATCAAACGCAACGAGGCCACCGGCCTGAGCGCGAATTCTCTGCTGATTCGCCGGGACGGATATGGGTCTGCGATAGAGGATACCGCGACGCCCATTCACGACGCGGCGGGGGACGGTGGTAGGTGCTGTCATCGTGTTCCGCGACGTGAGTGTTGCGCGCGCAATGTCACTCCGAATGTCATATCTGGCCCAACACGACTTTCTGACAGAGCTGCCCAATCGAATGTTGCTCAATGACAGATTGACGCAGGCGATGGCCGCCGCGCTGCGTCACCATACGTCGCTGGCGGTACTGTTCGTGGATGTGGATCACTTCAAGCCCATAAACGACGCGCAGGGCCATGCGGTCGGTGACGCGCTTCTGAAGTCGATATCTCGGCGCCTGATAGCTTGCGTGCGCACCACGGACACCGTCAGCCGTCATGGTGGAGACGAATTCGTTGTTCTCCTGTCGGAAGTGACCCGCAAGGAAGACGCCACCGTGAGCGCAGAGAAGATCCTCACCGCATTGAGAATTCCGCACCGAATCCTGGAAAAAGGCCGATACGGCTTTGCTTCAGGTCAAGAAAAATGGGCGTGGCCGACACGCATACTTCGAGTCCTGCGCGCGGCCGACAGAGGCGCTTGCAGGAATCTAAACCCTGATCTGAGGGTGAGTGACACACGGGGCGGCACGGCGGTGTTGCAATCTATTTCCGGAATTCAGCGGTAAGCTCACCATCAGACGTCACTCCGAGAGAAGCATCGCCTCCTCCAGCAGCAACCGAAGCCGCACTCGGACGTTTCGGATACGCTCAGCCTCGAAAGTGCTCTGTTTGCTGTTCTCAGGCAGCTGGCGCAACAATATTTCGTGTTCCTCGAGGCGGGCAAGGGCTGTTCGGTTCCGAGCGTCGGCGAGTTGACCACAACCACCTCGCGTGACATTGAAACCAGTGCGGCACCCGGCAAGTCCGCCGCGATCTTTGATGGCCCACAGTCCGGCGGTACCATCATCCAAACGCCCTGCGAGGACCACGCCGATTGCGCGGGGACCAAAGTGGAAGGCAGCAGACCGAAACAGCGCATCAATTGCTGGGCGCGAATGGTTTTCCTTGGGTCCCTGAGTCAGTCTCATGACGTCGCCATCAATCAACAGATGCTTATTGGGAACGCACAGATGACTCTGTTCGGCCTGATGACCTCTTTGTCCACAGCACTCTTTAGTCTGCTGCCCGCCATGCTTTCAATATCCGAGCAACGCCACCTTGACCTTGCCAAGCCCGGCAGCGCGGAGAAAAGCGGCGCTAGAAGGCAAAAAAGTGCTGACCGGGTAACCCACTTTAATGCGCGTGCACTCACCCGCCGGACCCGAGAGCGCGTTTCATCACCGGCCAGGACGTACGTGCTTTTCCGCACAGACGCCGGCGCCCGGACTGCGCATCCTGCCAGCCAATGTCGGCGACCGAGTATGCGAGCCGCAGTCGGCTCGTAGCCAGGCAAAGCGCACAAAAGAATATCGAAGCGCTGTCTGCAGCTACCAGCCAGTTCCATTACCGGTTGCGCCAGTCCTCGATCGACGCGGATTTGTTCGATGTGATGACCGGTCAACACCCTAGCGAGAAATCAATGGACACATCCGAGAAAATTCCGGGCATACCCACCCTGCCCCCGGAGCTGCTGCGCAAGATCGATGCCTACTGGCGCGCAGCCAATTATCTGGCGGTGGGTCAAATTTATCTCTACGGCAACCCGCTGTTAAAGGAACCGCTGAAGTTCGAAGACGTGAAGCCGATGTTGCTCGGGCATTGGGGCACGACGCCCGGACAGAACTTCATCTACGTTCATTTGAATCGAGTCATCAAGAAGTACGATCTCGACATGATCTTTGTCAGCGGTCCCGGCCACGGGGGCCCTGCGGTCGTAGGTAACACCTACCTGGAGGGAACCTACAGCGAAATCTATCCGGATATCGGTCGAGACTCAGTGGGGTTGAAGAAGCTGTTCACGCAGTTCTCTTTCCCGGGAGGTATTCCCAGCCACGCCTCTCCGGAATGTCCCGGCTCGATCCACGAGGGAGGCGAGCTCGGGTATTCACTGAGTCACTCGTTCGGCGCGGTGTTCGACAATCCAGCACTGATGGTGGCGTGCGTGGTCGGTGATGGCGAGGCGGAGACCGGCCCGCTCGCGACTGCATGGCATTCCAACAAGTTTCTGAACCCGATAACCGATGGCGCCGTACTACCGATCCTCCACTTGAACGGGTACAAGATCTCCAATCCGACCGTCCTCGCTCGGATCAGCCACGAGGAGCTGGACCAGTTCCTGCGCGGCTGTGGTTGGACGCCCTTGTTTGTCGAAGGCCACGAACCTGACCTGATGCACGAAGCCATGGCCGCCGCACTGGAGACAGCGGTGGAACAGATCCGCTCGATCCAGCGCGCCGCACGTCAACAGGGCGACCCGAGCCGTCCGCGCTGGCCCATGATCGTTCTGAGCTCGCCTAAAGGATGGACCGGCCCGAAACAAATCGACGGCCTGCAGATCGAGGGCACATTCCGCTCGCATCAAGTTCCGCTATCCATCTCGGCTCAGAATCCGGCTCACCTGGCGTTGCTGGAAAGCTGGATGAAGAGTTACCGTCCCGAGGAGTTGTTTGACGAACACGGCACGCTGTTGCCGGAACTGGCGGAGCTGGCCCCTACCGGATCGCGACGCATGGGAGCCAACCCTCATGCCAATGGCGGACTGCTGCTGCGCACGCTCGAACTGCCGAATTTCCGTGACTACGCGCAGGTGGTCGGCGAGCCTGGGGTAGCCGGCCCGGGAGACACACATGTGTTGGGACGCTTTCTGCGAGACGTGGTGAAACTGAATGATCCGGGCCGCAACTTTCGGATCTTCGGTCCCGACGAGACACTATCAAATGGCCTCGAGGCAGTATTCGAAGCGACGAATCGCCAGTGGAATACCGAAACGCGCCCGCACGACGAATTTCTGGCGCGTAGTGGCCGGGTCATGGAAATGTTGAGCGAGCATCAATGCGAAGGATGGTTGGAAGGGTATCTGCTCACGGGCCGGCACGGGTTGTTCAACTGCTACGAGGCCTTCGTGCATATCGTGGACTCCATGTTCAATCAACATGCCAAGTGGCTGAAGGTCACAGCAACCTTGCCATGGCGACGGCCGATCGCCTCGCTGAACTACTTGCTCGCCTCTCACGTCTGGCGGCAGGATCACAACGGGTTCACTCATCAGGATCCCGGATTTATCGACCACGTGGTGAACAAGAAAGCCTCGATTGTCCGCGTCTATCTGCCGCCGGATGCGAACTGCCTGTTGTCGACAATCGATCATTGCTTGCGGAGCCGGGATTACGTCAACGTCGTCATTGCCGGCAAACACCCTGCGCCGCAGTGGCTGAGCATGGAAGACGCTGTAGCACACTGCACTGACGGTATTGGCGTCTGGCATTGGGCCGGCAGCGAGCGCGATCGGGAACCGGATGTTGTAATGGCAAGTGCCGGTGACGTACCGACGCTGGAGATGCTGGCCGCGGTATCCATCCTCAGGCAACACCTGCCGGAGCTGAAGATCAGGGTTGTGAACGTCGTCGACCTGATGAGACTGCAACCCAAATCCGAGCACCCTCACGGTCTGGAGGATACCGGATTCGACGCGCTGTTCACCACGAACAAGCCCGTTATCTTCGCCTTCCATGCGTATCCCTGGTTAATCCACAGGCTCACCTACCGGCGCACCAATCACCACAACCTGCACGTCCGCGGGTACAAGGAAGAAGGGACGATCACCACTCCGTTCGATATGACCGTGCTGAACGACATGGATCGCTTCCACTTGGCGATGGACGTCATTGACCGGGTACCGCAGACGGGAACCAAAGGCCAATATCTGAAGGGGCAATTACGGAACAAGCTCGCCGAACACAGGAGGTACATCGATCAGCACGGCCAGGATATGCCGGAGGTCCGCAACTGGCGGTGGGGAGTGGCCAATCCTTTCGATTCCGGATGCGCAGCCTGAGCGTCAAACCCTTCCGGGTGGTTCAGGGTCGGCTCTTTCAGAGGGCAGCATATGTGGCAGGTCCAAACGCGCGACGCCAATGCAATCGTCAGCCATCCCGTAATATACATCGAACCGATTCGGCAATCCGATATCATCGCGTCGGTCGATGCCCGTAGGGAACACGACATTGGCAACGGTTCCGCTGCGTTCAGCAGCCAGCGTGGGCATCAATATCGGCTCCGCCGAACGATAGCGGATCTTCCGAGGATGCTCCTTCGAGAGAATCATGGCGCCGGCTGAATAACACAGCGGATGTCTGCCGTCCTCCCCTCCCTCAATTTCACTCACGCCGTGGTAGATCACGAGCCAGCCATGTTCCGTCAACATGGGGGGAGTTCCTGCGCCAATCTTGAGGCGCTCCCACGACGCCACAGGGCACGCCAGGCGGTGGTGAGAATTGAACAGCCCCAGATGTTGAGTCTCGTCTCCCGGCGACAGCATCGGACAGTAGGAAATCCAGATGCTCTCATGGTCCACATCGACTTCACGAGGGCAATCACGGCAAGCGGTCTCTTCAGGACGAGTGCCTGCAAACATCGGACGATGCAGTAATGCAAGCTGCAGCTTGCCCGCGTGGGTGGCAATCGCGACCGGGAAGATGCTGGCGTCCTTGTCATTGACATGCACGAAATCGATCCCACGATACGGAGCAAACCGCACGAGGCCCAGTCTCTTCCAATGAAACAGGTCCTGCGAGATTGCCACTGCGATTCGCGGCCCCAGGGTCGAGAACGCGGTGTACGTCATCAGGTAGCGCTGGATTGACTCAACAAACGTGACCCGCGGATCTTCGCATCCACCGCCGCCTGCGTACCTCAGTTCGTACTCGGCCTGAGGCTCCAGCGCGATCCCGAGCCGCGCTACTGCGATCGGGTCACCGGCGCGATCAAAAATCACCCGGGCGATTCCGATCCGCGAATAATTGCCCGCCGCAACGAGCCGCGGAAACAGATACAGGTGCCCATCAGGACCGCGGGCAGCCGCGGGATTCAGGACGCCTTGGGCTTCCTGGCTGTTGCCGGGATCGCGTTCCATCACGATTCCCAACCGCTTCAATTGCAAGCCGTTCATCGCGGGCCACCGAGAGAGAAGACCGCGGTCCGTACGACCGCCAGAAGCGAATCAAACAGCCGCGCCATCTCGACATCAATGGACGACTTGCCGTCGGCGAGAGTACCGTCAAGGTCGAAAACAATCGGCTTCTTCATGCTTTCAAGAGTCCTGCGGCAATGAAATTTCCAACACGGACGTCGGACCCTGCGGCCGGCACGGGCACGCTCCAATGATGGCCGGTAGAAGCAGTACCTCGCCCTGGTGAAACGGATAATCTCTGCCGGCATTCTCCAACTGACCGCCTCCCGAGAGACATACGAGCACGCTAGGTTGCATGGGGCTGCCGACATTGAACGGAGTTTGCCCCTGAAATCGAGTCACGCCGAACTGAGCGCATTGCACGAGCCTCTCGCGTAGAACCGGGTTTACCTGTTGCACTCGAGCTGCGAGAGGTCCGATGGCGCCCTGCCTGAAGTCGATGCAAGCCATTGCCTGATCTACCTGCAATTTGCGCGGTCGTCCGGTTGTGGGATCGATGTGTCCCCAGTCATAAAGACGAAAAGTGACATCACTGTTCTGCTGGACTTCGAAGACAACGACATCGCTGAGTGAATGAACGGTACCTGCCGGTATCAATACCGTATCGCCGGGGGCTGGTGTGAAGCTCGCCAGATCATCTGCGACCGTTCCAGCCGCTATGGCCTGCCGGAGCGCCGCACCGCTCGTAAAGGACTTCAGACCGGCGAAAACTCGAGCCTCCGGCCCTGCCTGCAGCACCACCCACGCCTCTGTCTTACCCGTGTCGCCAGCAGGGAGCAGCTCCTTCGCCCCATCAGACGGATGCACTTGCACGGAGAGACTTCCCGTTACGTCGAGGAACTTCAATAGCAACGGGAAGCGCGCAAAGCGGCCGTTGAGAGCGCCCATAATCTGAACTGGAAATTCTTCCAACACATGCCTGAGGCTTTGACCCGTCAGCGGACCTTCAGCGACAACGCTCGGATGATCGTCCCGGTCGCTCAATAGCCACGCCTCGCCGATCGGTTGGCCGTCCGGCAGCGGCGCGTTGACCAGTTGGCGAAGCCGTTGACCGCCCCAGATCCGATACTGATAAATCGTTTCAAATCGCAGCGGATACAACGCGGTCACTGACACCTACACGATCTTCAGGCGGGCAAAGACGGCCACTCGAGTCATCGACTACCCAGGCGGCAAACATAATTGAAAAGACGCGCTGCGTCGGTGCGTTGCCGTACCTACACCTGGCCGCTGGGTGCGTCAGCGTACCGACATGAGCGGCAAATGCGCAGATCCTGTTACCAAACGGCCAAGGTCGCCTGAAATCCGGAGAAGATTGTGTTTCATAGTTTGCGGCGGTTTATCGGCATGCGCATTGAGGCATCTGACGGCGAGATCGGGAAGATCACCGACATTTACTTCGACGACCGGAGCTGGGCCGTGCGCTATCTGGTGATCGAAACTGGAAGTTGGTTTGCAGAACGAAAGGTTCTGATCTCACCTATTTCAGTGTCCAGAATCGACTGGGATAATCACACAATCGCAATCGATCTGACACGGCGACGAGTCGAGGCGAGTCCATCCATTGACACGGACGAGCCGGTTTCGCGCCAGCACGAAGTGGCGCTTCGTAGCTGCGTTGAAGTGACCGGTTATGGTCTTCAGGCAACCGACTCGCCGATCGGCCATCTCGAGGACTTTGTGCTCGACGCGCAGACATGGGCGATCCGCTATTTGGTCGTGGATACGCGCCACGGGCTCTTGGGCAAACATGTCGTCATTCCACCGCAATGGATCAAGAACGTGGACTGGGCGCAGAGGATTGTAGACCTGGATGTGTCCTCCGCGCAGGTGAAAGACTCACCCGAATTCGATCCGGGCAGTGGCCTCTCTTGTGCTCATGAAACAAAACTTTACAGGCCCTACCAACGCGAGGGCCAGATCCCGCGTCCGGTAAAAAACGGGATGCCCCCATGCGCGCCTACCGATCCTGCGAAGCGCGAAGCGATGATCCGTCAGGCCGCCTATTTCGTGTCCCAACAGCGCGGGCCCTGTCTCACACACGAAGCGGAGGACTGGCTCGTAGCCGAGCGACAGATCGACAGAATGCTGACGGGCCACGCATGAACCGGGACCGATCCCATCACGGTACCAGGGCAGCAGCGCCGTCAGAACAACCGGCGCACAAGTGTACTGAGACCAGAAACTCTCAGCGCAGACAATTGCGACTTCAAGCGGCCAGCAACGCTCTGAGCAATGTCAGCAGCTCTTCGGCCCTGATAGGTTTGCTCGCAATCCGCAGGTAACCGTCACGGGGCAGATCTCGCACCTCCGTAGACGTATCCCCAGTCATCAGCACGGCCTTTAAGCGAAAACCCAAGATTTGTCGTAGCGCTGCAATGACCTGGGTGCCCGTCTCGCCGTCGTTCAGATGATAGTCCGTCACCAGCAGATCGATGCTTCCTTCTCGGGCCTTGTGCGAAGCCTCGGCCAGAGATCCGACAGCCGTTACGCGATAACCCTCCGCCTTCAGCAACATCCGCGTGGCGTCTCGCACTGCAAGATCGTCCTCCACCAGAAGCACGTCGACCTTGCCAATCTGCGGCTGACGTGCGGCCGACTCGTGCGGTGTGTTGCGCGCGGGAACACTCGCGCCGCTGCCCAAGGGGAGTACAAGCGAGAAGACCGAGCCGTGTCCCACCTCCGAGCGCACGTCGAGTCTCAGATTGAGCAACTTGACGAGGCGCTGGACAATGCTCAGTCCCAGGCCGTATCCATCGCGCGCGGTGTTGGTTGCGACCCCGACCTGATAGAACTCATCGTAAATGTAGGCGAGCTGATTGGCGGGAATACCCACGCCCGTATCGAGCACTTCGATGCGCACCAATGTAGCTTCATGCAAACAGCGTA
>Ga0207703_10003434_pt1 | contig 13302 bp, 7 predicted proteins | sample KBSSwiS12_FD_184304 | JGI IMG/M metagenome (GOLD analysis project Ga0207703, IMG submission 184304) | Switchgrass rhizosphere microbial communities from Kellogg Biological Station, Michigan, USA - KBS Switchgrass S1-2 (SPAdes) (version 2) | ecosystem: Host-associated > Plants > Roots >... | reverse complement strand
TGCGGGCAGGCGCCGGCCAGTAGGCGGCGAGGGATCGCATTTGTCGAACGGAAATCCGCGCCGCGGACTCCGGACGATTCAAGAGTGCGTATTCGCTCTTTTCTTCCGCGCGATTTCCATCCATCCATTGTTCATGCGCTCGTTTTCCCCCCAGCTCGCGGCGTGCTGTCTCTGGCTGGCCACATCTGGCTTTCTCGGCGCAGCCGCACCCACACCAGCAGCGACACCAGCAGCGACACCAACGGCAAAACCGGTAGCGACGCCCGCTACAAAAGCGACGCCGGTTGCGAACGGCACACCGGCACCCGCGCCCGAGCAGTTCGTCGGCAAGCTGACCCTCGTCCGCTACGACATGCCGCTGGCCTTCTCGGATGGTTTCGCGCCGACCCACCAGACGGCCAAACGGAAGGATGGCGAAGAAGAAGTTGCCTGGCCGGATCTCACGCTCAACGGCCGCCCCGTCTTCCGCGGGAAGAGCGAGGAGCAAATCCCCCTCAAGCTGCACGCGGGCGCCGAGGCCAAATCTCCTTTCCAATTGCCGAGTGACGACCTCGTGCAGCCCGGCAACCATTGGCTGCGTGCACTCGAATGGCGCAAGGGACTGCGCCACATCTACACCGCCGACGGGACAGCGCGCACCGCAAACGCCGGCGCGACGATGACAGGACGTTACGAGCTCTGGCTCTTCCCCATCTTCATCCAGGGCGAAGGCGGCCCCGTGGTGAAGAATGTCGAACTCAAGGTCGGCAATCTGGTGATTTACAAACAAGCCGGACCGTGGCGTTCGCTCACCCTTCTGCTGCCGCAGAATGAAGCGAACAAGCCCTACACCCTCACCGTGGATGGCCGGACACCGGTGACCTTCCAGGCGGGATTGCAGCGGGTGAAACCCGGCGACCCGCACGAGACGGTCTTCCCGGTGAACTTGATGATTCCGGGCGACGGCCAGAAAATCTCCGTGCGCAACCTGGTGAAGCCGGAGGAATTTCCCCACGCCAAGGAATGGGCGGCCGATCTGGCGACCCTCGGCAAACCACTGCCACCGACTGTGCCGTTCGATCGCGGAAGCGGCGTGCATCGTTATCTTGGCGCCGAGGTGGCTGTGTCCCCACTTACGCTCTATGCTGCGGCACTGCCGCATGGCATGAGCGGCGGCTTCTTCAAAAAGGGCACCGACCCGGAAGCCTTTGCCAAAATGGTCGCGGCAGAGAACTACGACACGATCTTCGAGCCGGTCACCGCCTTCCCCGCCCCGGGTGATGCGGAGAGCTTTGAGAAGCGCTCCGCTGCCCTGGCCCGCGCCAACGTGCGCCTCGGGCTGCAGTACGACAACAATTGGTCCCGGCCCGGCTTCCAGCATCCGAACCTCGCCATCTTCGCCCACACCCTTGCGGACTGGCACGCACCGCTCTATCGCAGCCTCTCGCTCGCCACCCAACGCTTTGCGCGCCTGCCCAATTTCGCCGGCATCTGCATCGGCGCGAATAACGCGGGCTATGCTTCGGACCTTTGGTCGGCGCTGCCCATCCCGGACCGGCCATGGGGTGAAGCCATGATCTCTTTCTTCGGCTCGCCGCAACCGCGGGTCCCGCGCGCGCCGAGCCTGGGACCGCCGGAATTGCCCTTCGAGCAGCCGGTGAAGACCGAGGTCGAGTTCACCAAATACGTCGACCGCTACGAGACGTCGTTTCAACAGTATGGCTATTTCGCGGAGGCGGTGCGGGAAGTCAGCCCGCGATTCGTGTTCACCTCCGGCTCGTTTGGCAGCGCTCCGAGCGCCGGAGCGCGCGGTGGCTGGCCTTGGGCGAGTATTCCGGGACGGACGATGTGCGAGGGGTTGCCCGTGCAGCAGGCTTTCGATGCCAATGAATTGCACGCTGCCAAGCCGTTGCATTGCGTGGCCCTGGCCGACCGGCTCCGCAGTTACTTTCCAAAAAAGCCCACCTGGGGGCTGCTCGACAATCATTACTTCCTCTACGGGCGCGAGGCGTGGCAGCGGGCCTGCGCCTTGTTGCTCACCCGCGGCGTACAGGGCGTGGGCACGAACTTCCTCGCGCATCCCGATGGCGAAGGCGCCCATCCCGAGACGGTCGCCGCGCAAACCGAGATGAATGCGTGGATGCATAAATACGGCGGGGTCTATGCCCGCACCGAACCGCTCGCGACCATCGGTATTTTCTACGGTCACCTGCAGGCGGTGCAGCGCCGCGTGCTCACCCCGGAAAATGCCAGCGAAGAGGAACTGCTGCAGGGTTCCCACGAAGGCAAGGTCTCCGAGGCGCTCTTCCTCTGCCAGGCCGCCGGCTGGCCGGCGCGCGTCATCACCTACCAGGAATTGCTCCGCGGTCCTCTGCCCTCCTCAATGAAAGCGATCCTGCTCGTGGGTCTAAACCAGACTGATGAAACCTGGAGCTGGGGCTCCGGGTTGGAGCCGACGTTGCAAAAGTTCCTCGATCGCGGGGGGCGTATCCTGACCGATGAGGAATCGGTCTGCTCCCTGCCCTGCACCAAGACGGGCATGAAAGTGGCCGCCTACGTCACGCAATCGAATCTCGATCCGACTCCCATGCTCTTCGCCCGCAATGCGGAGAACATCTCGAAACTCTGTTCTGCGATGCAGGACGTGTCCGCGCCGCTCGCCACCTCGGAAAGTCCAACCGTGTGGGCCATCCCCACGACGTGCGTCGACACGCAATATGTGACGGTGGTGAACCAAGGCTACGCCGAGGGAGGCGAGGCCAAGGAACGCCTGCTGCCCGCCGATCCGAAAGCCACCAAGCCCGAGCTATGGCGCTTCAAGGGCAACGCCAGCCTTTATGTGAAGCCGCAGACCGGCGCGCTGAAATGGAATACCGACCGACCGATCTACGACGTGCAACTCGGGCGCAAGTTGACCGCGGAGGAAGCGGGAAAAGTCGATCTCACCAAGGATGGCTTCCATTGGTACGCGTTGCCGCCGGGTGAAATCACCAAGCCGGAAATCGTCCTGGATAAAAGCATCTCGGGCTTTTTTGAGGCGCGTGTGACCATGCCGGGCACCAAGCCCATGGGCGGTGTCCCGGTGCAGTTGACGGTCACCGGGCCGACCGACACCGCAACGGTCTACGCCGTCACCGAAACGACGGCCCGCCTTCCGCTGCGTGACACCGACGATGGCGATTACACCATCACCGCCACGGAGCTGCTGACCGGCCTTTCTGCCAGCACGAAGGTCAGCAATCACGCCACCTCCACCGTCGCGCCGCGCGCGCAGGTGCAGGTGCGGGAACAGACGATTGTGACCAAGTTTGCCACGCGCAAGAAAGTGCCGTTGACCATCGCGCTCACGCCGGAGCAGGAAAACGACAAAACCCTCGCCACGCAGGTGCAGGCGCTCAAGGCCTATTACCAAAAGAAAGGCCGCGTAGTGTCAGTGGGGTCAGTCAAGCCCGGCGGTGTGGTGGAGAGCCTCCAGCCGCTCCGCTCGCCGAATCGTTATCCCCAATGGAAGACCGCGACTACCGATCTGGTGCTGTTTGGCACGCCAGCGAATAATCTCCTCCTTCTCGACCAGGCCCGCGGCGAAATTCTGCCCCGCAATTTCGCGCCGCCCGGGCCGACGGAAGCGGCGCTGCTTTACGCACGCTCGCCGTTCGTCGGCGAATGCGATGCGCTGGACATCATCGCCACGGATAACGCGGGCATTGCGGCGGCGGTGCAGAAGCTGGTGAGCATGCAGTGAGGTCAACCGCGGGGTGGTATCCACAGGCCGGTCGCATTTCATTCGTGGTCACCCTGACCGGAGGTATTTTGCGGAGTCACCGCCCGATCACTGCGTGAGCGCCTTCGCCTTTTCCAGCAAGCTGAGGAATTCCGTGCGATAGCCGCTGGCATCCGGGCCGAGGCCTTCGTGGGCCCATTCGGCGACCGATTGCCAGGTGGCCTGGCCGCGGTAATTGGAATCGCGCAGGAGCATGCCGTAGCCGGCCACGGCGGCGGCGAAGCGAAAGTCGGGCGAGCTCTTTTCCCACGTGGTGCCGGGATCGGTGAGCGGGAATTCGAGCAACTTGCTCTTGTCACCATCCGGGGCCTTGTAGCGCAGCTTGAGGGTCATCAATTCCTTGCGCACCGAGGCGGGCAACGGCTCACCACGATTCGCACTGACCGGTGTCTCCAATTTCGGCAACGGAACGGCGGCACCCGCCGCAGGCGCTGCTGCCGGTGTCGGATTCGATGGCTTCTCCGCGTCCTTGGGTGCGGGTTCGGGCGAAGGCGGTGCCGGCTTCGCGGAAGCGTCGTCCGATGGCGATTGATACTTCAACTTGTCGACCATGGCGAGTTGCGAGGTCTCCTGGCCGGCGGGGACGATTTCGTAGAGCGCGGTCACGGTGTGGCCGGCGCCGATTTCACCAGCATCTTTTTTGTCGTTGTTGAAGTCCTCCTTGGCGAGCAGGCGCTTTTCGTAGCCGACCAGGCGATAGGCGCCGACTTGGGCGGGGTTGAACTCCACCTGGATCTTCACGTCCTTGGCGATGGTCACGAGCGTGCTGCTGAGTTGCTCGACGAAGACCTTCTTCGCCTCGACCAGCGTGTCGATGTAGGCGTAGTTGCCATTGCCGCGGTCGGCCAGTTTCACGAGCATCGAGTCGTTGAGATTGTCCATGCCGAATCCCAGGGCGGTGAGGAAGACTCCGCTCTTCGCTTTCTGCGCGATCATTTCGAGCAGGCTTTCCTGATTGGTAATGCCCACGTTCCAGTCGCCGTCGGTCGCGAGGATGACGCGGTTCGTGCCGCCCTTGATGAAGCTCCGCTGGGCGATCTGGTAGGCGAGCTGGATGCCGCTGGCGCCGTTGGTGGAGCCGCCGGCCTCGAGACGGCCGATGGCCTCGCGCATGGCGGCCTTGTCGTGCGTGGGTTCGAGCACGCAGCCGCTGTTGCCCGCGTAGACGACGATCGCCACCTGGTCCTGCTCGCGGAGCTGGTCGATGAGCAGGCCGAGACTCTGCTTCAAGAGCGGGAGCTTGATCGGCATATTCATCGAGCCGGAGACGTCGATGAGGAAGACGAGATTGCTCGGGGGACGCTGGTCCTTGGGGATCTCGCGGCCCTTCAAGCCGATGCGCACCAGCCGATGCTCCGGCGCCCACGGGCACGCGGCCACTTCCATGGTCGCGGAGAATGGCACATCACCCTTCGGCTGTGGATAGTCGTAGGTGAAGTAGTTGAGCAGTTCCTCGATTCGCACCGCGCCGCTGGGCGGGCGCTGGTTGTCATTCAGGAAGCGCCGCACAATGGCATAGCTCGCGGTATCCACATCGATGCTGAACGTGGAGAGCGGCGTTTCACGCGCCGGGAGGAAGACGTTCTCCGCGATCTTGTCGAAGGAAGAGCTGCCGGGTGCAAGGTTGTCGAACCCGGCTGCGTCGGTGGCGAGCTGAACATCCCTGGAAACGTTAGGCGGGGTGTGGAACCTGCGGATCGGGCGGGCCCAGGCAACGTCAGAATGCCCGGCGGGATCCGCCCGCGTCTCCGTGTAAGCCGTTTGAAACTGCGATGATCCTGTGGCGGTGGAGAGCGGAGCAGCGGTCACGGGCAAAGCGACCCCCGGCTTCGAGTTGCTCATAGTCGCAGGGACGCCAGGTTTGCCGGGAGGGGCGTTTCCTGGAGGGGGCGACTGAAGTTTGCCACCCGAGATCGTCGTCGCGCCGGTATAGCCGTTCGACCCAGCCAGCCGCAAAGTTCCCAATTCCTCTGCGGGCGGGAGAGGAGGAGCCTGCACCGCCTGATTGGCCAGATCGCCTTTTGGTTTGTCCACCGTGAGATCCCCGAATTGCAACGTTTGGGCGACGGGAGCCGGGGTCGAGAGTATCTGGGAAGGCGCTTTCGCTTCGGGCTCGGTGAAAGGCTGCAGCGCGACGATCACTTGATCGTCCGGCACCTTCGCCTTCGCCTTCGCCAGTCTCAGCGACGCAATATCTGGCGTCTGGAGCGCCTGGAAGATCAGGGTGATGGAAAGGCCCACGACCACACAAGCGGCCAGTGCCGCAAGCACAGTGGCACGGCGGGGAAAGGGGACCACTTTAGACACCGGTTCCGGCGAGCCGACAGCCTGGAGCACGGCGGCGCGCTGCTCTTCCTGGAGGGCGGCGGCAGCCTCGCCCGGCAATTCGGCGCGGAGGCGGGCGGCGAGAGCCTGGGTTTCCGCAGCCTCGGCGGCGGCGGCGGGATCGCTGGCCAGCAGCGCCTCGATCTCGGCGCGCTCGGCGGGAGTGATGTCTTCGAGTTCGCCCAAGGCGTGGGCGGTGAATTTCGGGTCGTCGGCGTTCATAGGACGGAGCGGGAAAGGTCAAAGTCCTCCGGCGCCTGCTCGCGGAGCAGTTCGCGGAGTTTCTTCAGGCCGGTGTGGAGGAGGAAGCCGACATTGGTCACGCTCAGGCGCGTGACGTCGGCGATCTCGCGGTAGGAAAGGTCGTTTTGGAATTTGAGGCGAATGACTTCGCGCTGGTTGGGGCTGAGCGCGTCGAGCAGGCGGAAGAGCGCGGTGGCGGACTCCTGCTGCTCGAGCACGGCAGCCGGTCCCGGCGCCGGACTGGGGCGATCTTCGGGGAGCGTCATGGGAATGATGCGGCTGAATTTGCGTTGGTGGTCGAGCGCGCGGTTGCGCGTGACGGTAAAGAGCCAGGCCTCGGTATGGCGCGCGGTGTCCGAGCCCTCGGCGCTGGTGTTCATGCCGCCGCGCGCCAGCTTGATGAAGGTCTCCTGCACCACGTCGCGGGCCGACTCGAGGTCGCCGGTGATGCTTTGCGCATAGCGCACCAGTGGGCGCTCAAAGCGGTCCAACAGGGCGGTCAATTCCAGCGTGTCCGGGGCAGGCATAGATGTTCTACCCCGCTACACGGATGGGGGATGCCGTTTATTAGAACGAACGCGCTTCAGCGCAAGCTCGACAAAATTACCCCTTCTCGAGCACGGGGGCGCAGGCCGGATCAGTCCTGCATTTCCCGGTCGGCGCGATCACGTTCGTTCTGGCGGCGGCGGTCGAGGAGCCACACGACCCAGATACAAGCCTCGAACATGGCCACAATCGGCACGCTGAGCGCGACGAAAGTGAGCGGATCAGGCGTCGGCGCGATGACGGCGGCGAGGATGAGGATGATGGTGTAGCCGAAGGGACGGGTGCGGGAGAGGAACTTGAAGTTCACGATGCCGAGCGCCCCGAGGAGAATGACGATGACGGGCAATTCACAGAGCAGCCCGAAGCCGAAACAGAGCCACGCGGAAAAGGAAAAATAGTCGTTCCACGTCCACATGACCTGCAGATCCGCCTGGCGCGCATCGCGGTAAAAGAAGCCGATGGTTTGGGGCAAAATCCAGAGATACGCAACGACCACCCCAGCAAGGAACAAGGCGAAAGTGCCGAAAATGCCGGGCAGAAGCAGCTTGCGCTCCTTGCGGGTCAGCGCGGGCAGGACAAAGTGCGACACGAAATACACATGGAACGGGAAGGCCATGGCGATGCCCGCGAAGAAAGCCAGCTCCAGGGAGATGAGGAACGATCCGGCGATATTGGTGATGATGAGCTTGCCGGGCAGCGAGGGGTCGACCTTGTAGAGTGGCGCCCGGAGCATATCCATGAGGTCGTGCCGGAAATAGAAGGACACGATCATCATCAGGATCTGCACGACGACCATCTTGATGATCGTCCAACGAAGATCCTCCATGTGATCGAGGAACGGCTTGACGATATCGCCGTCGGATTTTTCGCGGAATTTAAAAAATTTGGTCAGCCAGGACATTTCAGGGGGCGCTACTGAGAGCTAAAACCGCGCGGGGCGCAATTTCTTCTTGGGAATTGTGAGAAACTTGCGTGAGCGGACACCACTACATCAGCCCAAGGGCCACCAACCTAGCAAAGGCCGCGAGGGTATTGGCGTCGCGGATTTCACCGCTGGCGATCATGGCGCGGAATTCGGCGGGGGAAAAGGCGCGGCAATCGAGTATGGCCTCATTGGCGTCGTGCCGGTGGCCGCGCGGGCTGGGAACGACGGGGCGCGCGAGGAGGAGGTGGCTGTGCTCATCGGTAAAGCCGGCGCTGGGGAAGAAATGGCCGAGGGGGATGATCTCGCCGCCCGAGGCCAGCTCGTAGCCGCTCTCCTCCTGCAATTCGCGCAGGCCGGTCGCACGGATGGCGTCAGCCTCGGCCTGGTCGTCGATCTGTCCGGCGGGAAACTCCCAGATCTCGGCCCGGATCGGCACGCGCTCCTGCCGGATGAGAAGCAGATCGCCGGCGGCGGTCATCGGCGCGACGACCACGGCACCCTTGCGATGGACCACCGTCCAGGTGAAGGGCTCGGGGCGCGAGGGCGAGGTCGTGGTCACCCGATGGACGGAGAGATACAGATTGGCGAAAAGCGTTTCGTCCTGGCGGGTCTGCCAGCCGTCGGAGTCGCGGATAAAATCATGGAAAGCCATCCGCGCGAAATGGCCGAGCGGGGCGGGAAAGGCAAGGGAAAGTGAACGGGGCGAACTCCGAACGCCGAACATCGAACGCCCAACGACTGAACGGCATCACCGTTTCGCCAGCCGCTTCTTCAATTCCACGATGCGCCTTGCGGACCATTCCTGATGCTCGGTCGCGGATTCCAGATGACCGATCTGGCCACCCTCGCCGTCGTCCGCCTTGGCGGCGGCCTTTTCCCGTTTCTTGAGCCAGGCGGCCTGCTCCTTGCGCAGCGCGGCGCGCTCGGATTCGGGCAACTTGTCCATCAACGAGACGTACGCGATGAAGACTTGGGCGTCTTTCACGGCCGCCATGTTCCATGCGGTGGCCAGCATCGCGATGCCGGTGTCCAACTGCTTTTGCAGTGGAGCCTCCAAGGCATCCAGATCATCGATTTTGAGCCAGCCCTTGGGGAGGATTGGCGATTGCGCGTGGGACGGGATGACGGACGTGGCCAGCAGCGAAATGACGAGGCAGAGTGAAAGAAAGAAGGGCGTCTTCATCGGAGGTGAACGGGGCAGCACGATAACAAACGACCGCGGCTCGCGAACGTCCAAACAAATAGCTGTGGGGCTGGCGTTCTCCACCGTGCTCGATTGAGAGACTGTGAAATAAATTGGGGGAGCGTCGCGTTGCCCGGCTTTTTGGCTTGGGCAAGGCGTGACGAAGGAGCATATCCTCCGCGGTCTGTGACTGAGGAGCAACGCAGCCCAAGCCAAAAAGCCAGGCAACCCGGAGGGCGCAAGCGCTTTGGGCCGTCTGGCCGCGTTGCTCACTCCTTACAGCCCGCCGAGGAGGCGGAAGGGAACAGGGGCGCTTGGCGGGTGGGCGAGCCAGAGGGGATGCGCGTCGCTCGCGCCTTGCCATCCGGCCCAAATCGCTTGCGCCGGACCCTCCCCTTTTTTTCACAGTCTCTAAACGATCCCCTGCTCCAGAATTCACATGGCCCGCAAACTCCTCCGTATCCTTCTCGTTCTCTTCCTACTGGCGCTGATCGGTGCGGGCTATGCGTGGTGGCCGCGCAAAGGCAACCTGCGCGAGTTCGATGCGGATGCGGTCGGACGGCTCGAGAGCGGGATGTGGCGGGACTACTACGCGCACGATTACAAGTCGCTGGCCAGCCGCCTCTACTCGCTCTACCGCGACCAATACCATTTCTCCCCCGCCGATAGCGCGCAGCTCGCCTACGACTCGGGGAAAGCGGCGCAGCTCTTCCAGCCCACCAACAGCCGCGCCGAGGCGCAGGTCGCACTTCCTTTGCTGGCAAACTACTACGCCCTGCTCCGTGATCGCAGCGGGGAGGATTTCGATGCCGAACATGCGGCGAAGCTTGAGCTCGATTGGTGGCAGCTACGAAGGGAAAACGCCACCCCGGCGCAGTACGGGAAAGTCGTGGCGCAGGTCGCCGCGGAGCTGTTCAAGACGGACAACGAGCACATCCAGAAATCCGCGCAGCTTCGGGCGGCGATGATGCGTTATCGCGACGACCGGCGCGATGGAAAGATGCAGGCGGACGATTGGACCCACATCGAGGAGAACCTCATCGAGTCCTATCGCGAGCTGAAAGCGGGCGTCGAAAGGACGCCGAAAGATTAAGAGATTCCATTCTTCGCGGCTACTTCCCGTCGTTCTCCTTTTCCGTCGGTGGAAAATAGATGGGCACGCGGGCGTCGATGGCCGGCTTTTCCTCGGGGCTGAGTTCCTGGTAAGGCTTGCCGGCGAAGACGCGTGCCACGATTTCCGTCGGCGCGAGGCCGGTGCAGGAGAGTTTGGGATGAAATTCCTCACCGAAGTTTGCCAGTGGCAGCGTCCAGAGAATGTCGCCGGCATCGGTCTTCGAAACGGCGCGGAGCTTCGTGCCGTATTCCTCCATCTTGGTAAATTCGACCTGCTCGATCTGGAACGTCAGCACCCCGAGACGGAAACTGCCGCCGACGATTTTCATCGAGCCGCCGCCGTCGTCGAATCCGGAAGTGGCCACGGCGCTGAGAACGAGTTCGCTGGGAAGTTCGGCGGCCTGCTCGCCATAGAGCCGGCGCGCATCGATGAAGCTCGCGGGATCGAGGTCGCGCGCATGGATCGATCCGCCGCCATCGGCCGTCCGGATCATCTCCAGCTTCCCGTCCGCCGCCAGCAAACGGAAGGGACTCGATTGCCCGTGGGGCATCATGGAAAAGTCCAAAGTGAACGCAATGGGCTGCTTGATCGCCGGGTGCAGGGCCGGTTGCGCCGTGCCGGTAAGCAGCTTTTGGAAGGCGAGCTCCTTCCCTTCGACCGGCAACGTGCGACCGGGAGTGGTGTGCAGTGTCAGGCGGTCGCTCTCGACCGTCAGCACCCCGGGCTCGATACTGGTCGGTGTGGCCTTGAAGCCGGTCCATTCGATCTTCGGAATCGACACGCGGAAGTCCGGGGTATTGCGATTCGTGATGAGCACGTCCTCGATGCTCACGCGTTCGATTTCGAAGCTCTCCAGTCCCTGGGGAAAGGAGGCGCCGGCGGGACCGGTAGTGAAGGGATTGACCGCCGTGGTCGTGGAAGAGCCCGAGGAAGTCGTGGAGACGGAGGTGGTGGTCGAGCCGTTGGTCACCGTCGTGGTCTGCGTGGTGGTCACGTTGTTACCGGAGGGCAGGTCGGCGAGGTCGATATGGGCCCGGCGCACGCCGGCATCGTTAATCACGACCCGTTGGGTATTGCGGGCGTCGCTGACGCCGTTGTAGCGGAGGCGGAGGTCGAGGATTTCCGAAGGGCTTCCCGGCACGTCGCCCCAAGTGATCGACGACACGCCCAGCCCGGACTTGAGATCGCCGGTGATGCCCTCGATGTGCACATTCGGGTTGGCCTTCTGGATCATCGATGCGACGAACCGGTAGGGCATCGCCGTGCTGACGATCATGTGATAGGCCACCATGATCGCGACGACGAACAACACGACGATCACGATGAGAAACGTAAGGCAGCCATGCCGGCGCAGAAAGGAGGGTTGGGTGGGCAGCTCCGGCATCGAATTCGCGCTCATGGGGAGACAAGGGATAGCGGTTCCCGGTATTGGTGTCACTCGCGCAGATACCGGGCATCCGTTCCGCGATCTGCTGGACAAATGCCCAAAGAAGTGAGCCGCTGCAGCCATGCGTTTCGCCGACCTCCTGCCCCACTTCCTGGAAGTTCTGCCCGGTCGCCCGGCCCAAGTCAGGACCCACGCAACGGTCATCGCGGGCGTTTTGCTTTTCGCCACGTCGCTGGCTTTCGGTCAAACCCCGCCAAAGGAGCCTGCCTTCCCTACCTCGATCGTTGGCCTGTGGCTCATGGGGCAATCGCTTTGCGAAGGCGCGGAGTCCCTGCCCATTGTGACCACCGCCGATTCGGGCTGGGGCAACTATGCGTTCCGGCGTGGCGTGCGCACTTGGGCGCAGAGTGATCACGGCGCGCAACCCGAGCTGCGGAAGGACGATCAGTTTGCGTTCGAGCCGCTCGTCGCCCGGGAAAACGGCGGACTGGGGGAAACCATCGCGAACGGTCTGGCTGACCATTTGAAAGCAACGTTGCCCGGCACCACGAGCGCCACGACCAGGAATGGCCCTCCCCATTTCCTCGCCGCGTACGCCGGGCAGGGCGGGACGACCATTGCCGAGCTTTCCAGTGCCGATGAAACAACCGACCCACGCGAACCGCCCGTGAAACAGCATGGCGGTGGGTATTACAAGACCAGCCTGGACGACGCCCGCCGGGCCAGCCAGCAGGCGAAGTCGCAAAGCAACAGTTTCGCCATTGGCGCCCTGCTCTGGATGCAAGGCGAAGCGAACGGCGGAGCGAATGGCGGGATCGTCCCCAGCCGCTGGAAGGACGAGTTGCCACGGCCTGCCGGCCAGGAGTGGTACCGGGATCGGCTCATCGCTTACCGCCAGGAATGGTCGGCCGACCTGCGCGCGATCACCGGCCAGGCGGGTGAAATTCCGATGTTCACCTACCAGACGCTCGGCCCGGCCGGGGAGGCGCAGCTCATGGCGGCGGACCGCGATCCGCACATCATCATGGTCGGGCCGCACTACATGGTGCCGAGCGCGATCAACAGCCGGAGGGCCGGCACCTACGGCGCGGCCATCCATCTCTCGGCCGATGGCCAGCGGTGGTTCGGAGAACAAGTCGCGAAGGTCGTCCGCCGTGTTTTGCAGGAAGGTGAACATTGGCAGCCGTTGCGCCCAGTGATGGCCTGGATCGAAGGGTCCCGCGACAGCGTGATCGTGGAGTTTGCCGTGCCGCGTCCGCCTTTGGTCATCGATGAGAGCTTTCTCCCGCGGGAGCAGAGTGAAACCGGCACGGGCTTTTCCTCGTTGTGCGGATTCCAAATCCGCAACGCAGCGAAAGGCGCGCCGCCAATCACCGCGGTGGAAACAGCATCGCCCACTCAGGTGCGAATCCGGCTGGCGTCTCCGCTGCCGGTTGCGCCGGGGTACACGGTGGCCTACGGCCTTTCTTACGCCGGACAGATCGGCACGATCTCGTCGACTCGCAACCGCACCGCGGCGAATGGCCAGCCGATGACCGAGTTGCTGATCGAGGGTAACCTGCCGGATCGCGCGAAGCCTTTGCTCGCGGAAGGAACGTTTAACGTCGCCAACATGCTGGGCGGCGCTGCCTTTGCCGAGGCACCCGTGCGGCAGGTCTACCAGGAACGCGGCTTCACCGTCCTGGCATTTGAGAATCGCGAACGCCGCAACAATGTGGACTTCGCCGCGGGCCAGACGCTGACAGCGCTGCGTCCATTCCTGTATGGCAATGTCCGCGATTCGGATGCGGAGCGCGCGATTTATTCCTTTGCCGACACG
>Ga0207703_10003432_pt1 | contig 13307 bp, 10 predicted proteins | sample KBSSwiS12_FD_184304 | JGI IMG/M metagenome (GOLD analysis project Ga0207703, IMG submission 184304) | Switchgrass rhizosphere microbial communities from Kellogg Biological Station, Michigan, USA - KBS Switchgrass S1-2 (SPAdes) (version 2) | ecosystem: Host-associated > Plants > Roots >... | reverse complement strand
TCGTCCCGCGTGATTTGGTTGAAAAGATCGAGATAGCCGATCACCGGATGCCGATAGGGGTGACGCGTGAAGGCGGTCTGGAAAATCAATTTGCCGAGCTCGGAATCGGGGTTGTCGCGGCCCATGGCGAATTCGCGGCGGATAACCTCCATCTCCTTGTCGTACTCCTCAGCGGGGATGGTCGAGTTAAAGATGGCGTCGGCAAGAATTTCAAACGCAGGCAGCGCGTTGTCCGACGGAAGATCGACGTGATAGACCGTGCGATCAAATGAGGTGTAGGCGTTCAGGTGCCCACCCAGATCCTGGATTTGCTGCGCCATCTGGCTGTTACCGCGCGTGGGTGTTCCCTTGAACATGAGATGTTCGAGGAGGTGGGAAAGTCCCGCACCGATCCACGGCGTTTCGTGGATGCTTCCCGTCGCGCACCAGAATTGGATCGAAACCACCGGAGCGGTGAAGTCGGGCTGGACGAGGACCGTCAGCCCATTTTGCAGCTGTTTGGTTTCGACGACAGGTAACGGAAGAAAAGGCTGCGGTGAACTCATAATAAAAGCTTCAATGGGCGCGTAGGATACGATCTTTCAATCTACCCTATTCGTCAGAGGTCACGAGCAAAATGTTAGGGGTCCGAAATACCGCTAATCGAGCATGTCGAGCATAACGTCGTCGAAACCCATGTTGATGATGCCCCACTGCTTGTCCGGACGGTAGAAAATGAACCGCCAACGCAGCGGCTGAAGGTCATGACGGGTCAGGTACGTGAGCACCACGACATTCGATCCGACACTGTAATTATCGTAAACCTCGTAATCGTTGAGTTTGCCGTAGATGCCAAACGCTTCCTGCGTTTTGGAGATGAAAACCGACATCTTTTCCTTCTGCGCACCCAGCCGGGTCCCGGTGAGGAAGGTCTCGTAGGCGGTCGGATAATCGCCGGCCTTCAAGGTCTTGAAGAATTTATCGATTGGGGCGGCCAACTCCGCGGGAGGAGCCGTCGGGTTCGGCTTATGATTGATCGCCATCGGCATGATATTACGAGGAGGCGCGGCAGTCGGCTGGGGAGCGGAATTATCCGCCGGGGCCGCATTCTGCGCGTAAATCGGCAACGACAAGACGAGAAGGACCGCGAGGTAAACGGGCGTGGCAATTTTCATGATTAGGATTTCAAAAGGGCGCTCAGCTTTTCCTTCGCGTGGCTCGTAACGGGCGCACCGTGCGCGAGGATCAAGGTCTGGAAATCAAACTCGAGCAGCTTGTGCAGCGACTCGCGGTTCTGCTTCGCATCGGTGCAATATTTGTCCGGTAGGAATTCAAGCCCCTTCTCGACGCCGGTGTTGATGATCGCATCCCCCACCACCATCACACCGGAGGGCGCATAATAAAAGGCGGTCTCACCGGAAGTTGCTCCGGGAATCGGCACGGCCGCGATTCCATAGAGCAACTCATTGGGCATCAGGAGAACATCAGGCTTCAATTCGGTGATGTCCCGGCGGGTGTCGGGAGCGGTCACAACCGGAATATAATATTTCTTGCGTAGTTCCTCCGCGATACGGACATGATTGCCATTGGTCAGCAAAATCGCGCGAAGTGTTCCGGCAGAGAGCAACTCGTCCCATGCGGCATCCGCCAGAGGCGACGGATCGATCACGACGAGCCCATTGGGAACAAGCAGGGCGGTTGATCCAACCTCGCATTTGCACGCGGGATTATAGAATGACCAGTGAAAGACCCCCTTGGACAGCGTTTGATACTCTTCAGCGTGAGCAGACATGATTGAACTCCTGTTAGGTTAATCCTGATAGGCTTCCATCGGGAGACAGGAACAGACGAGGTTCCGGTCGCCATAGACATTATCGATCCGGCCCACGTGCGGCCAGAACTTATGTTCACGCAACCAGGGCGCAGGATAGGCCGCGACTTCGCGACCATAAGGACGATTCCATTCGTCACCGGAAACGACCAGGGCCGTGTGGGGCGCATTCTTGAGCGGATTGTTGTCACGAGGCCATTCTCCTGCGGCAATCCGGCTCATCTCGCCATGGATCGCGATAAGCGCATCGCAAAAACGATCAAGCTCCTCCTTCGATTCGCTTTCGGTCGGCTCGATCATCATCGTACCGGGCACCGGAAAGGAAATCGTCGGCGCATGAAAACCATAATCCATCAGACGCTTGGCAATGTCCTCCACCTCAACACCTGCCGTCTGCTTCCACGGACGCGGATCGAGAATGAACTCATGCGCCACGAGATCGGAATGACCGCGATAGAGAACCTTGAAATACGGCTCCATTTTTGTGGCCATGTAGTTGGCGCTGAGAATTGCCGTCTGCGTCGCGCGCTTGAGACCATCGCCGCCGAGCATCGCAATATACATCCATGAAATAACCAGGATGCTGGCGCTGCCCCATGGAGCTGCGCTCACGGCGCCTTTGTTCGCACGTTCCTCGCCGGGAGCAATTACTGAGTGACCCGGAAGATACTCGACAAGATGCGCTGCGACGGCGATCGGCCCAACGCCGGGACCGCCGCCGCCATGCGGAATACAGAACGTCTTGTGCAGGTTCAGGTGGCAGACATCCATGCCGAAATCGCCCGGACGGCAAAGTCCAACCTGCGCGGTCAGATTTGCACCGTCCATATAGACCTGCCCGCCGTGCGAATGAATGATCTCCGCCGCCTCGACAATCGATTCCTCAAACACGCCATGCGTGGAGGGATAGGTAATCATCGCGCAGGAAAGGTCGGCCGAATGCTGATCGGCCTTTTTGCGCAGATCAGCAATATCGATGTTTCCGTTGGCGTCGCAAGCCACCGGCACGACTTTCATGCCCGCCATGACCGCACTGGCCGGATTCGTTCCGTGCGCGGATGCGGGAATCAAACAGGCCGTGCGATGCCCCTGCCCGCGAGCTTCATGATAAGCACGAATCGCCAGCAGCCCGGCGTATTCGCCTTGCGAACCCGCATTCGGTTGCAGCGACACACCCGCCATGCCGGTAATCTCCGCGAGCCATTCCTCCAGCTGCTTGAATATGGTCTGATAACCGCGCGTCTGCTCCATGGGTGCAAACGGATGAATCTGACCCACGGTCGGCCATGAAACGGGGAACATCTCCGCCGTTGCATTCAGTTTCATCGTGCACGAACCGAGCGGAATCATCGACGTGCAGAGCGACAGATCGCGCGACTCCAGCTTGCGAATGTAACGCAGCATCTCCGTTTCCGTGCGATGGGTGTTGAAGATCGGGTGCGTCAGGTAGTCGCTGGTGCGCAGTAAATCCTGAGGAAGACGCCCATGAGTCACCGTGCCTTTGGCCCGATCAAGTTCGCGCACTTCCTCGCCCTTGCCGAAGATGTCGACCAGTTCGTGCACATCTTCCAGCGTGGTCGTTTCATCGAGCGAAAGACACAGCGTATCCGCATCAATGACCCGCACATTGATCCCGTGCGTCACCGCTTCCTGGGCCAGCTCGTGCGCGCTCCACTTGGATGACATCTCAATTTTCAGCGTGTCGAAGAAAGGCGTTGGTGCGATTTTGTAACCAAGCACATTCAAGATGCCTGCCAAATGAGCGGTCAACCCGTGAATCCGCTTGGCGATATCCTTCAAGCCTGTCGGCCCGTGGTAAACCGCGTACATCGAAGCCATGACCGCGAGAAGAACCTGCGCGGTACAAATGTTACTCGTCGCCTTGTCCCGGCGGATATGCTGCTCGCGGGTCTGAAGCGAGAGACGCATCGCGGGCTTCCCCTGCGCATCATGTGAAACACCAATCAGCCGCCCCGGCATGTTGCGCTTCAACTCGTCCTTCGTCGCAAAAAAGCCAGCGTGAGGTCCGCCATACCCAAGCGGCACGCCGAAACGCTGCGCGGAACCGACCGCGACATCCGCACCAAATTCGCCCGGCGGCTTGAGCAACGTCAGCGCAAGTAAATCGGTCGCCACGGCCACCTTGCCGCCAACCTGATGAACCGTATCGATGAACTTCTCGTAGTCAAAAATCGCACCGTTCGTATCGGGGTACTGTAACAACGCGCCGAAATAACTCGTATCGAGATTGATCTCGCTCACGTCCTCCACGATGACCTCGATGCCCTGCGGCACGGCGCGTGTCCGAACGACATCGATCGTTTGCGGATGGCACGTATTCGATACAAAAAACCGGTTCGCCGCATCGTTGACCCGAACCGAATGCAGCATCGTCATCGCCTCGGCAGCGGCGGTCGCTTCATCGAGCAGCGAGGCGTTCGCGATGTCGAGACCCGTCAGGTCAGCCACCATCGTCTGAAAATTCAGCAGCGCCTCAAGACGGCCCTGCGCAATCTCCGCCTGATACGGCGTATAAGCCGTGTACCACCCGGGATTCTCCAGGATATTCCGCTGAATCACCGGCGGCGTAATCGTATCGTAATAGCCCTGCCCCAAATAAGAGCGGAAGACCTTGTTCTTCGCCATGATTTCCCGCAGGGAATCGAGCGCGGCGCGTTCGCCTTTCGCCGCAGGCAAATCCAGCGGGTGCTTCAACCGGATCGCAGGCGGGATCACATCATCGACCAACTCATCAAGCGAGGCATAGCCCGTCGCCTTCAACATCACCGCGATCTCGTGCTCTTGCGGCCCCAGATGCCTGCGCGCAAATGTATCCAGCGGCGCAAAGGGATCTTCGGGCGTTTTCAGGTTGAGGGTTTCAGGCAAGGGAGTGACGGGAAAAGACGCCGCAGAAGGCGAAACACTGGCTTCAAGCATCATGCATCCTAAAATCAGCCGCCGACAAATCAAGCGGGATCAACTTTTTACCGGATAATACGCAAAAACTGCGCTTCCGTAGCCTCACTTCGTGACCGATTCCCTCGACAAACCGAATCCCAAGACATTGCGCAAAATGCTCCAACGCGGAGCTGTATCCGGACGCGGCTGGCGTTTAATCCAATAATCGGTCTGTCCTTGGGCGAATCCCGAGGTCTTGCTCGCCGCCAGCGAGTAATTAACGAGTCGCAGGAATTGCTCCGAGTGCGGCGGCGTCAGATAGGCGAAAAGAAAAGGACTGCCAATATCGCTCGTTCCCACCGCAATCAGGCTCGGATGAGCCGCGGCAAAAGCGTCGGCCTGCGTCAAGGTCCAGAACGCGGCGTCGACCTTGGAGAAATCAGGCACGACATCGTACTCCGGTTGAATCACAATTTGCGCCTTCGGCAACGCGTTCTTCAATGTCGGGATCAGGACCGAATCCCCAAAAACACCGATCTGCAGATTCGTCCGATTAATGAGCTGTTCGCGGGCAAGGAACTCCGAGCCGCGGTTTCTCGGGGTGAAAAATGCAAGCGGACTCTGGAAATAGGGATCAGACACACCGTCCTTGATCAACCGCTCGCTCGTTACATAAAGCCCAGATATGGCGACGTCGAATGCTCCCGCCTGAAGCCGCTCCTCCACATTGTCCCAGGTGTAGGGAACGAACCGAAGCTTCACCCGAAGGTCCGCCGCCAGGTGATAGGCAAAGGCCACGTCATAGCCGACCAAGTCCCCGGAGGCATTCCGGTAACAAAAAGGAATGACGCCCGGATTATACCCGACCCGAAGCACACCTGTCCGCGTGATGCGGTCCATTACTGAATCACCGGGAGCCAGCACCGTGTTGTCGCTTGCATCCGCATACGAGACCTCCACGCCTTTCGTCCCTACGGGGTCCAACTTGAAGGCAAGGTAAGGATTGGGAACATCGTTCAGGTACTTGGAATAAATCGCGCTCGTCGACCAGGCCACGCCGAGAAGAACAGCAACGCTGGAGACCAGCACTCCCATCAGCGAGGCCCACCGCACTTTCAACTTCCCATAGTAAGCAAGAATCACGGTAAAGCTCAGGAAAGCAAAGCCCATGGTCGTGGCGATCACCTGGCCGTAACGGAGCACCGCCAGCAGCTCCACAAAGAGATCGCTCGTGTTGGGAGGAAGATTGAACGCATTACTGAGAAAGCTCACCGCGTTGACTGAACTCGCCGGGGTCCCGAAGCAGGAGAAAAGCGTCATCACCGGCAGGAAGGTCGATGCCACTGCGGGAATCGCCTGCCCACAGGCAAAAGCGGCAAAAAGGATGTAGAGATAGGCAAAGAAGTTGCCCAGTTGGCCCAACGGATACGCAATCGAAAGATGCGCCCGGATCACGTCATCTTTTTCGTTGTCCTCAATTCCGCATTGCGCGGCAAGGTCCTTGGTGGCCTCGACGATCAGCGGAATGGCCGACGCCGGCAACGTCGTGATCAGCGCGATGACCATGGAGGAACGGAGATTGCGGATCACCTGTGTAAGCTTGAGCGGCGTCATGGCTTGGATGCATCCGGGAATGATCCAGAACGACAGCATTCCAATCCCGACAAAGAACAGAAAAAGAAAGAGCCCGATGGAACCGAGGTCCTGGACATGCATCGTTCCCGCGGTATCGGCCAGCAACGCAAAGATGGCCACCGGCACCATCTTCACAATGAAGCTCCAGAAAATGAAACTCGCCGATCGGATTCCATCCAGAATCGCCAACAGCGCCTGCTTCTCCTTCACGTGTTGAAAAGCAACGCCAAACGCGATGCAAAAGACAACGACAGCGGGAACACTGTTCTGGCTGAGCGAAGTAAAGAAATCGCTGGGAACGAGAAGCTTCAATAGGTGCTCAAACATGCTGGAAAACGAGCCTGTGCTGTTCCCCAGCGAGGAAGGCAGAGGACGGGGAATGGCCAGGCTCAAGAGCCCCAGCAAACCGAACGTCAAACCCCACACCGCCAGGTAAAACGGCCAGCCCTTCCGGAAAAGTCGCCACGCCCGGTCCGGCGCCATGCTGCTGAGCCCGTGCAGAAGCGACGCGATCAGGTAGGGATAAACCGCCACCTCCAGCAGCATGATGTACACCTGCCCGATCGGGCGAAAGACGGCCGCGTAGTCCCCCAGAAAAAGGCCGGTCAGGATGCCCAGCACGCCGCCGATCAGGATGGGAATGGCCGCGAGCATGGCGCATCCTAAAATTCACCACCGACAAATCAAGCGGGATGCGAGAATTTTTTTTAATGATGACGCGAATTTCGCACAATCAACTCACGACGATTTTGCGGCGTCATCTTCCTTCGTCTCCATCTTCCGTTTCTGAAAAGTAACGCTGACCGTCGTCGTCCTCGTGGGATCGCTTTCAATCGCAAAGCGCGCGCCATTCCGATCGGCTAACTTTTGGACGAGGATGAGTCCGAGCCCCAGCCCGTGCTTCTCATGATTATTGCGATCGAATTGCTGAAAAGCACCGATCTGTTTGATCTCCTGCGGCGTCATCCCTTTCCCAACGTTGGTGACACTCAGCTTGCCATCATGATCCAGGGACACTTTGATTTCCGACCCGATACTGGAAAACTTCCGCGCGTTATCCACCAATTCCTCCACGATCGTCCTCAAGTCGTCATCGTGGGCAGAGACGGGAAAATCCGAAAGCTTGAGCGCGATGGTCCTCAACGGTCCGGGTCTCGCCAGTACCGAATCCACCCCCACCTGAATTGCCTCCCTCACCGCAGCCGCGGACATCAGGGTCCGCGAGGTCAGGCGCGACGCCTCCTGTTCCAATCCCAGAATGCGGAAGTAGTTCGTCAACGTGCGGTGGAGACGTTGGCCCGAATTGTAGATCTCTTTGTGCAGCTGCTGCATCTCGTCCAGCGCAATGATAGTCGCGTGCGAGTACAGATATTCGGACACCCCCATGATCCCGGCCAGCGGAGTGAACAACTCGTGCGGAAGCGTGGCCAACAGGGAAGACCGCAGCTTTTCCAGGTTCCGGTCCTCGACGCGCCAATGGATTTCCGCCCGCTTCAGCCGCGCCTCCACGCAGGTACAAAGCGCCTCCAGCGTAAACGGCTTGATCAGGAAATCATCCGCCCCCGACTCCATGGCGGAGCGCGGAGCGATCGAATCCGCGTGTCCCGTCATCAGGATAACCTGCTTGGCGCTCAGCTCCGGATCCTGCCGGATATGAAAAAGGAGCGCCTTACCATCACCGCCCGGCATGTTAACATCAGTCAGAATCAGATCGGGCACATACTTCTTTGCCATCTCCAGCCCGGTATAACCCGAGTCCGCTTCCAGCACCTGATAACCATGCCGACGCAGGGCAAACCCGAACACCTTTCGCGTCTGTTCATCGTCGTCGATCAGGAGAATCGTGTGCACTTCCGAACAATATACCGACCTTTCCGATCCGCTCTACTGTTCTTTTCAAAAGATACAGAATATATGACCATCCTCCCCAAAGGCTGACAGTTCGGTTAATATAATCAGGAAACACCTAAACCTATGCTCATCACCTACCTGATGTTTCTGTCGTTGCTAGGCTTGGGTCTATTTCTCTTGTTTAAGGAGAGAGATTTGATCAGCAAAGGTTTTCGAAGCTATTTCTGGCCCCATACCAAAGGTGTAGTCAAAGACATGCGCAGTGAATCCTATCTTATTACATCTTTTCTCGGCACAACCGGAACAGCTATAGGAACCGCTCGTCAGATGGACGTGCTTTACGTTTATGAATATCATGTGTCGGGAATAACCTACTGCACGGAAAACTACTGTTTTGGAACGCGCGGAGAAATGTTTGCAGCTGCTTATGAATTAGGACAACACGTAGAAGTCTATTACGATCCCAAGAGCCCTGCGATAGCAGTAATTCAAAGAGGCATAAGACCGACTGCGGCAATCGGCTTTTTACCCATTATACTTGCCAGCCTTGTACCCGTCATAAATTGGCTACTTGAAATGCGCCAAGCGTAAGAAGAGACATTTTTTTTGCCATAGCGGCGTGTCTCGTGCTTCAATCGACGCCTCTATGGCATACAAAGACATTACCCCTCCCGCTGGCGGCAAAATTTCGATCTCAAATGGTGTCCTCACCGTTCCTGATAATCCCGTAATCCCTTTCATTCGTGGCGATGGCACCGGCCGCGACATCTGGAAGGCCAGCGAGAAGGTTTTTGATGCGGCCGTGCAAAAAGCCTACGGCGGCAAAAAGAAAATCTCCTGGTTCGAAGTCTTCGCCGGCGAAGCCTCCAAGACCAAGTTCGACAACTGGCTCCCGGATGACACCGTCGAAGCCTTCAAGGATTACCTCGTGGGCATCAAGGGACCGTTGACCACGCCCATCGGCGGCGGTATCCGCTCCCTCAACGTCGCGCTGCGCCAGATGCTCGATCTCTACGTCTGTCTGCGCCCCGTCCAATATTTCACCGGCGTCCCCACTCCCGTGAAGAATCCCGAGAAGGTCAACATGACCATCTTCCGCGAAAACACCGAGGACATCTACGCCGGTATCGATTTCGAGGCGGGCAGCGAAGCCGCCCTCGCCGTCATCGAGTTCCTCAAGGAAAAGTACCCCAAGGATTTCAAGAAGATCCGCTTCGGCGCGGAGCAACCTGCCACGGTCGGCATCGGCATCAAGCCGGTCTCCAAGCCCGGCACGGAACGCCTCGTCCGCGCGGCGATCAAGTACGCCATCGACCAGAAGCAGAAGTCGGTCACGTTCGTCCACAAGGGCAACATCATGAAGTACACCGAAGGTGCCTTTTGCTCGTGGGGCTATGAACTCGCGAAGAAGGAATTCGGCGCGGTCGAAATCGACGGCGGCCCCTGGTGCAAGATCCCCGAGGGCAAACCCGGCGCAGGCATCATCATCAAGGACGCCATCGCCGACATCACGCTCCAGCAGGTGCTCACCCGCGCGGAAGACTTTGACGTCATCGCGACGCTCAATCTCAATGGCGATTACCTCTCCGACGCGCTCGCGGCGCAGGTCGGCGGCATCGGCATCGCTCCCGGCGGCAACATCAATTACATCACCGGCCACGCCATCTTCGAAGCGACCCACGGCACCGCGCCCAAGTACGCCGACAAGGACATGGTCAACCCCGGCTCGGTCATCCTCTCCGGCGAAATGATGTTCCGTTACCTGGGCTGGACCGAAGCGGCCGACCTCCTGCTCAAGGGCCTCAACGGCGCCATCGCGAGCAAGAAAGTCACCTACGACTTCGCCCGCCAGATGGAAGGCGCCACGAAGATCGCCTGCTCCGCCTTCGGCGACAACATCATCGCCCACATGTAAGTCTCTGGGTGGCCCGGACTACTTGTTGTCCGGGTCGCCGCAGGCGACAGGAGGTCCCCTCAGATGTCGCACAAAAAAGCCCCGACTCCGGTCGGGGCTTTTTTGCATCTATCCGACACAAATAAATCTACTCGGGGCTCTCACTCAATATCCTCTGGAATAGGCCCAAACACATCCGGATGTTTTTCCACATAATTCAAAAGTAATTTATCGATAACTTCACCTGTGGAATAAAATTCCTCGCCTAATTCCTCTAACTGGCGTCGCCCCCTTCAGAAAGCGTATCTACCAGTGTCCCACGGGCAGCTTCATCCTCAGGAATCGGATCCGGCGATAAAACTCTGGAAGCCTTCGCAATAATTTCCGCGCTCTTCGTCGCGCCGATAGTTCGGTAGGCTTCCGGCGCAAAATGAGCTGACTCCCCATCCGTGTTGGCAAAGTAACAGGCAAACCCATCCATAAAAATCGACCCACTGGAACCGAAGACCGCTGTAAAAACTTTTTGCTCGGGCCCATGTGCGGAAAAATCCTTCTTCCCAAAATCTGTGACCGGTGAGCCTGACAGTTGAATGATATAAGACGTGGGCTTCATGTCATGATATGGTAACGGCAAGGATAATCCGGGCCTTCAAGAGATCAAGCTTCTCCTCTTACAGCCCATCTCGACATCCACCCCCACTTCCTGTAGGCTCCACCGATGGACGCTCTACTATCTCTTCTGGAAGAAAACGCTTTGGCCACGCCCGAAGTGTTGGCCGCCCAGTTGAAGACCACGCCTGACGAAATCAAGAAGCAGATCAAACAGCTGGAGAAGGACCGCGTCATCCTCGCCTACAAGGCCATCGTCGATGACGAGAAGGCCAAGCGCACCAACGTCAAGGCGGTCATCGAAGTCCGCGTCACGCCCGAGCGCGAGGGCGGCTTCGACAAGCTCGCCAACCGCGTCGCGCAGTACCGCGAAGTCCATTCCTGCTTCCTCATGAGCGGCGGCTTCGACCTGCTCGTCTTCATCGAGGGCAAGACCCTCCAGGAAGTCGCCGGGTTCGTCTCGGAGAAACTCTCCACTCTCCCCGGCGTCCTCTCCACCGCCACCCATTTCAACCTGAAGACCTACAAGCAGCAGGGTGTCCTGCCGCACAAGGTCGAGCCCGAAGAGCGGCTCCAGGTCAGCCCTTAACGCGCGCCCTCCGTGCGAAAGCCCACGAACATGCACCTTCCCATCACTCCCCTTTCCTCCACGTCACCCAAGGACTACGTCGCCGACCACGTGCGCGCCATCCCGCGCTCCGGCATCCGCGATTTCTTCGAGATCGTCCAGTCCATGAAGGGCGTCATCTCGCTTGGCATCGGCGAACCCGATTTCGTCACGCCCTGGCACATCCGCGAGGCCGCCATCTACGCGCTCGAACGTGGCAAGACCGGCTACACCTCCAATCTCGGCTCGCTCAACCTGCGCGAGGAAATCTCCCGCTACGTCGCCTCCGATTACAAACTTCAATACGATCCCGCCACCGAAATCCTGGTCGCCGTCGGCGTATCGGAGGCGCTCGATCTCGCCCTCCGCGCTGTGTGTAATCCCGGCGACGAAGTCCTCTACCACGAGCCCTGCTACGTCTCCTACAGCCCCAGCATCGCGCTTGCCCACGGCGTCGCCGTCGCGCTCGGCACCGAGGAAAAGGACGAATTCAAGCTCCGTCCCGACGTCCTCCGCGCCGCGATCACGCCCAAGTCGAAAGTGCTCCTGCTCAATTTCCCCTGTAACCCCACCGGCGGTGTCATGACCGCGGGCGAGCTGGCCGAAATCGCGGAGATCTGTATCGAGCACAACCTTCTCGTCATTACCGACGAAATTTACTCCGAGCTCTCCTACGGCAACGGCCATACCTCCATCGCCTCACTGCCCGGCATGCGCGAGCGCACCATCTTTCTGCACGGCTTCTCGAAGGCCTTCGCCATGACCGGATTCCGCATCGGCTACGCCTGCGCCCCCGCGCCGCTTATCGACGCCATGATGCGCATTCACCAATACGGCATCCTCTGCGCCCCCATCGTCAGCCAGGAAGCCGCGCTCGAAGCGCTGCGCCACGGCCGCGCCGACATGGAAGAAATGCGCGAGCAATATCGCCTGCGTCGCAACTTCCTCGTCCACGCGTTCCGCAACATGGGCCTGCCCTGCTTCGAGCCGCGTGGCGCGTTCTATTTGTTCCCCAGCATCAAATCGACCGGCATGTCGTCGCACGACTTCGCCTTCGGCCTGCTCAAAGCGGAACAAGTCGCCGTCGTTCCCGGCACCGCTTTCGGCCCCAGCGGCGAGGGCCATGTCCGCTGCAGCTACGCCACCGGCATGAGCCAGCTCGAGATCGCCGTCGAACGCATCGCCCGATTTGCCGCACGCAAATAGCTTCACGATTGCGAGCCGTCATGCGTATCCTGTGCGCATGACGGTAGACGAAATCCTTGCCCGGCTGGAAACTCTCTCCACGCCCGACCTCCAGCGCGTTCAAGCCAAGCTTCAAGAAATGGAAGCCCTGGAACTCCGCCGCCATCAACTCGCTTCCGGCGAAGGCGCCGTCATCCCGGGCGACGAAGTCCTCCTTCAGCAGTCCCAATCGCAGCAATAACCTGTTGCGGCCTATCAGCCTGCGTCTGTTGCAGGAAAGTCTCCAAGAATAGCCTTGTAAGCGGCCTTAGACCCCGCTAGCTTCTCAGGTTCCCCCGTAACCGGGGCTACCTCTATGGAAAAGATTCGCAATATCGCTATTATCGCTCACGTTGACCACGGCAAAACCACGCTCGTGGATCAACTTCTCCGCCAATCCGGCACCTTCCGCTCCAACCAGGCCGTTGTCGAGCGCGTCATGGACTCGATGGACCTCGAGCGCGAAAAAGGCATCACCATCAAGGCCAAGAATGCGGCCTTCCAGTATAAAGATTACCACGTCAACATCGTCGACACCCCCGGCCACGCCGATTTCGGCGGCGAAGTGGAACGTATTCTCAAGATGATCGACGGCGTCGTGCTCGTCGTGGATTCCCTCGACGGTCCCCAGGCCCAGACCAAGTTCGTGCTCCGCAAGGCGCTCGAAGTCGGCGCGAAGCCCATCGTTGTCATCAACAAGATCGATCGCGACAACGCCCGCCCGCACAAGGTGCTCGACATGATTTTCGAGCTCTTCCTCGAACTTCACGCCACCGATG
>Ga0207703_10003423_pt1 | contig 13322 bp, 13 predicted proteins | sample KBSSwiS12_FD_184304 | JGI IMG/M metagenome (GOLD analysis project Ga0207703, IMG submission 184304) | Switchgrass rhizosphere microbial communities from Kellogg Biological Station, Michigan, USA - KBS Switchgrass S1-2 (SPAdes) (version 2) | ecosystem: Host-associated > Plants > Roots >... | reverse complement strand
ATCGCCGCGCGCGAGAGCCGCGTCATGCTCTTCTCGCGGCATGTCGGGCGGATTGTTCACCACACCTGTCGCGAGCAGGATGGTGCGGGCATGGAAGACATGATCGCCCTGGCCGACATGGACCTCGAACATGTCGTCCCGCGGGACGATCGCGGAAACCTCGGCCAGCTCCCGCACCGCGCCGAAACTCTCAGCCTGTTCGAGCATCAGCGCGAGCAGGTCCTTGCCCGAGATGCCGCCCGGATAACCCGCATGGTTATGGGTGCGCGGGATCAGTGCCGCGCGGCTGCTGCCGCAGTCGAACAGCCGGATCGAAAGGTGGAATCGCGCGAGATAAATCGCTGCGGTCAGTCCCGCCGGGCCCGCCCCGATGATGATGCAATCTTCCATCACGCACCCAAATGCTGGCGATGGCAAAGGTTCCGGCCGCATGATTGACGTGGTGTGCCTAAAAGTATATACATTATGTATATACGGAGTTTCATAATGAGCACCCCTCGCACATCGCGCACGTTCAAATCGGGCAATTCCATCGCGCTGAGACTTCCCAAGGCACTGGGAATCGCGGCGGGGGTCGAGATGACAGTCCGCGAGGAGCGGGGCCGCTTCATCGTGGAACCGGTCGAGGCGGAACCCCGCAAGATCGATCTCACCGGCATTGCCGGTGCGATTCCAGGCCTCAAGCCGCTCACGCCCGAGGAACGCGAATTCGAGGATGAGGGTCGGCCTTGGCATCTGCTCCACCGGAAGAGCGGCCAATAGGTGCGGTATCTCATTGATACCAATTGCCTGATCTATCTTTTCGCCGACACCTATCCGGCGTTGACCAGGCGCATCGCTGAAACTGCGGTTGGGGAGATTGGTCTTTCGACCATTGTCCTTGCCGAGTTTGCGTTGGGATTGCGGCGTGGCATCGAGCTACCCGATGAGCGGCTCGCCTTGCTGGTCGAGCAGATGCCGGTGCAGCCGTTCGATCAAGCCGCAGCTGAGGCCTATGCGCGACTGCCCTTTCGTCGCGGACGCTTTGACCGTCTTCTGGCGGCCCATGCCATCAGTCGCGGCGCAACGCTGATTACGAACAATCCTCGCGACTTTGTCGACATACCAGACCTCAAGGTCGAGAACTGGACGCAATGACCTTCGCAGCGACCATCCTGACTCTTTACCCGGAGATGTTCCCGGGCCCGCTCGGCATCTCTCTTGCGGGCCGTGCGCTGGCGGACGGCACCTGGTCGCTGGGCGCCGTCAACATCCGAGACTTCGCGATCGACAAGCACCGCACCGTCGATGATACGCCGGCGGGCGGCGGGGCAGGGATGGTGCTCCGCGCCGATGTACTCGCCGCCGCGATCGCCAGCGTCGCAGACGATCGCCCCGTCCTCGCCATGACTCCGCGCGGCAAGCCCCTCGACCAGGCCCGTGTCCGCGCGCTTGCCGGCGGCCCCGGCGTCACCATAATCTGCGGCCGGTTCGAGGGTTTCGACGAACGGATCTTCGCCGCCCGCGCGATCGAGGAGGTCTCGATCGGCGACTATATCCTCTCCGGCGGCGAGATGGGCGCGCTGGTGCTGCTCGATGCTTGCATTCGGCTGCTTCCCGGCGTAATGGGCGCGGCTTCAAGCGGTGTGGACGAGAGCTTCGAAACGGGGCTGCTCGAATATCCGCAATATACCCGACCTTATGAATGGGAAGGGCGCACGATCCCCGAAGTGCTGCGATCGGGGGATCATGCGAGGATCGCGGCATGGCGAAAGCACATGGCCGAGACCGAAACACGGCTAAGGCGGCCGGATCTTTGGGAGCGCCATGAGGGTGCTCGGGTCCAGTCGCCCTCTGGCGCGCGGCGACAGACGAAGGACGAATGAGATGAATCTCATCCAGACGATTGAAGCCGAGAACATCGCCAAGTTTCTCGAGACCAAGAAGATCCCCGAATTCCGCCCCGGCGACACGCTGAAGGTCGGCGTGAAGGTCGTGGAAGGCGAGCGCACCCGCGTCCAGAATTATGAAGGCGTGTGCATCGCGCGCTCGAACAAGGGCATGGGCTCCAACTTCACCGTGCGGAAGATTTCGTTCGGTGAGGGCGTAGAGCGCGTTTTCCCGCTCTATTCGCCGAACATCGATTCGATCGAGGTTGTCCGCAAGGGCGCCGTGCGTCGTGCGAAGCTCTATTATCTGCGTGGCCGCACCGGCAAGTCGGCGCGTATCGCCGAGCGCCGCGACAACCGTCCCGCCAAGGGCAGCGCTGCCGAATAAACAACGAACGCGCGTCGGTTTCGGCCGACGGCTTTGTACATGAGCCCGCTCGCTGAACCGCGAGCGGGCTTTTTCGTCTTTATCCCGATCAGGCTACGTAATTTTTACGAGTTTGACACAAGCGTAAAATGAGCCAAAACTTGGATCGGAGCATCGGTCCATATGTTGCTGCTGCACTGCAGCGACGGATTGGCGATGGTCCGCGTGCAAGAGGGGCCCGAAGAGATGGACATTTCCAATTGTCCTGATATCGAATTACTTCAGGCATCCACGGATTTTCTGGATTCTCTTGCGACACGCGCCGAGAATAGTTTCAGAATTGTTGCTGATCTGGCCAAAACATATTTGAACGCTGACATGGCGATCGTAAATATCGTACATCCGGACGGCATCTTGCGCCCGGATTCGAGCGATATGTCGGCAACGACATCTGTTGCGTTCCGGGATGGCGGGAAAAGTCCTTCGGTCCCCGGAATCGACCTGCACAACTTCGTCGATCCGCTGAGAGCGCGGGACTCGGGATTTGATTTCTATGCTGAAATCCCGCTCAGATCGGCCGAGGGGACAAAATTCGGGTCATTGGTTGTTCTCAGCCGTGAAGCGCGGGAGACGGATGACGAGGAACTTGCCGTTCTGCGAAACCTCGCGCGGCTGATCGTGGAAGGGATGGAGTTGCGCCTCGCCCTTTTTCGTCACCTTCACGCCGTCAGGGAAGCGTCCCGCTCCTGAAGGGCGGACGAAGAACCGAGCGGCCGCGCGCTGTAAGCGCGACATCGATGACACGAAGGCCATGGTCGGAACTCATCACCAGGGCCTCATAGGTGATGAGGCCGGAATCCGTCAGCATCTGAATGGTATGGAGAAGACCGTCCTTTGCGTCGGTTCCCGGCTCGACGCCAACCAGATCAGCAGTCAAAGTCACAAATGCCGGCCAGCTCGTGTGGAGCAGGCACGCCACCGCCTCGGAATAAGGCGCGTCCGGTAGGTTCGGGCATTCGTGCTGGAACGTCACCAGATTCTGGACTCCTAAGCTTTGTTTCTGACCCGGCTCTCCTCCTCTCCTGAGGGTTTCCAGTTTTTGCATTAACCATATTTTTACAAAGGTTAATAAATGGTAAATCTATCAGCGTGTTCGGATCTGCCCGACCCGGTCGGGCGCATCCGCATCTTTCGCGCTTACTATTTCGTGCTCTTTGTCGCGAAGTAACCCCCAAGGCCAAGATCCTGGAAAAGCTCCGGAAACAGGCCTAATATCGATAGCTTGGATCGGGCTCGACAGCCGTATCCATTATTCGTGCGACCCCCCATAGTATCACTATGTTTCTTCAAATCAATCGTTCACCTTCCTATTCAATCCTTGAGCTCTCCCCAAATGCCTCTGCGACAAGCTTGCGACGAAGCGCGCATCGCTTTTTCGTGTTGCCGCGAGTAGCGCGCGCCAATTGATCAGCTGACTCGCTGTCGCTCGCAGTCGGCGACCTTCGCCGGGGGGACTGACGGCTGGGCGGCGGGGGCAGAGCAGGATTGGAGCCATAATGGTTTCAGTGTCGCAACGACATTAACCAGATGATTAGTATCCTATAGTATATAGGGATCAGGGGGAGAGACGGGATGCAGGCCGAACAGGTGTCAGTCGGGCGAGGAGGGCTGAATCTCTCCGATGAGGAGATCGGCACGCGTGCCGCCCTGTATAATTCGGATCCCGATTTCGCGGCCGATCTGCGCAGCTTCTGGTCGCAGGGCAGGTCGGCGGCGGAGGACATCATCCGGGCCTATTGGCAGGAGAAGGTCTGCGCGAAGATCCGCCCGGAGGTTTGGCGGGACAATCCTGATCTCACGCCGGACAGCGTGACGAACCGCGCATTGGCGCGCTTCGATCGCCTGCTCGGCGGGCCGATCGACAGCGCCTGGGTCAAATATTCGGCCGAGCGGGCGCACCGCGTCCGCGTGCTTGGCCTGTCGCTGATGCAATCCATGATTCAGCTCGCCGATCTCTATCGCGACCTCGCCAACCTGGCCCGCACGCTTTTCGCGGATGATCCGGCCAGGGGCGAACGGGTCGCCAGCGCGATCGGCAAGTTCGGCATTATCGAGACGGAGGTGACGGTCGCCGAAGTTGCCGCGACCGAGCGCGCCGGCGCAAATGTGAAGCTCTTGACGATCGGCGACAAGTTCCACGCAATGTCGCGGGGCCTTTTGAGCGCGACGGTGTCGGACGCGAAGGACCTGCATGGTCGGGCGACAGCGACGGCTGCCTCGGCGCGGCGCATGCTCGGCCATACCGCTGATGTCGCTGCGGCGGCGGAACAGTCGGCCGAGGCGATGAACGACGCCGCGCGCACCGCCGCTATCCTGATCGAGACGATTTCGGTGACGGAGAAGGAGGTCGCGGCGGCGACCGAGGTGGCCGCACGCGCCGCGGACAAATCGATGCGCGCGGTCAGCGCCTCGAAAATGCTTTCCGAACATGCCGAATCGATCGAATCCATCCTCGGCCTGATCCGCGACATAGCCGGCCAGACCAACCTGCTTGCGCTCAACGCCACCATCGAGGCGGCACGCGCTGGCGATGCGGGCCGCGGCTTTGCCGTGGTGGCGCAGGAAGTGAAGCAGCTGGCCGGCCAGAGCGCCCGCGCGACCGACGACATCGCGCTCAAGATAGCGGCGATCCAGGCGGCGACGGGGGAGGTGGTCGACGCCAATGGCTCGATCCACCACACGATCGACGAGGTCCAGGCACATGCCGGCCGGATCCAGGATGCGATGAACCGTCAGACCCAGACAGTGACGGCGATCACCAGCGCGGTCGACGAGACCGCGCTCGCGGCGCGGTCGATGGCGGAAAGCGTCGCGGTCATCCGCTCGGGAACGCAGCATGTCGCGGCCGAGATCGAGGAGGTGGAGAACGGCTTTCGCCTCGTCGACGACCGGCTGGTCGCACTGGAGGCTGAGACCGCGTCGTTCATCGAGCGGATTGCCGTCTGAGCGGGCGGCCGGGTGCCGATGGATCGAGTTGCAGCGCGAGAAGGCGCTGCCGCCAAGGATCTGACGCTGCCTGCGAATCTTGCCGCGTAGCTCGGCGGCCCCGCCTCCAACGGTTTCGCCTTGCGTCGTCGCGCGGCTTTCAGCAGACTGAGCCCATCAGCCAATAGCGGAAAGTAAAGCGATTGGACGGTCGGATAAATCGCGCAACATATTGGACGTACCTCGCGGCGGGCGCTGCTCTATGCGCGATCTTCTGGATTCTGATGCGAGACGGCCCGTATTTCAGTGTTATCCTGATATTAGTCTGCATCCCCCGCCTGCACGACATAGGCCGAACCGGTTGGTTCGCGCTTGGCCTGTTTATCGCGGAGCTGCAGGTCGACGTGCAGCTTTTTCCGTACCGGTCACTGCGCCTCATCGAAGCGCCAACAACGGGTACGATAGTGCTGGCGGTGGGTTTGGTCGCTGCTGTGGTTTGCATCGGTCTGATTCCTGGCCAGCCGGGCGCCAATAAATTCGGCCCACCGTGCTGCCCCGGGCTGAAGGGGCAACGGTTTGGAGCCGGCCGATAAGATTGGCTGCCGGAGCGACGTTTCCCTATCCCGGATGGTGACATGATGACGACTGTCCACCGCTGCGCCTGGGCCGACAATGACCCGCTGATGCGCGCCTATCATGACGCCGAATGGGGCGTGCCCGAACGCGACAGCCGCGCGCTCTGGGAAAAGCTGATGCTCGATGGCTTCCAGGCGGGGCTCGCCTGGATCACCATATTGCGCAAGCGCGACAGTTTTCGCGAGGTCTTCAAGGGCTTCGATCCCGAAATCGTTGCGCGCTTCGACCAGGCTGATATCGAGCGGTTGCTCGGCGATGCGCGGATCATCCGATCGCGCGCGAAGATCGAGGCGACGATCGGCAACGCCCGCGCCTATCTGGCGATGCGCGAGGCGGGCGAGGATTTCTCCACCTTTGTCTGGGGCATGGCGGGCGGCGAGCCGATCATCGGCGATGGCGTACATTTCCCCGCGAAGACGCCGCTCTCGGAGGCGATGTCGGTCGCGCTCAAGAAGCGCGGCTTCAAGTTCGTCGGGCCAGTGATCGTCTATGCCTGGCTGCAGGCGACCGGGGTGGTGAACGATCACGGCAGGGATTGCTTCAGGCGCTAACGGCGTTCTGATGGGGGCACGCGCTGGCGGTCGGATGACCGCCCTTCCGGATCGCGTTCAGGATCGGGTCCCCCCATAGCGGCTGCATTTCGACGGAAACGCAGCCGCACCAGAGTCTTCGCGGTGGCGTGCTTGTTTGCGAATAGCCGGATTCTGCCTATTCGCCGCACGCTCTAGGGCCGGTTTTTCGCCCGTGCGCGATGTGCGCGGGCAAATTCGGCAACGCCACGCGCAAGTGCACGGGCGCGCGGAAATATCCTGCGATCCATGGGGTGGAAATCAGGATCAGAGCTGAAGAATCGGAATCCGCCGGGGACGCGAATGGCGATCCCCACGACTTTTCGGTCGGCTTCGACCGCGAACCTGTCCATTTTGTACCTCCGAAGACGCGCGGCCGCGGGCGGGGCCGAAGCCTCGCTGAGCGTCGCCGCGATATGGGGAACCGGCGCATCGGCCGGGTGGAGGGAGCCCTAGGTCAGCCGCCTATTGAACAGCGGCGCCCAGGGCGAGCAGGCGCTCGGTGCTGCTGCCTGGATGGACTTCGACGGGCCGAATGGAGATCGTCGTATGCATGTCTTCAACATGGTCCTTCGTACGCCAAAGTCAAACCCTCTGCCGCAGCCTCGACATGAGCGGGTAGGGCTCGGCTGGAGCCGCCGCCTCGACCGCGATTCAAAACCAGCGCCATCTGGTGCAGCAAGCTGCCCGCCGCAACGCACTCCGCGCTGCGGCTATGTTCTTTGACATGACTGGAAACGACCAACACGCGCCACCCCTGTTGTGGCGGGAGCAGCGGCCTGTTTTGCCGCTGTTCCAGTGCTGTTTCTCCGCTGTTATCGGGTAACAGCAAAACCGGGATCAAAGGGCTGAGAAAAAACAAGAAAATTGCCTCGAAGATCCAACATAACAGCGGAAGAAAAAACAACGCGCCGACAACAGCGGATAACAGGGGAGAAGCGCACGAACACCTATGCGTGCTCGGCCAATCCATCGAACGAAGACGGGATCTCCCCGCCTTCGCCGATAGACCAATATCAATGCTGCATATCGCCCATCGGTGGCGTCTCGCCGGTCGGCTTGGTGCGCGGGCGCGGCGGCACCATGATGGAGACGTTCTGCATCATGCCCTGGTCCTCATGGTCGAGGATATGGCAGTGGAGCACGAACTCGCCGATATAGCGCTCATACCGCGTGCGGACCTTGACAGTGTAGACGCCGGCTGGCCCGGACACGAGGCTCTTCACCCAGAGCGTGTCCTTCCACACGCCCTTCAGCCCCGGATATTGCGGATCGACCGCGCCTTTCGCATCCTTGTCGATCGCGTTTGGCTCGCTGACGTCGGTGCCATCGGGGGCGATGATCGATACAACCTGGAACGGGTTGATATGGATATGGAAGGGGTGGCCGGCGAGCTGCGAGGTCAGCGTCCATTCGTCGACATCGCCGAGATACAGCTTCCGGTCGATCCGCTTGGGATCATAGGGCTTGGCATCGTCGGGGTTGAGCGTGTCGCTGACCATGAAGTCGAATTTGTCGCCAACGGCCTGCTTCTTGATGAAGAAGGTGAGGTCCTGGTGCCCGGTCACCTCACTCGGCTTGATATCCTCATGCGGGGTGAAGCTGGTGAGCTTCAGGCCGGCCCGGAGATCAGTGGCGACCGCGGGTGGCATCGCTGGGCTGACATTCGCGATCAGCGCGTCCCGCACATAGGCGCCGATGTCGCCAACCGGTTTGCCCGGCGCGACCTCGACGATCCCGAGCAGTTGCGGACCGGGCGTGTCGCCATTGACGGAGCCGGTGCCCGGCGAGGAGGCGTCGATGACGCAGTAGCGGCCGGCTTCGGGGAAGGTCATCAGCGCGTCGAAGCGATAGCCGGGTTGGAACACCGTCACCTGCTTCTGCTGCGCAGCGCCCATCGTGATCCCGTCAGCGGCGATCACTTCATAGGGAAGGGTGGCGCCGGTGCAGCTGTGATCGAGGAAATCGCGCTCCCTGGCCGGGGTCAGGATCGAGGCGAGCTGCGCTTTGGGGGCGAGCTTGACGAGCTTCAGGCTGATCGTGTCGCGCACACCGGCATGGATCATCCGCCAGCGTTCGATCTGGCCCTGCACCGCCTTGAAGGTCGGCAGGACGATGCCGTTGAGCGAAGTGTACCGGCCCGACTTGCCCCAGGCGCCGGGGCCGAAATCGTCATAGCTCTCAACGGCCCCGACATCGCCCGCGTCGCAGCGATAGGTGCCGTCCTTGTTGCGCTTGATCGGGCCGAGCTTGCCGGGTTCGGCCGGCTCGCGGCAGGCATATTGGATCTGCTGGAACACGATAACGCGCTCCTCGAACCCCCTCAGCAGCGCGTCGACATCGCCATGCTGGTCTTTCGTCGGCAAGCGGCTGCCGCGCACGATGAGCGCGCCCGCCATCCCGCTCGACACCTGCAGCGCGGTCGAGCCATGGCGGTGCGTGTGATACCAGAAGGTGCCCGCCGGATGGTCGCTCGGGATGTTGTACTCATATTCGAAGGCGACGCCGGGATTGATCGACAGCAGCACATTGTCGCCATTGCCCGCCGGGTTCACCCACAGGCCGTGCGTGTGGAGATTGGTGCCGTTGAAGCAATGCGGGGTGTTCGGCATGTCGTCCATATGCTCGGCCATCTTGGCCGGCAGGCAGCTCGCATCGAAGGGCAGCTTGTTGTCGAGATTGACGCGGATCGTGTCGCCGGGCCGCACCTCGATGGTGGGCGAGACATAAGGGATCTTCGGGTCGACATCAGTGCCGTCATAGCTGCGCAGGCGGACCTTGTCGTACTTGCCGGTCGCCGGGTTGAAGATCTGGCCGTCGGTATAGACGATGTTGAGATCGAGGATGCGCTCATGCGGCAGCGGCTTTGCGCCCGGCGTCGCGGCGACCAGCATCGGCTGGGCAGGGCGCGCCGGTTCGGCGTCCAGCACCCGCGGATTGCCGATCTCGCGTTCGGCCGTCTGCGCCAATGCCGGTCCGCCCCAGGCGAGCAAGGGTGTGGCAACGGCAAGTGACAGAAGCGACCGGTATCGAGACATGGAATTCCCCCTCACATGCCGGGCCTTCAGCCCGCGCTTACCGCGCTTCTGGGGGACGGCCGCCGGGCTGTCGAGGGAAGCGGGCCGAGAGTGCAACCGCTTTGATTGCTTCTCTTTTTCTTCTTCCTCCCCTCCCGCTTGCGGGAGGGGTCGGGGGTGGGCACCCGGTCACCGCATGCGGCGCGTTTGAGGAAAGCTCGAGCCCATCCAGTTTGGCCGCCCTTGGTTCTGTCCGGGGGACAGAACTGCGGCCAAACTCCCCTCCCGCAAGCGGGAGGGGAGGCGCAGGTGGCCACCGCTTGCTCTTTACCTCGCCGCCGCGCCCCGCGATAACGTCAGTCATCCACCGCCATTCGCGCGGCGCAAGATAATCGGGAACGGAGATGAACGATGCCAAAATCCTGGCTGCTGGCGGGCGTGATGCTCGCCGCCTTGGTGACACCCGCAATGGCCGCTGAGCCGAACGCCGCCCCCATGGCTGCGGCCGATACTGCGACCCAGCCGCTCACCCTGAAGCGCCTGTTCTCGAGCCCCGATCTGGCCGGCGCCCAGCCGCGTGCGCTCAGGCTGTCGCCTGACGGCAAGCTGCTCACCTCGCTTCGCCCGCGCCCCGATGAGCGTGACCGGCTCGATCTCTGGGCGCTCGACACCAAGAGCGGCAAGGAATGGATGCTGGTGGATTCGAAGAAGGTCGGCAGCGGTGCCGAGCTCTCCGAGGCCGAGAAGATGCAGCGCGAGCGTGCGCGGGTCGGCGGCTCGAAGGGGATCATCGCCTATGATTGGGCGCCCGACGGCAAGTCGATCCTCGTGCCGCTCGACGGCGATCTCTACCTTGCCACGCTGGACGGCAAGACCAGCCGCCTCACCAATATGCCCGGCGGTGAGCTCAACCCGGTGATCAGCCCGCGCGGCGGCTATGTCAGCTTCGTGCGCGACCAGAACCTGTTCGTCCAGCCGCTCGGTGGCGGCGAAGCGAAGGCGCTGACGACGAGCGGCGGCGGCACCGTCCATTGGGGCGAGGCCGAGTTCGTCGCGCAGGAGGAAATGGATCGCCGCACCGGCTATTGGTGGTCGCCGGGTGACGCGAAGATCGCTGTCGAGAAGTTCGATGAGGCACCGGTCGGCGTGGTCACGCGCGCAGCGATCGGGGCGGACGGCACCAAGGTCTATGAGCAGCGCTATCCCGCCGCCGGCACGCCCAACGTGCTGGTCGAGCTTTACGTGATGAACGCTGACGGCAGCGGTCAGGTGAAGGTCGATCTGGGTTCGAACCCCGACATCTATCTCGCCCGTGTCAACTGGACGCCCGACGGCAAGACCTTGCTCGTCCAGCGCGAGAGCCGCGACCAGAAGACGCTTGATATGCTCAGCGTCGATCCCGCTACGGGCAAGTCGACCGTGCTATTCACCGAAAAGTCGGGCGAGCGGAGCTGGCTCAACCTCAGTGACGCCTATCGCGCGATGAAGGACGGCAGCCTGATCTGGCGCTCCGAACGCGACGGCTATGGCCATCTCTACCGCTTCGCGAAGGGCAAATGGACTCAGCTCACCAAGGGGCCCTGGGTGGTGCAGGATCTCGCCGGCGTCGATGAGGCGAAGGGCCGGCTCTACTTCGTCGGCAACAAGGATGGTGCGCTCGAACAGCACCTCTACTCAGTCGATATCGCGCACCCGAACGTGGTCACCCGGCTGACCGAGCTCGGCTGGTGGAACAATGCCAGCATGGATTCCGCCGCCAGCCGGATCATCGTCACGCGGTCGAATTCAACCCAGCCTGCGCAGACCTATATGGCGGATGTCACCGGCAAGCGCCTGTCCTGGGTCAACGAGAACGCGGTGGTGCCGGGGCATCCCTATTACCCCTATCTCGCCCATCATCAGGCCACCACCTACGGCAGCTTCAAGGCAGCCGACGGCACGACGCTCTATTACGAGATGATCACGCCGAAGCTCGAAGAGGGGAAGAAATATCCCGTCTTCTTCGAACATTATGGCGGCCCCGGCACCGGCCAGCAGGTCACGCGCGGCTGGCAGAGCCCGATGGCGCAATATGTCGTGTCGCGGGGCTATGTCTATTTCCGCATCGACAACCGCGGCTCGTACAATCGCGGCAAGGCCTTCGAGGACCATATCTACCGCGCCATGGGAACGGTCGAGGTCGAGGACCAGCTCACCGCGGCGAAGTGGATCAAGAGCCAGGCTTTTGTCGATCCGACGAAGGTCGCGACCTATGGCTGGTCCTATGGCGGCTATATGACGCTGAAGATGCTCGAGGCGAACCCGGGCGTCTATGCGGCCGGCATCTCGGGCGCGCCGGTGACGAAGTGGGAACTCTACGACACCCATTATACCGAGCGCTACATGGGCGACCCGAAAAAGGACGCGAAGGCCTATGCCGCGTCCGATGCGCTGGGAGATGCGGACAAGATCAGCGACCCGCTGCTGCTGATCCACGGCATGTCGGACGACAATGTCGTCTTCACCAATTCGACAGCCTTTGCAGCGAAAATGCAGGCGGATAATGTGCCGTTCGAGATGATGTTCTACCCCGGCAAGACCCACAGCGCCGGGCGCGAGATTCATGTTTGGACGACCATCTTCGATTTCCTCGACGCAAAGCTGGGAACGAAGGCGGCGAAGTAGAGCTTGCTTTGACTATGGGCGCTGCGGCGTTATGGCGGCGCCCTCACATCAATTGGAGTTTGTCATGGGTTACCGGGTCGTGGTCGCAGGGGCGACGGGAAATGTCGGGCGCGAGATGCTCAACATTCTTGCCGAGCGCGAGTTTCCTGCGGACGAGATCGCAGTTCTGGCATCATCGCGCAGCCAGGGCGAAGAGGTCGATTTCGGCGAGACCGGGCGCAAGCTCAAGATCCAGAATATCGACAACTTCAATCCCGCGGGCTGGGATATCGCCCTGTTCGCGATCGGCTCGGATGCGACCAAGATTCACGCCCCGCGTTTTGCCGCTGCAGGCTGCACGGTGATCGACAATTCGTCGCTCTACCGGATGGACCCGGACGTGCCGCTGATCGTGCCCGAGGTGAATCCCGAGGCGATCTCGACCTATACGCGCAAGAACATCATCGCCAACCCGAACTGCTCGACCGCGCAGATGGTCGTGGCGCTGAAGCCGCTCCATGACCTCGCGACGATCAAGCGTGTCGTGGTCGCGACCTATCAGTCGGTCTCGGGCGCGGGCAAGGCGGGCATGGACGAGCTGTTCGAGCAGAGCCGCAACATCTTTGTCGGCGACAGCGCCGAGGCGAAGAAGTTCACCAAGCAGATCGCGTTCAACGTGATCCCGCACATCGACAGCTTCCTCGACGATGGCTCGACCAAGGAAGAGTGGAAGATGGTGGTCGAGACCAAGAAGATCCTCGGCTCGAAGATCAAGGTCCACGCCACCTGCGTGCGCGTGCCGGTGTTCGTCGGCCATTCGGAAGCGATCAACATCGAGTTCGAGAACGAGATCACCGCCGAGCAGGCACAGAAGATCCTGCGCGAGGCGCCGGGCGTGATGCTCGTCGACAAGCGCGAGGACGGCGGATACGTCACGCCGATCGAGTGCGTCGGCGAATATGCCACCTTCATCAGCCGCGTCCGCGAGGACCCGACGGTGGAGAATGGCCTGGCTCTGTGGTGCGTGTCGGACAATCTCCGCAAGGGCGCGGCGCTGAACGCGGTACAGATTGCTGAGCTGCTCGGCCGACGGCACCTGCAAAAGGCGGCATGATGCAATGATGGACGGCGGCTGCCGCTGTGGCGCATCGCGCTACACGCTCGAGGTCGAGGCGCCGCCGCCCGTCTATTGCTGCCACTGCCGCGATTGCCAGACCGGGTCTGGTAGCGCCTTTTC
>Ga0207703_10003420_pt1 | contig 13327 bp, 14 predicted proteins | sample KBSSwiS12_FD_184304 | JGI IMG/M metagenome (GOLD analysis project Ga0207703, IMG submission 184304) | Switchgrass rhizosphere microbial communities from Kellogg Biological Station, Michigan, USA - KBS Switchgrass S1-2 (SPAdes) (version 2) | ecosystem: Host-associated > Plants > Roots >... | reverse complement strand
TCAGGGACCTGCACTCCATGAGCACTCTCGCGCACGCGCCCGTCACCCCCGCCGGTTTCTTCACCGCCGGCCTCGCCGAGACCGATCCCGAGATCGCCAAGTGGATCAACAAGGAACTCGGCCGCCAGCGCGACAAGATCGAGCTGATCGCGAGCGAGAACATCTGCTCGAAGGCCGTGCTGGAAGCTGCGGGCTCGATCCTCACCAACAAGTATGCCGAGGGCTACCCCGGCAAACGCTATTACGGCGGCTGCGAATACGTCGACGAGATCGAGCAGCTGGCGATCGACCGCGCCAAGGCGCTGTTCGGCGCCCAGTTCGCCAACGTCCAGCCCAATTCGGGCAGCCAGATGAACCAGGCCGTGTTCCTCGCGCTGCTGCAGCCGGGCGACAGCTTCATGGGGCTGGACCTTGCCGCCGGTGGCCACCTCACTCACGGCTCGCCCGTCAACATGAGCGGCAAGTGGTTCAAGCCGGTCCCCTACACCGTGCGCCCCGACGATCACCTGATCGACATGGACGAGGTTGCCCGCATCGCCCATGAGAACAAGCCCAAGCTGATCATCTGCGGCGCCACCGCCTATTCGCGCCACTGGGACTTCAAGCGCTTCCGCGAGATCGCCGACGAGGTGGGCGCCTACCTGCTCGCCGACATGAGCCACTTCTCGGGCCTCGTCGCCGGCGGCGCGCATCCCTCCCCGGTGCCGCACGCCCACGTCACCACGACGACCACCCACAAGTCGCTGCGCGGCCCCCGCTCGGGCATCATCCTCTCGAACGACGAGGCCATCGCCAAGAAGATCAACTCGGCGATCTTCCCCGGCATGCAGGGCGGCCCGCTGATGCACATCATCGCCGCCAAGGCGATCGCCTTCGCCGAGGCGATGAAGCCCGAATTCAAGGCCTATGCCCAAGGCGTGGCCGACAACGCCAAGGCGCTCGCCGCCAGCCTCAAGGCCGAGGGTCTCGACATCGTCTCGGGCGGCACCGACAACCACCTGATGCTGGTCGACCTCAGGCCCTACAAGGCCAACGGCAAGAACGCCGAGAAGGCGCTCGATCGCGCGGCGATCACCTGCAACAAGAACGCCATCCCCAATGATCCGGAAAAGCCCTTCGTCACCTCGGGCATCCGCCTCGGCACCCCGGCCGGCACCACCCGCGGCTTCGGCACCGCGGAGTTCACCCTCATCGGCAAGCTGATCGCCGAAGTGGTCGACGGTCTGCGCAAGAACGGCGAAGCCGGCGACGCGCAGGTCGAGGCATCGGTCCAGGCCCGGGTCGAGGAACTTTGCGCGAAGTTCCCGATCTACCAGGGCCTCGGCTACTAGGGAGCACACCAGCCATGGCGCAGGGCAACGATCTGTTCGAAGACGCGAAGGCGGAAATCACCGGCATGGCGAAGGAGGGCATGGCCCACCCCTCGACCAAACCGGTGCTCACCGGAGCGGCCGTCGGCGCCGTGGCCGGGCTCGTGCTCCCGGTCGTCTCGCTCCCGCTCGGGGCCGTGGTCGGCGCCGGTTACATGCTCTACAAGCGCCTGAGGCCGTAAGCCCACTCTCATGCGCTGTCCGTTCTGCGCCCATGACAATTCGCAGGTGAAGGACAGCCGTCCCACCGAGGACAACACCGCGATCCGCCGCCGTCGCCAGTGCGAGGGCTGCGGCGCACGGTTCACCACGTTCGAGCGGGTCCAGCTGCGCGAGATCATGGTGGTCAAATCCAACCAGGTGCGCGAGCCGTTCGACCGGGCCAAGATCGAGCAGTCGGTCACCCTCGCCTGCCGCAAGCGCCCGGTGAGCGAGGAGCGGATCGACCAGCTCGTGAGCGGCATCCAGCGCCAGATCGAAACGCTCGGCGAAAGCGAAGTGCCGACCAAGGTCATCGGCGAGATGGTCATGGATGGCCTGCGCCAGCTCGATTCCGTCGCCTACATCCGCTTCGCCAGCGTCTACCGCGACTTCAGCGAAGCCAAGGACTTCGAGGAATTCGCCAGCGCCGTGCGCGATGCCGGTGGGCAGGGTTAGGATGGGGCTGCCGTTTTTCACCTATATCCTGCGCTGTGCCGACCAGACCTACTACACGGGCCACACCGACGATTTGGACCGGCAGATAGCGCAGCATGTGGACGGGACACTTGGCGGGTATACCCACGACCGGCGGCCGGTCGAACTGGTGTGGGTTGAGGAATTCCCCACGCGGACCGAGGCTCTCGAAGCTGAACGGAAGATCAAGGGTTGGTCGCGGGCCAAGAAGGAAGCCTTGATCCGGCGGGATTGGGCGGCGGTGCAACGGCTGGCGCGGCGCCAAGTGCCCTTCGAGACGAGGGTTCAGCCTGCGGCTTCACCCCCTCCTCAGGGCGAACGGGGGTTACCAGCAAGTTCCACTCCTCCCACCGCTCTTGCCGAGGAGGGATCGAAGCCAAAGGCTGAGGGCCTGTCTCGAAGCACCAAGCCCGTCATTGTCCTCGTCCGCCCCCAGCTCGGCGAAAACATCGGCAAGGCCGCGCGCGCCATGCTGAACTTCGGCCTCGCCGAAATGCGCCTCGTCGCCCCGCGCGACGGCTGGCCCAACCCCAGCGCCGGCCCGGCCGCGGCGGGCGCCGATATCGTGCTCGAACGCGCCGAGGTTTTCGACACCCTCGCCGAGGCGGTCCACGACTGCGCCCACGTCTACGCGACCACAGTGCGCAAGCGCGGCGTCACCAAGCCGGTACACACGCCCGAGGAAGCCGCGCGCGAAATCCACCGACAGGACGGCCGCTCGGCCTTCGTCTTCGGCCCGGAACGCTCAGGCCTCGAAACCGACGATGTCGCCCTCGCCCGCGCGATCGTCACCGTCCCGATCAACCCCGAGTTCGGCTCGCTCAATCTCGCCCAGGCGGTGATCCTGTGTGCCTACGAGTGGTCGAAGAACGCCGACCTGGTGCAGCCCACCACCGAGGATTTGCTCCCCCCGGCCCCGCAGGAGGAACTGGAAGGCATGATCGGCCAGTTCGAGGCCCTGCTCGAACCCCGCGGCTATTTTCGCCCGCCAAGCCGCGCCGCCGCAACCCGGCGCACCTTGCGCAACATGCTGACCAAGCCCGGCTGGAACCACCTCGAGGTGCGGACCATGCGCGGCGTTCTGTCGGCGCTCAGGCGGCGCCCCGAGGAACCCGACATCGATTGACAACCATCGTTCGCCCGGAGGGAGGATTGAAGCCGTGTGGCTGACATGTCGTCTCGCGGGGCCCCGCGCAGGTGCTTCACGACCGGCCCTCAGCCTGCGGCGCCGCGCCTTCCCCAGCACGAACGGCTCGTGAGAGCACAGTTCGGCTTGACTTTCCCGCCCCACGCCGCCAAGGGCGCCCCTTCGCAATTGACCCCGCACGCCCGGTGAAGCGGTGGTCGCATCCTGCCCCAGGGGCGGATGGTGCGGTTCCGGGCTCTTAGGGGTTGGCGATGGTCGCCGATCCACGCAAGTTGGAGCATATGCGCCATGTCGAAGCGCCACGCATCGAAGTACAAGATTGACCGCCGTCTCGGCGAAAACATCTGGGGCCGCCCGAAGAGCTCGGTGAACCGCCGCAGCTATGGCCCGGGCCAGCACGGTCAGCGCCGCAAGAGCAAGGTTTCCGATTTCGGCATCCAGCTGCGCGCCAAGCAGAAGCTCAAGGGCTACTATGGCGACGTGACCGAGAAGCAGTTCAAGCGCACTTACCAGGAAGCCGCCTCGATGAAGGGCGACACCGGCCAGAACCTGATCGGCCTGCTCGAGCAGCGCCTCGACATGGTCGTCTATCGCTGCAAGTTCGCGCCGACCATTTTCTCGGCCCGCCAGGTCGTTTCGCACGGCCACATCTACGTCAACGGCGTGAAGTGCAACATCGCCTCGCGCCGCGTGCGCCCGGGCGACGTCATCAGCCTCGGCAAGAAGGCCAAGGAAATGGCCCTCATCGCCGAAGCGCAGAGCCTGCCCGAGCGTGAGATCCCCGACTATGTCGCCGCCGAGGCCGACAAGGCGACCTTCGTCCGCGTTCCGACGCTCGACGAAGTGCCCTATCCGGTGAAGATGGAACCGAACCTGGTGGTCGAGTTCTACTCGCGCTAATCCGGGGAATTCCCGTACAGGCAAACGCGAAGGGCGGCCGATCTGGCCGCCCTTTTCGTTTGCCCGGCGCGCGTCCAGCCGTCGTGGAAACCCGACCCGGCGACGCCTGCCCGCAGGGGCAGGAACCGGCAGGCCGCGCTGTCATTCTCCCGACATGCAACGCTATCGCTTCATCACCCCCCATCGTGCTGGCAAGTGGTATCCCGATCTTGAGACCGCCCAGCGTCACGCCTGCAAGGTCGGCGCCGGCTTCCTCGCCGAACGCACCGGCGAATTCTGCGCCTACCGCGAGACGCGGCTGGAAGTAGCCGAACCACATCGGGAAGCCGCGGAATAAACGGTCGTCGACTGTCGTATCCGAATGGTCAGCCCCATGTTTGCAAAGCGCAAACGGGAGGTGGCCCACCGCAGGTGGGTCGGAGGGGTAAGCTCATGACGCCATGCGCCGGCCCCGAAACAGCGAGGATCGGGCTCAGGTGTACCATGACCATGCTGGGCGATTTTCCTACACCCCCGGAATTTGCCATGATCGCCGGCGGCGGCCGGACTTCCTCGGCCGGCCGCTCTTTGACAGCGCTACCGGACGGAAAACTCCGCGCAAACCGCAAAGTGTCACCCAAATCGGCGTAGCGCACTGAATAACAACAAGAACTTTGGGTGACACCAGTGTCACCCAGTGTCACCCTGCCACGCGCTGGACGATTGATAACAAAGCACAATTCGCAGGAACGGTAGCGGACACACCCGGACACAGCGTCGCCGGTGTCACCCCGGCGAGGTCCGGGCCGCGGATTGCAGGTAGTCCCGCCGGAAGTCCGCCGCGAAAGCTCCAAACCGATCTTGCGCGATCGCGGCGCGCATCCCCGCCATGAGCTGCTGGTAGAACGCCAGGTTGTGCTCGGTCAGCAGCATTGCGCCAAGGATCTCGCCAGACTTGTGCAGGTGATGCAGATAGGCCCGCGAGTAGTGCGCGCAGACGTAGCAGGTGCAGCGCTCGTCGAGCGGGCTGTCGTCCTCGGCATGGCGGGCGTTGCGCAGGTTGATCGGGCCGGCATGGGTAAAGCCCTGCCCGTTGCGCCCCGAGCGGCTCGGCAGCACGCAGTCGAACATGTCGACCCCGCGCTCGACCGCGCCGACGAGGTCGTCCGGCTTGCCCACGCCCATCAGGTAGCGCGGGCGGTCTGCCGGCAGCATGTCGGGCGCGAAGTCGAGCGTGGCGAACATCGCCTCCTGTCCTTCGCCCACGGCCAGGCCGCCGATCGCGTAGCCGTCAAAGCCGATGTCCCGCAAGGCGTCGGCGCTCTCCCGCCGCAGGCCCTCGTCGAGGGCCCCCTGCTGGATGCCGAACAGGGCCGCGCGTTCCGCGTGCTCGCCGCCGCCGTCGAACCCGGCCCGGCTGCGCCGCGCCCAGCGCATCGACATCTCCATCGACCGGGCAATTGCCTCGCGGCCCTGCTCGATCTTCGGACATTCGTCGAAGGCCATCACGATGTCGGAGCCGAGCAGGCGCTGGATCTCCATCGAACGCTCGGGAGTCAGCAGGTGGCGTGATCCGTCGAGGTGGCTGGCGAAGGTCACGCCCTCCTCGGTGATCTTGCGCAGGTCAGAGAGGCTCATCACCTGGTACCCGCCGCTGTCGGTCAGGATCGGGCGCGGCCAGTTCATGAACTTGTGCAGCCCGCCAAGCCGCGCCACCCGTTCGGCGCCGGGGCGCAGCATCAGGTGGTACGTGTTGCCGAGGATGATGTCCGCGCCGATCCCGCGCACCGTCTCCGGCTTCATCGCCTTGACCGTGGCCGCCGTGCCCACCGGCATGAACGCCGGCGTGCGGATCTCGCCCCGCTGCATCTGGATGGTGCCGGTGCGGGCCTTGCCGCTGGTCGCGTGGATGGTGAAGGAAAAGCGTATCGTCATGCTCGCTTGCGGCCCTTACGGGTTATTGTCATGGGGCGCAAATGATCGAACCGGGCATCTACGCCGCACTGACCGCAACCGCCGTGCTCACCGGCTTCATCGATGCGATCGCCGGCGGCGGCGGCCTGGTCATGATGCCGGCGCTGCTGTTCGCCGGCCTGCCGCCCCACCTCGCGCTCGGCACCAACAAGGTCCAGTCGATGTGCGGCACGGCGATGGCCACGTTCCGCTATCGCCGTGCCGGGCTGTTCCGCATCGGCCCGAACAGGCCGCTGATCGCCGCGGTGTTCGCCGGGGCACTCGCCGGCGCGGTCGTGATCCAGTGGATCGAGGCCCGCGTCCTCGCGCTGATCGTGCCGGTCCTGCTCATGGCGGTCGCGCTCTACACTGTCGTCTCGCCACGGATGGACGATAGCGACAGCCACGAACGGCTGGGCGAGCGTGGCTATCTCCCGGTCTGCGGCGGGATCGGCTTCTACGACGGGTTCTTCGGCCCGGGCACGGGCCAGTTCTTTGCAGTCACGCTGGTGGGCCTGCGCGGCATGGGCCTGACCAGGGCGACCGGGCTGACCAAGCTGCTCAACGTCACCAGCAACTTCGCGAGTGTGATCGCCTTCGCCATCGGCGGAAAGATCATCTGGCTGTTGGGGATCAGCATGGCGCTCGGTTCGATGACCGGCGGCTGGCTCGGCGCCCACTTCGCCGCCCGGCACGGCGCGCGGCTGATCCGGCCCCTGCTGATCACCGCAAGCCTCGCTCTCACCGGCAAGCTGGTCTGGGGGTGGTTCGCCGCTTAGGGCAGCAGCAGGCTGGAATCACCGTAGCTGTAGAAGCGATAGCCCTGCCCGATCGCATGGGCATAAGCCGCCTGCATCCGCTCCAGCCCCATCAGCGCGCTGACCAGCATGAACAGCGTGGACTTGGGCAGGTGGAAGTTGGTCATCAGCCCGTCGATGGCCCGGAACCTGTAGCCCGGGGTGATGAAGATCGCGGTATCCCCCTCGAACGGACGGATGATCCGGTCCTCCCCCGTCGCGCTCTCGAGCAGGCGCAGCGAGGTGGTGCCGACCGCGACGACCCGATTGCCGCGCGCACGCACCGCATTGAGCCGATCGGCCGTGCCCGGATCGATCCGCCCCCACTCGGCATGCATCGCATGGTCGGAGGTGTCCTCGGCCTTGACCGGAAGGAACGTCCCGGCGCCGACGTGGAGCGTCAGCGTCTCGTGCCCGATCCCTCGCTCGGCGAGCGCCGCCATCAGCCCGGGGGTGAAATGCAGCGCCGCGGTGGGCGCGGCGACCGCCCCCTCCTCCCGCGCGAACATGGTCTGGTAATCGGCCTTGTCCGCCTCGTCGGTCTCGCGCTTGCCGGCGATGTACGGCGGGAGCGGCATCCGTCCGGCCCGCTCGAGCAGGACCTCGACCGGCTCCTCGCCCTCGAACCGGAGCGTCCAGCTGCCGTCGGCATGACGTTCCTCAGCGGTTGCGCCAACTCCGGCGGGGAACTGGATGGTGTCTCCGGCCCGCAGGCGCTTGGCGTTGCGCACGAAGGCCTGCCAGTGCCTGAGATCGATGCGCTTGTGCAGCGTGGCCCCGATCCGCGCCTCGCCGCGCCGACCCTCGAGCTGCGCGGGAATTACGCGAGTGTCGTTGAACACCAGCACGTCGCCCGGGTTCAGCAATCCGGGCAAGTCCCGCACGACATGATCGGTCAACTCGCCGCTGTCCGGGACCAGCAGCAGCCGCGCGGAATCACGCGGGCGTGACGGACGCAACGCGATGTTCTCCGGAGGGAGCGTGAAATCGAACAGGTCAACGCGCATGGCGCGTTGGCCGTTCGTCCCGAGCCTGTCGAAGGACGCGCATGGCGCGCTGGATCAGCCGCGCGGGCGCCGCTTGGGAGCCGGGGCCTTGACCGCGGCGGCGGGCACCTGGGCGGGGGCGACAGTTGAGGCCGGGGCTGCAGCGGGGGCGGTCAGGCTGGGCGACAACGACCGGCGCCGGGAGGACCTGCGGACGGTTGTCGCTCGCCATCGAGGCCTGGAGGATCTTCGTCGGATTCTCCGGCGGCTCGCCGCGGACGATGGCATCGACATACTGCATCCCACCGATCACGCGGCCAAAGTTGGTATAGTGCCGGTCAAGCGCGAAGCGCGGGTAGAACACGATGAAGAACTGGCTGTTGGCAGAATCCGGTTGGTCGGTCCGCGCCATCGAAACCGTGCCGCGCACATGCGGCATCGCGTTGAACTCGGCCTTGAGGTCAGGCAGCTGCGATCCGCCCTGGCCGGTGCCGGTGGGATCGCCGGTCTGGGCCATGAAGCCGTCGATCACCCGGTGGAAGATGATGCCGTTGTAGAACCCCTGGCGCGCCAGGGTCTTGATCCGCTCGACATGGTTCGGCGCCCACGCCGGCATCAGCCGGATTGCCACGCGGCCACCGTTCGACAGATCGAGGTAGAGCACGTTGTCGGGATCGTGGCTGGGATCCATGTCGACCACGGCGCTCATCGTCGGCGCGGCGGCGGGCTTGGCGGCTTTGCCCTTGGCAAGCGCCGGCGAAACGACCAGCGCCAGTGCGAGCGGGAGGGCAGTAAGGAGGCTGCGACGCTTCATCAGGTTACTCTCGCAAGCTGCCGGACAGGCCGTCGGTTCGGCCGGACTGGAAATTCTGCTGGGCGTGTAGACGCGCCCGTCTGTCATGGCAATGAACGGTGGCGCGACGCGCTCAGTATTCCCCAAGGCGACCGAGCTGGCCCACGCGATCGAGCACGTCATCGCGGATCGCCGGGCTGACGAAGCGGGCGATATCGCCCCCGAACAGCGCGATTTCCTTGACCAGCTTGGACGCGATCGGCTGCAGGGATACGTCGGCCATCAGGAAGACAGTTTCGATCCGCGAGTTGATCTGCTGATTCATGCCGGCCATTTGGTATTCGTACTCGAAGTCGGCCACCGCGCGCAGCCCGCGCACGATCACTGACGCGCCCTGCACTTCGGCGAAGCGCATCAGCAGCGCATTGAAGCCGACCACCTCGACGTTGGTCAGCCCCATCGACGCGACTTCGCGCTCGACCATCGCCATGCGCTCGACCGGCGTGAACATTGGGTTCTTCGAGGGATTGGTGGTCACTCCGATAATCAGCTTGTCCACCAGCTTGGCGCCGCGGCGGATAATGTCGCTATGCCCGAGCGTAATGGGGTCGAATGTCCCCGGATACACGCCGATCCGCTCCCCCATGATCAATGATCCCTTTCGATGACGAAGCGCGCGAGGGCGCGCAGCAGGTCGGCTTCGGAGCCGTATTGCGCAAGATGAGCCACCGACTGGTCCACCAGCAGCCGCGCCTGTTCGCGCGCGCGCTCCGCACCGAGCAGCGAGACGAACGTCTGCTTGCCCGCCGCCGCATCCTTGCGCAGCGCCTTGCCAGCTGCCGCCGGGTCGCCCTCATGATCGAGCAGGTCGTCGACGATCTGGAACGCGAGGCCGATGTCACGGGCATAGCCGCGCAGGTGAGTGCGCCCTTCCGGCGGCAGCCGGCCGAGGATCGCCCCCATCTCCACCGCCGCCCCCAGCAGGGCGCCGGTTTTCAGCTGCTGCAGGCGGGTTACCGTCGGCAGATCGAACGAGTCCGTCTCGGCAACAATGTCCATCATCTGCCCGCCGGCCATGCCCGACAGGCCGCTGGCCGCGGCAAGGCAGTGCACCAGTTCAGCGCGGGTGAAAGGATCGCCCGTGAGCGCGGGATCGGCAAGGACCTCGAACGCGAAGGCATGAAGCGCGTCGCCGGCGAGCACGGCAGTGGCCTCGTCCCACGCCTTGTGCACGGTCGGCTTGCCATGGCGCAGGTCATCATTGTCCATGCAAGGCAGGTCGTCGTGGATCAGCGAATAGGCGTGGATCGCCTCAATCGCGAGACTGGCGCGGACGGCCGCGGCGCGGTCCACCCCATGGAGTTCGGCTGTGGCGGTGAGCAGCAGCGGACGGATGCGCTTCCCGCCGCCGATCGTCGCATAGCGCATGGCGTCAACCAGCCTCGCCCGGGCATCGTTCGGCACGGGCAGCAGCGCGTCGAACCCGGCATCGACATCTGCCTGGATCGCGGCCAGCGATTGCTTCAGGATATGGTTCAAGACCCCTTCCCCGCTCGCGTCAACGGGGGGAATCATCGAACGGCTGCACGCCTGTGGCCTGACTGTCCGCTCCCGCGACGATCCGCTCTATCCGAGCCTGGGCAGCATCAAGGCGAGCCTGGCAATGACGACGAAGGGCCTCGCCCCGCTCATAGAGGGTGATCGAATCGTCGAGCGGAACTTCCCCGCTCTCGAGGCTGCGCACCACGTCCTCGAGTGCGCGAAGAGCATCCTCGAACGAGAGGGCGGCAATGTCGCCGGCGGAGGTTGCTGGAGGCAGGCTCATGTCGATTTCTTTGGCCCCGCCTGTCACGAGGGTCAAGGGCGGGGAAGGAGGTCGCACTGCCGAACCGGCGGGACTTGGCGCCGCCGATCCGCACTGCGGCTTACTTCAGGTTGTAGACGTACTTGCGATAGCGATCGACCAGCGAGACGAAGATCTCGTAATTGTCGCGGAACAGGGCCTTGCTCATGCCGCCCATGTCGAGATCCAGATCGTACTCGATCCGGGCGCTGCCGCTGTCGGACTGGTAGGCGCGGCCGAAGCGGTTGTCGGCATTCCACTTGTTGAGTGCGGAGAGCGAGCCGTTGTCCGGCTCCTTGAATCCGGCAAAGAACTGGACGGTCGTGCAGTTGCGGTTGCTCTTGCAGCCGTAAAACAGGATGGCGACGTCCGCGCCCGAGGCGCTGCTCTTGATCATCGGGTCGCCCGAATTGTCGGTCGTCAGTTCGGCGCGGTAGCCCATGTCCTGGAGGACGCGGGCGAGCGACGAAGGATCGTCGGAGCGCACTTCGTCGGCGTGAGCTGCACCCGCAGCCAACGAGCCCGCCACCGCGGCGGAAATCATGAACTTCTTCAGCATATTGCCCCCTTTGCACAATGCATCCGCGCAGAATCGCTCAGTCCTATCGGGTCACCATTACTTGATACTGCACGCAACGCACCAGTAAACACCTGCATGACTGGTGCGCGACGGCGGTGGCAGTCGCGCCGGGGCTGGGCTCGTGCGCAATTTGGGGCCATTCCGGAGCGGATTAGGGCGCTCGGCAATTGTGGGTTCGCCAGACCGATGCAATGGCTTGCCAGTCTGTTATCGAGCATCTGGCTGCATCCGGCCCGCCCGCGGACGCGATGGAGTCCGCGGAGTCTGCGCCGTGAATTTCAGTGGAAACACCTTTCCCGTGCCTCACGCCTTGGCCGATCGGCCGCAGATCGCCGCCGATAGCCCGGAGCCCGCTGCAAGTTGGGCCGGATCTACCCCGGCGTCGCGCCCGGACCAGCGCCGGGACCTGCCCGCCCCCTCCCCGCCTGACGCTTGCGAGGACCATGCCGGCCGGGCGTTGTCCTGCTCCACCGCGAAGCTGCGGAATATCCAAGCGCTGCGGGCCTTGGCCGCCTGGGGCGTCGTAGGCCACCACATGATGGACAGTCTCAACAACTACCTTGCCCGGGGCCGCTTCGAATACATGCCGCGGTTCGGCAGTTTCGGGGTCGAGGTGTTCTTCGTTGTCAGCGGGTACGTGATGATGCTGACCGCTGCCCGACGCGAACTTTCGCCGGGGCGGTTCCTTGTCGAGCGACTGCTGCGCATCGCTCCGCCGTACTGGCTGCTGACTCTGTTCGCCTTCGCGACGATGGCGCTGGGCTTTCACGCCTTCAGCCTGCAGCATGCCGGGGTCGACCGATTGCTGGTGTCGCTCCTGTTCTTGCCGTGGTTCGAAGGCGGGCGGACATTGATGCCGATCGTGTTTCCGGGGTGGACGCTCAACTACGAGATGATGTTCTACGCGCTGTTCGCGCTGTTCCTCCCGGTCCGCACCGAGGCGGTGCGGATAGCCGGCATCTGCGGCGTGCTGGGGGCGGCTGTCCTCACCCAATGGCTTACCGACGGTCCGCTCACGGGGTATCTCGGACGCGAGATCGTCGTCGGGTTCGGACTGGGCGTGCTGCTCTGGCCGATCGCGCGCGGGCGACGCGTAGCGCCAGTGGCTTCGTGGGCGCTGATTGCCGCAGGCTTGATGATTCTCGTGGCCGCGGATGCAACCGGGCTCCGAGCGGGCAGTCATGTCGAGCTACTGGTCTCGGGCGGCGCGCTGCTGATCGTCGCCGGGGCAATCCTGCTCGAACAGGCGGGCTGCGCGGTCCGACGGGAGTGGATCGTTGCCCAAGGCGATGCGAGCTACGCGCTCTACCTCGTGCACCCGTTCGTCATCGCCGTCCTCGGGAAGGCCGCGCTGGTGCTGCGGTTGAACGTAACGATGCCCGGGATCGTGCTGACGCTCGCGGCGATGATCGCCATCTCGGCGCTCGCCGCGGCCGGGCTGCACCGGTGGTTCGAGCGGCCGGTTTATGCCCTCGCCCGACGGCTGTCGTAATCGCGGCCCGGCGGTAGTGCCCGGGTGGCAGCCCGGCCGCGTCGACGGCTGGGCACAGCTGGCGCGGAATTCGCATTAGGGCGGCTGGCAATGTTTGCGGGGCTTGGCTAAGGGCGCACCTCATGAGCCAGATCACGCCCGAAGTCGTTGCCGCCCATGGCCTGTCCGAGGAAGAATACGAGCGCGTGCTCCACGCCCTCGGGCGCGAGCCGAACATGGTCGAGCTCGGCATCTTCTCGGTCATGTGGTCCGAGCATTGCTCCTACAAGTCGAGCCGGATCCACCTCAAGAAGCTGCCGACCGAAGCGCCCTGGGTGATCTGCGGCCCCGGGGAGAACGCGGGCGTGATCGACATCGGCGACGGCCAGGCCGCCATCTTCAAAATGGAGAGCCACAACCACCCCAGCTACATCGAGCCCTATCAGGGCGCGGCGACCGGGGTGGGCGGCATCCTGCGCGACGTGTTCACGATGGGCGCGCGGCCCGTCGCCAACATGAACGCGCTGCGCTTCGGCCGGCCCGAGCATCCGAAGATGAAGCACCTCGTGCAGGGCGTCGTCGCGGGGATCGGCGGCTACGGCAACTGCGTCGGCGTGCCGACCGTCGGCGGCGAGACCAATTTCCACCAGGCCTACGACGGCAACATACTCGTCAATGCGATGACCGTGGGCGTGGCCGACACCGACAAGATCTTCTACTCGGCCGCGACCGGCATCGGCAATCCGATCGTCTACGTCGGCTCGAAGACCGGCCGTGACGGCATCCACGGCGCAACGATGGCCAGCGCCGACTTCGACGAGAAGAGCGATGAG
>Ga0207703_10003417_pt1 | contig 13331 bp, 11 predicted proteins | sample KBSSwiS12_FD_184304 | JGI IMG/M metagenome (GOLD analysis project Ga0207703, IMG submission 184304) | Switchgrass rhizosphere microbial communities from Kellogg Biological Station, Michigan, USA - KBS Switchgrass S1-2 (SPAdes) (version 2) | ecosystem: Host-associated > Plants > Roots >... | reverse complement strand
CGCGCCGGATGACCTGACTTGGATTGGCAACCATTACATCCACCTGGATCACGAACAGCAGGTAACCGCCTCGGCCGGTGCGTCCTATGAGTTCATGGGAACGCGGGTGAGCGGCGATCTGCTGCTCGGTTCCGGGTTGCGCAGAGACCTCGTGCTGCCCGATGGTCAGGGCATTCCCAACGGCGACCGGTTGCCCTACTACGAGCAGGTCAACGTAGGGGTGAGTCACGACTTTGACCGCCAGGGGGTGAAGGGACTGTCGGCTCGGTTTGATGTGATCAATGCGCTGGATAAGAAATACGAGATCCGCGACGGCACGGGAATTGGCGTCGGGGCGCCGCAGTTTGGGCCGCGGCGGGGGTATTTTGTGGGGGTCACCCAGGCCTTCTGAGTCGAGCCGGCGGCACATGCCCGCGCGGCGAGTGCCGAATTCGCTGTGGGTCGCCGCAATTCCGTCGCGCCGCGCTCGGGCCGGCGGCGCGATGCAGATCCCCGTTTGCGCCAATGGTGCGGGCGATTGCGAAGGCGCGGCCATCGAGTCAGGCTCCGCTGCAATCAAAGCGCTGGGCCACCGGTCTAGTGAGGTACTGGCTCAGTCGGAAGGCGTAGATGACACTGATAGTTCTGGTTTTCCTGGGCGGGATGCTGACGATTCTGAGCCCGTGCATTCTGCCGGTGCTGCCATTTGTGTTCGCGCGGGCGGAACAGCCGTTTTTGAAGAGCGGGCTGCCGCTGCTCGCCGGGATGACGCTGACCTTCGCCGCCGTGGCCACGTTGGCGGCGGTCGGCGGCTCATGGGCCGTTCACGTCAACCAGTTCGGTCGCGTCGCCGCCCTGGTACTTCTGACTGCGTTCGCACTGACTCTACTGTCTCGCCGTCTGGCCGACCTCTTCGCTCGCCCCTTTGTCGCGCTGGGGAATCGCTTAACCGAGGGCCAATCGAACGCGGGGAGCGGTTCGTCACTCCTCATCGGGGTCGCTACCGGATTGCTGTGGGCACCGTGCGCGGGGCCCATCCTCGGTTTGGTTCTAACGGGCGCAGCGCTTTCGGGGCCGAGCGCTCACACCACTGTGCTGCTGTTTGCGTATGCCGCGGGTGCTGCGGCGTCCTTAGCCATCGCGTTGCTGGCCGGTGGCCGGGTGTTCGCAGCTTTGAAGCGTGGACTGGGAGCGGGTGAATGGGTGCGGCGGGGGTTGGGGGTGGCGGTGCTGGTGGGCGTGGCGGCGATTGCGTTGGGGCTCGATAGTGGGTTCCTCACACGCGTGTCGCTTGCGAGCACCGACCGCATTGAACAAACATTGATTGGAAAGATCCGACCACCCGCCCAACGCGCGACCTCGACTCCGGCGATGCGAGTCGCAAATGCAACTGCGCCCGGCAGCCTTCCGGTGGAAGGCCAACTACCGGCACTCAGCGGAGCCACCGGTTGGCTGAACTCACCGCCCCTCACGCGCGAGGGGTTGCGCGGCAAGGTTGTGTTGGTCGACTTTTGGACCTACTCCTGCATCAACTGCCTGCGCTCACTGCCGTATGTGAACGGTTGGTACCAGAAGTACGAGGACCACGGACTGGTGGTGCTCGGCGTGCATTCGCCGGAGTTTGCTTTCGAGAAGGATGTTGGCAACGTGCAGCGCGCCGTGCACGACCTCAATGTCACCTATCCTGTTGCGTTGGACAGTAACTATGAAATCTGGCGGGCCTTTGATAATCAGTACTGGCCGGCCCACTACTTCATCGACGCCCAGGGCAATATTCGCGGCCACCATTTCGGTGAAGGCGACTACCCCGAATCGGAGCGGATCATCCGGGAGCTGCTGACTGAAGCGGGCTTCAGCGACCTGCCGCCGGCTGGGATCTCGACCGCGGACGCCAAAGGCGTGCAGGCGGCCGCCGACCAGAGCAACATGCTGTCACCAGAGACGTACGTTGGTTATGCGCGCGCGGAGCATTTCAGCTCCCCTTCTCATGTGGTGCCGGATCAATCCGCGCAGTACGAGGCGCCTGGCAAGTTGGAAACCAACCAGTGGGCATTGACAGGCAAGTGGACTGTTGACGACGAGAAAGGCACGCTCGACGAGGCGCGCGGCACCATTGTGTTCAGATTCCAGGCGCGCGATCTGCACCTGGTGTTGGGGCCGGGCCCCAGCGGCAAACCCATTCGCTTCCGCGTACGCCTCGACGGCGCCGATCCCGGCACCAGCCACGGCACCGACACGGACGCCACCGGCGCCGGCGTCGTAACCAGCCAGCGCCTATACCAACTGATCCGCCAACCAACGGGCGCCATCCACCCGCACACCTTCACGATTGAATTCCTGGACGCTGGGGTCCAGGCTTATGCCTTCACATTTGGCTAAGTCAGCAGTCTGTGCTGGCTCAGCAAAGGTGTCCGTCAGTCATTTTGGCGTTACCGCCCGACCGACTGCAGTTTGCGGCTCGTAGCTCGTCAACAATCAGCGGCGTTTGGACAGTCGGGCCTTCTTCGCAGCGCGGAGCACCGCTCCGAGGGCCTCGTTGACAGCTTTGCTCGTCGGAAATGCTTCAGCGATTTCCGGATCCAATCGAACAATATTGGACTTTGCTGCAACACGAGCCGCGTACTTGCCTCGAACAAATCCCTTCGGGAAATCTGATCGCTTGTACTCGCGACGCATTTCGTCGCTTCGAGACGACTTACCCTTCTTCATACAGCTTTCGCTCACGCGGCGTTGCCGGCCGTCCGTGAAAACCGCCGCGGGCGCGCCGAGGCCGAGTTGAAGGCGGAAGGCATGCCTGGGTAACTTCTCGCATCACCGTTTGATCAATGACGCCCGCTGCATACAGGTCCTTCACTGATTCATAGATGAAATTGAGAATCTTTGAACGCTTCTTCACTAACACGCGTCGCATCGGGGACTACGGACGGGATTTGAGGCTATCTTTTTAGCTTTCGTGATGCTCGTTGGCTACGGACAATCGTCAGTGCCAGCCCGCCGAGAATCAGTCGATCCTATTAACGCGTGGTGTTTGCATACATAGCTAGCAATCGATTCATCAAAACCGCCAGTTCCTCGGCGGACATGCCGTAGGTGTCCGGAAAAGCCGCTTCCGTTCCGGCGAGGGCCGTATTCACACGGCGCAGGCGCTGTGACTTGCTGAACTCGGGGGAATAGTTCCATCCCACCATTCTTTTGTGCTGAATCTTTATCGCGATGAATGAATCAACATCCGACCAGGACACGAAGTGCTTGCGATACAGGCTCGCGAACTCGAAGCCGCGGTCTGTCAGAGTCAGATATGAGCTGTTCGGAAGTAATCCAACCAAACCGACGAGGCCGCACAGGCCGAAGAAGATAATGCTTGGATAGGCGACGAACGGTTGCTGTGCGCGGAGCCAGAAGCCGCCCCAGACGAAGATGCCTGATCCAACTACGAGCAGGACCATCTTCAGGGGCCGGGTTCGATAGGTCACGGGTAGTTCGGGCATTCCTTGTCGACCTGCGCTGCGCGCCAGCCTTCGAGGCCGGGCGGTCCAATTTCAGCGCTAGCTTAGCGCGGACTTGCTTGGGATGCCGGTGGACGACAGGGGTGGTGGAGCTAGTCGGGATCGAACCGACGACCTCATCCATGCCATGGATGCGCTCTCCCAGCTGAGCTATAGCCCCGTGCGTATGACGCTGTTTCTGAAGGGAAACTTGGCACCTCTGGCTGAGCTGAGGCGCCGTCCCGTCGTACTGAGGGTCGCGAGGATACCAGAAATCTGCAGCTTGAAAAGCGCTAGCGCTTCGCGCTGTCGAGTGCGAGCAGTTCGACGGCGTCGTTCTGGGCGACGATGTGGCCCTGCAACGGAATTCGGGTGGGTGAGAAGGGTTTCATGATCAGCGCGTAGCGATACGTATCGCTCACGCGGTGCCAGTCGACGCTGGGGTCTTTGCCCTCGTGGTACCAGAACTCCGAGGGCGCATAAGGGAGCTGCTCGTAACGAAAGTACTTCATCGGGGAGCCTACGTTACCGCTGAATTGATACGGGATCAGGGCGTGACGGTCCATGACCGCGAATGAGCCGGCGTGGAGATACATGAGAAGGTCACGGACGCGGACGCCGGTGTAGATGGGAAGGATGTGGCTGTGCTCGGGAATTTTTGCCACGACCTCACGGTAGTGCGCGATCCAGATGCTGTTCTTACGGAAGTGGAATGTGAGGATGGCGAGATTGACGGCGACCACGCCGATCGCGAGGTAATAGACGACGCTGCCCGTGCTGGTGGCACGGCGTGGGAGATTCAGGAGGCCCAGGATCAGAAACACGGGCACCAGGGCCAGCGTCCGCACATCAATGTACGATGCCTCGGCCTGCGCGAACGGCAAAGCGACATACATGATCAGAAACAGCACCGCGTAAGCCCACGGCTCGAGTACCTGAGACCCCTTCCGGGACCATCCATCAAGAAACAGTCGCTCGCGTAAGGCGACCCCCAGCAAGGCGACGAGCAAAACCAACGCAGCCAGCTCCTGGTAGGTGTTGTATCTCAGGAAATCCCATGTGAGATTCCGAAGCTTCTTTTCGGGCGTGCCCCAGATTGAAAACTGGTTGAACAGGTCCGTGGGCTGGCGGTAGTGAATTGCAACCAGTTGGTGCCACGCCAGCATGGCCACGACCGGCAGAATCAGCAGGATTTCACGGGTGATCCGGACCTGGCGGAAAGTAACCCGCCGCTGGAAAGCGACCCGCCAGGCCGCGGAAACGCCGATGGCGGTGCCAATGAAAACCGTTGCTGCCAGATGAGTCAGATAGGAAACAATTATAATGACAACGAAGGCCGCATACCGCGTCAAAGACCAACGTTGCCTGAGGAGCTCCATGAGGGCCAGCGCAACGAAGACCACCGCGATGGAGAGCCTGAACTCCGTAAACCCCATGACGAAGAATGTGTCGGTGCTCAGGTATAGACTGATCAACAACATCAACACCGTGACATCGGGAGAGGTCTGTCGGGCGCGCAGATAGACCAACAGACTCAGAGGCAGCGACAGAAAGGTCAGGATTGCCCAGAGAATGCCCGCGGCGCTGAGCCCAACAATAGCCACCAGCGCGGCAAGGATCAGGTCACCCAACACATAAGGTGTGAATAGAAAGTGGTACTGGTAGTCGGCGCCAAACACGACGCCGTGATGGAAGATCAGGTCTTCCATGATGAGCGCGCGGGCGAGATGGTTCGGGTAGTCCTGGATCACCAGGGGCGAGAACCAGGCAATAACGGCCATGTACAGCAGGACAGCCAGCAACAGGAAGTTGCGGGCCGTCCCAGTGCTCATTGCAAAGCGTCCATGCGGATGGCCCGGCGCTGCGTGTTCGGGGCCACATGCGGCACGATGGCACCGTCAGGACGGCAGCCCCAGTGCTGCTTGACGGCTGCGGTCTCAGAACCGCAGTCCCGGTTTCGCAACTTCACGGCTACAGTTTCAGGGCGGCGTCGATGCGCGCCAGAGTCCGGTCACGCCCAAGCAGTGCCAACGTCGCGTCGATCGGAGGTGATACAGCCGACCCGGCGACGGCAACGCGCAGGGGCTGGGCAACCTTGCCCAGACCTGCCTGCAACTCGGTAGCCAGGTCATTCAGCGCGGTGTGGATTGTCGCAGCGGACCACTCCGGCACGGCGGACAGGCGCTCGCGCACCTTCTGCAACATCGGCATCGCTGCAGGAGTGAGATGTTTAGCAACTGCCTTGGCGTCCATCTCGAGATTATCCGTAAAGAAGAATCGGCTGTTCTGTGCCATTTCCTTCATTGTCTTAGCACGCTCACGTTGTGCCAAGATGACACCTTCCAGGAGCTCTTTGTTGTCACTGTGCAGACCCAGGCGTGACAGCTGGGATTGCAGATGCGGGATGAGGGAGGCTGGTTGCGCCCGCATCATATGTTGTTGGTTGAGCCACAGCAGCTTCTCGGGATTGAACGCGGATGCGGCCTTATTCACATCGTGGATGTCGAAAGCTGCGATCATCTCCTCGCGCGTGAATATCTCCTGGTCGCCATGGGACCAGCCGAGTCGCACGAGATAGTTCAATAGTGCGTCGGGGAGGAAGCCCTCCTCCTCATACTGCAACACGCTCACCGCTCCGTGACGCTTGGAAAGCTTCGCGCCGTCCGGCCCCAGGATCATGGGCACGTGCGCATATACCGGCGGCTTGGCGCCCAGCGCCAGCAACATGTTCATCTGGCGCGGTGTGTTGTTCAGGTGATCGTCGCCACGAATGACATGAGTGACGTTCATGTCCATGTCATCGACCACCACACAGAAGTTATATGTTGGGGTGCCATCGGAGCGGGCGATGATCAGGTCATCCAGCTCGGTGTTTTGGAACGTCACTGAGCCGTGGACGAGGTCCTCGACGATGACCGCGCCGTCGGTTGGATTGCGGAAGCGTACTACCGGGTTGACGCCCTCACGCGGCGTGGTTCGGTCGCGGCAGATGCCGGTGTAGCGAGGCTTCTCTTTGCGAGCAATCTGCTGCTCGCGCATGGCGTCCAGCTCCTGCTTGGTGCAGTAGCAATGGTAGGCAGTGCCGTCATCCAACATGCCGCGGATGACTTCTTTATAGCGATCGAACCGCTGGGTCTGGTAGTACGGACCCTCGTCGGCATTGAGGTCACACCACTTCATGCCATCGAGAATCACCCGCACGGCTTCGTCGGTCGACCGCTCGCGGTCAGTGTCCTCAATGCGCAGGATGAATTTGCCGCCCATGCGCCTCGCGTAGAGCCAGCTGAACAGCGCCGTCCGGACGCCACCTACGTGCAGCATGCCGGTGGGACTAGGGGCAAAGCGGGTAACTACAGCCATGGAACGGGAATTTCCTTGAATCGGGGGTATTGAGTCGAGCCGCACATGTTACCAAAGCGCGCCGGCGGCGAGGCCTGCGTGGGGATTCGAAAGAGCGGACTCGAGCGTGCCGCGGATAGGGGGTAAGTCATTGATTAATGGCACTACCGTGCGCGGGGCGGTGCCCCTTGCCCGTCCCGATTGAACTTCCGAAAAACGCAGAGCTATAGTCTCATCACACGCGATTCGCGCGCCTGACAACGGCGAACGCATCGGAGAAAGGATCGAAGGATGGCCGAAGGTCAGCCACAGAGCCGGCCCGCGACGGAGCGGCGCTCCTTCCGGGCCTGGTTCAGACGCTGGCCCTGGATCCGGGCGCTAGGACAATCCGAATCTGAGGTCACCGTGCGGCACGCCGGCGCTCGGTTCCTGAGCGCGCCGAAACCTGTTCGTCCCTATGCCGCAGAGGATTGGGAATTCGCGTGGCTCGCCGCGTCCGCGTACGACAAAACGCATGCCGGCGCCAAGCGGCGAGCTCACGCCGTTGATCCCGAATCGCAGGCGAGTCCCGAGCTCGCGCTCCGAGCAGCCGGATGGGAATGTTGGGTTGGATTTCCGGGCAAGAAACTGGATCACGAAATTGAACAAACACATCTCAGGGTTGAGGTCTGGCAGAAGCAACGTGCGAACGGAACGCTCCTGGTAGCCGTCACCTTCGGCGGGACCGTCTTCAACAATAAAATGGACTGGCGTGCGAACCTTCGCTGGTTCCTGCCGGGGGGCCTGCGCGATGAATATACAGATGTGGTCCGCACCTTCGCGCCTGCCTTCATTGAAGAATTCGTCAACCGACTCGGCGGGCCCGCAGCCCCGTCGGTGGAACTCGTTTCGACCGGCCATTCCCTGGGCGGTGGCCTCGCACAACAACTTGCCTACGCTCACTGCCTCGATGCGCGTGTGCCGCGCGTCACTCGGGTCTACGCGTTTGATCCTTCACCCGTCACCGGTTTCTTTAGCGTCAAGCGCGCGGTGCGTGATGTGAATCGCCAGACTCTCGAGATTGATCGTATCTACGAACGAGGAGAAATCCTGGCCATCGTGCGCTCGATCACGAGTGTACTGTGGAAACCGTCAACCACCGCGCCCCAGATTCGAGGGCGACGATACTTCTTGTTCCATGCATGGAATCCTATCGCCGGGCATTCGATGGTGAAGATGGCCGCGCTCATGAGCGCAGCAGCGGGCCACTCGATGCTTTAACGCCCGGACCCACCCAATCCTGTTACTGGTGGCTTCGAGCACTCCGGAAACGTCTTCCACTGGGTGTAAAGGGCCTCTTCACGTTGACTGCGAGTCAGCGCACTGTCTGTTTCAATTTTTTCCCGATTCAGCCACCAGCGTTGTATCGGTCCGATGACCCATCGATCATCGATACGTGATAACGACACACCCGGAGTTTTCACATCATCCTGGGGTACTACCCAAACCTGATCCGAACAGGAACGGCCCTCTTCGCAATAGCATCCAGCCACGACTCCCGAGATGTTCAGTAGAGCACCGGGGTAGACCTGCGACATCACGGACTGAATTTCCCGCGCCTCGTCGTCGCTCAAATTGGACTTGCGTAACGGCGCAGTCCGGTGAAATGGCCGAGTCCGCTCGATCCGAGCCAGTACCCGGTATTTGCGCTTAGTCTCGAGATACAGTCGAGCACCTAGTCCGTAGCGAGCAGAATCCACTTCGTACAAGAACCATCGCAGGTTGGTGGACTCATCGTCGACTTCCCACTCACCCGCTTTACGCCAGCCTGAGCCGGTCATCGTGTAGCCGAGCGCATGAAATGTGGGTGAGCTGCCCGCTTGCTCATAGATCACCACCACGGCTGCCGAGCTCACTCCGGCCGTGGTAAAGCGTCGACGAGGGAGGTCGCTGCCCGCGGCACCCGAAACATTGAACTTACCGAAGCGGTCGGCAATGCCATCCGGCCCTCCCCGGTGCCAGCCCAACAGACTGATGACGTCCTTGGGAATTGCGTCGAGCGAATGAACCTCAACGAGCGGACGCGAATCGAACGGCAGCTGAGTGTCGGCATCGAAAGCTGATGGGCTGGCCAGAAGAAATAACAGGCTGGCAATGAGATGGCGTATCCGTATGCTTCGGCTGACCATGCCAAGTCCCTTTTTCGAGTCAGTCTATGCGCGAATCCGGGAGGGATCAATAACGAATCCGTCCGCGCCGCCACCCGATCCGGGACGGCCATGTGTTCTTCAATCGCCAGCCGATAATCAGGGAGATCGGGAGGCCGATCATGATGATGTGACTCGGCAGCGCGATGGCGATTGTCCGCCCGCCTACATACAGCGGGTGCCCAATGAAGGAAAGGGGCAAGATCACGTAATTCATTGCCAGAAAGAATGTTGTTCCGAAGACGAGGCCTGAAAGAAATGCGTGCCTCACCAGCCATCCCCGGCGTTTCGCAACCAGATAGTAGATGGCAGCGGCACCGATTGTAATCAGGAAGTGTAATCCAACTCCGATAATCGCCATTGCGTCACCACCCTGGATGACTGCGTCTTTTCCCAGCAACGCGGCGGCAACACCTTTCCAGGGTCTCAGGACGGAAGTTCCCGCGTTGACCGCTTCAACGGTGTTGACGGCTACATCGATCGCGCCAGCCACCACTCCCGCGATTGCAACTGTCAAAGCCGCAGAGCCGGCTTGCCGGCGTGCCTCACCCGGACGGGTACTTATGGCCTCAATGCTCCCTTTGTTCCCATGCGCCGCTTCACTCATTTGATCCTCGCGATCCATGTCTTGGACGCCGGCCTGCAAGTGAGCTTACCGAAGCGGTGTCAACTCTCTATAGAGCCATTTCGGCAGATAAGTTTCGGACCATTTGAAATGGCTTGCCATGCAGGCGCCGTCAGACCGGATTGCCCCACCGGCAAAGGCTATCCAATGAACGCCCGGATATAGCCGTTCACTTCGGCGGGCTTCTCGTGGATGACCCAGTGCGAGCCATCGGGAATCCGTTTGATGGTTAGTTGCGGCACGTATTGCGGCAGACCGTCCAGGTTCGCGGGTGGCAGCGCCAGATCTTTCTCGCCCCAGATAACCAGTGTGGGAACACGAACCACTGCTTGCGCAGTATCATGGCCAAACTCCGGGTCGGAGGGACCGATCTGTGCCTCGATCTGCTGCGGTGCCGGCGGACCCAGGTGGTTGGCACGGTAGTAGTTGAGTCCCCCTGTCAGTGCTCCGGGTTGCGCCCATGCCTGCATGTAGGCCTGCTGATCTGTCGTGGTCATGGCGCCGGATTTCACCAGATCTTCCAACACGATCTTTTTCAGCAACGCGTAATTGTTGGCTGTCAGCTTCTCTTCAGCCTGCGGGCCGCGAAACATGAACATATACTGGCTGGCCTTTTGCTGGACAGGATCACCGGCCAACAGTCTGCCGAACACCGCCGGATGCGGCGCATTGATGATAACCAACTTGTCCAGGTACTCAGGATGCGCTGCTGCAAACGCCCAGGCCAACGCGCCACCCCAGTCGTGCCCGACCAGGATCAGCTTGCGACCCTTGCGAAAGTGATCGGCCAGCGCTCGAATGTCCTCGAGCAACACGGGAACACGATAGGCGGCCACGTCGGCCGGCTTGTCGGACAAGTTATAACCACGCAGGTCAGGAGCGACGACCCGGTGATCCTTGCCGAACTCCCGCAGTTGATCTTTCCACTCGTACGAAAACTCGGGGAAGCCGTGCAAAAACATCACCAGCTGCCCACGCCCGCCGCCAGTCAGGCAGTGGAAGCGGATCCCGTTGGCATTGACGTAGACGTCCTTCGCATCAGCTGTCGATGACAATCCGATCACCACGAGGGCTGCCCAAAGAGTGACACTTCGCAAAAATGGGTATCGCATCGCCGGAATCTTAGCCGAGCTCGACGCCCGAACGGAGAACCGGAGCGCCCATGGGCTCGGAATCCGGGAGATCGCACACAAGTATTTGATTTATATGGTGCGCGGTACTGGGATCGAACCAGTGGCCCCTGCCGTGTGAAAGCAGTGCTCTACCGCTGAGCTAACCGCGCAACCGTGCCCCCGGGTCGGGGGGCGGCAAGTCTATAGCCCCCGCCATCGCGAGGCAACGACGACGCGCTCGCGGGCGGCGGTCCCCAAATGCCCTATCGATCCGCCTCCAATAGAACCGTCATCTGGTCCATATCACTGGGATCGAACGCACCGTGGACACGGCCCACCAGGTTCGTGCGATGGACCGGCGAGGTGCGCACGTTCTTCCAGCCGGCATCGATGAAAGCCTGGCGATAATCGGCGGGCCGCAGGCGATTGGGCTGGCCGGGGAAATGAAAGAGCCGATAGAGCCAGCGGGGATAACGGTAGATGTTGGCCGGGTCCTTGTCCCGGATCCAGCGCGAGTGGGTCTTGAGGTCAATGTGGGCACTGAGCTTGCCACCCGGTTTCACGACCGCCGCGAGCTGCCGAGCGACCCCGGGCACATCGTCAAAGTGCTCGAATGCCGCATTGCTGAGGACAACATCAATCTGCCCTTCACCCAGCTTTCGGGCAAATTGAAAGTCCGGCACGACTTCGTAACGGACGGCGTTGGAGAGGCCGCCGAGCGCTGCATGCACCGGCGCCGCCTGGTCGCCGACCAGCGGGTTGCGGTCAATACCAACATAACTTTGAGCGCCGGCCTGGACCAGCAGGATGCCCACGCCGAGGTCCGACCCAGGCCCAAGCTCGAGCACACGCTTACCTTTCACATCGGCGTGCTGCAGATAGATCCTGGCGATCTTCCGGTCATAGGAGACGCAGGCATCAACATTGTCAGACCCCACCACCTTCGGGGTCAGGTAGCCCTGCGCGAGATATTTGAATTTCGCAAGCGCGAGAAACGCTATGCCGGCCGTGAAATACGTGGCTTGAACCGTGGGCGATTGCCGCAATGACGCCTCGGGCATTCTCATTCAGGAAAGCCTCCGTGGATCCCAATGGAAATGACAAGAAAGGTCAATTCACTATTGCTGCGTCATGTTGTTGGCATACACCCGCGACACAGGCAATTGAGCTCGTAGGCCGAGTATATAGCGCAGCCTCAATCTAGCAAACCCGCGGGCCGGGGGACCGCACATCCGCTGCTGCGCGAGGCAGCAAAGCTGACGCACGTGACGGCCCGCACCGCTGCACGTGGCATTCACGGTGCTGCACCTGGCGATCCGCGCCGCTGCACGTGGCACCTCTCGCGCACGTGGTAGTTCAAGGTTGCAACATGACGATTCATATACCGAGTCATATAACTCAAACCAGGAGCACCCACGCGTTCACACACCGGACGGAATGATGTTTTGCTAAGCTGCATGCGGGAACGAATAAAACCACGAGATCAACAGTCTCCTGACCATGCCCGACGTGCTGATCCGAATATCGGTCTTCACCCGCATCAACATAATACTGGGAGTGCTGACAGTCAGCTTTGCGCCGTTGCTGTGGAACTGGCGTGCCATCCGCGATGGCGGCATGGATGCACAATCATGGATAGTGTTGGTACTGGAGCTGGTGCTCGTCCAACTGTTGCTATGGCATGCGCAGAAGCGCTGCTCCAGTAAGAAGCTCAGCTATTGGCACGGCGTAGCTGTCGTCGCTGCGTGCATCAGAACGAACTGGATCTACACCGATGTACTGCTGGCGCTGCTGATATTGCCGCTCACTATCGCAGCCTCGGCGCTATTGGCATTCACGAGCCGCCCGGCATACAGATTTCAGCGGCTGGTACACGGTTTTTACCGCAATAGAATGGAACAGTAGCGCAGGATCAGCAGGTGACCTGGTACACCCGCCCGTCCTTCAACACCGCCAACGGCGTGATGCCGGGATAGTCCTCGAAGTGGCCGAAGTTGATCGCTTCAATGAAACGGCCCAGCCGGATGTTCCACTTGACGTTGGCGGGCTCATTCGGCGTGGGATGCTGGGGAATAACCAACAGAACCCGGGAGTACAAAGGCTTGAAGCGGCGGCAGAGCTGCAGAGTCTTGTCGTACGGCAGGATTTCGGTGAACGGAAACGGCGAGTAGGACACGGCCACCGTCCGGCCCAGGTAGAACGGATAGATGACGGCGTCCTGGCCGATGATCAGATCGTCATTGGTGGTGTTTTTCTGAACCCAGCTCAGGAGCTCGGAACTATTGATGAGACGTTGCTCGCTGTAAACAGGTGTCACGAGCGCCGTGTGCGCCTCATAGGCGACCAGGCCGACCCCTATCACACTCCCGGCAATCGCGAGCCGGGCGAGACCGACTCCAGTCGCACGAACCAGGAACACGGCGAACAACAGCAGGAAGGTGACCGTGCCGGGCAACATGTAGCGTGGGCCGATCGGATCGATATAGGACCGGGCCCGTTGCGCGATCAGGAAGGCCGAATAGACCGTGCCGAAAGCGAGCAGCAGCACCGAACCTGTCCCCTTCCAACCGACCGCATGTAAGGTGGCGACCAACTGTCCACGACG
>Ga0207703_10003413_pt1 | contig 13335 bp, 12 predicted proteins | sample KBSSwiS12_FD_184304 | JGI IMG/M metagenome (GOLD analysis project Ga0207703, IMG submission 184304) | Switchgrass rhizosphere microbial communities from Kellogg Biological Station, Michigan, USA - KBS Switchgrass S1-2 (SPAdes) (version 2) | ecosystem: Host-associated > Plants > Roots >... | reverse complement strand
GGATTGGGCAGGCTGAGATTCACCCACATGAGGGGGGCGGGTTTGTCCGGTTGGTCGGGCCCGACGATGAAGCGGGCCGGGGCGGTCGAGACCGTCCACTCGTTCGCCGGGATGGGCGGCGGAGGCGGAATGATGCTGGTGTCGGCCCCGGCCTTCAGGCAAATCAGCAGGAGGATTCCATGAAATCCAAGCTGGCAAAAAGGGGGGCGCATGCTGCGCTAGAGGCTAGAGGAAACCGGGAGGCTCTGCACGGCCTTACTGGGGACGGCTAAAAAATTTTATTGATGTCGGTACTTTAACTGTATTAGTTTAGTATAACACTGTGTTTTTCCTGAATCCCAATAGCGGTGTCCCGATTTATGTGCAGCTCCAACAGCAGCTTCAACAGCGCATCCTTTCGGGGCAGCTGGCTCACGGTGTGCAACTGCCCTCCGTACGGGAGCTTTCCGCCGAATTGGGGATCAATTCCCTCACGGCGGCAAAGGTCTACCAGATTCTCGAACGGGAAGGTTTCGTCGAAACCAAGCGGGGACTCGGCACGTATGTTTCGCACCAATCGCCTGCATTGAAAATCGATGCCCTCCGCCGCCAGATCGGCCCTGCCCTCGATCAACTGGTCACGGAAGCGATGCACCTGGGGCTGGGTGAAAAGGAGATCGGCGCTTTGCTTTCCGAAAAATTCCGTCAGTTCAAATCAAAAACGCGAGGTAAAGCCACCTATGAATGAATCCCCGATTCTTGTGCAGAATGTCAGCCGCTCTTACGATAAAAAGCCCGTCATCAAGAACCTTAGTTTTTCTGTAGAGTCTGGCAGTATTTATGGCTTTCTAGGGCGAAATGGCTCGGGGAAGACGACGACGCTGCGCATGCTGGTGGGCTTGATCAAGCCTCACGCCGGGACGGTCCGCATCATGGGAAACGATCCTTTTTTCATCGGGGCTGAAGAGAGGCAGTGGCTGGGGTACATGTCCGAAAAGGCGACCATTCCTGGCACCACACGGGTCGGAAGTGCGTTGAAACTGGGAAGGGATCTTTATCCAACTTGGGACCCGGCCTTGGCTGATGCGTTGTTGGCCAAGTACGATTTATCGCTCAAGAAGCGCTTTTCAACCTTGTCGCAAGGGCAGCAAAGACTGGTTGGATTCATCATGGCCATTGCGCCCCGCCCCAAGGTCCTGTTGCTGGACGAGCCTGCGGCTAATCTCGACGTGGTGGCCCGTCGGGAAATTCTGGATGACATCCTGGAGCTCATCCGTGATTGCGGGTGTACGGTGATATTCTCCACTCACATTCTTAGCGACGTGGAGCGGGTCGCCGATCAAATTGGCGTTCTGGCCCAAGGCAATCTGCGGGTAAGCGAGTCGCTTGATTCGCTCAAGGACTCGATCCGGCAGGTCCGCTTTTTCGGCTTCCAAAATGGCATCCCCAAGGACGACATTCCCGAAAGCTTTCGCACGGTCCGGGGCCGCGATGACGTGACGCTAACGCTCCGAACCAGCTCACTCACGACGCCGGAGACACTGGCCCAGCGTTGGGCCTGCCAGCATGAAACTCGGGCACTCAGCCTGGAAGACATCTTCATCGAGCTTTCCCGCAATTAAAGGACACCATGAATAAAACAAAACAATTTTGGACTCTGGTTAAATTTCAATTTCTCGCCAATCCTGCGATCTGGTTTATGGCCGCTGCTTTAATCACGCCCAATTTCGTTACGTCTTCCATGAAGTACACCAGTCTCGATTTGCTGCTGGGGACGAGCAATCTGTTCCTTGTTTTTATCTTTGGGATGTGGATGTTGTTTCCCGAGGCCATGCAGCGTAATCCGGCAGCTACAGGTCTTTCGCCCACGGAATTTCTTCTAACGCGGGCGGTGGATCGGTGCATGCTGAATCGCGCACGTGTGGTCGTCTTCTATGTTCTCCTTCTGATCATCCCAATAGGAATGTGGATTTACTCCTTTGGCCACCCGGATGTTCAGGTTTTTGCCTTCAAAAAGAACGAACAAGAATTAATCCTCTCTCGTTTTCCGGGCAGTGCACTGATCGTCAATGAGAAGACTCGTATGGCTGACTTCGTCTCCATACCTGGGGGAAACAGCCTGATCAAACTATGGATTTTGAGCGCGTACCTGCTTTTTGCTCTTAGTCTCCAAGTTCTGGCTCTGCTGGTTCAGGGTTTAAAACATCGTTCGATGATTCTATGGACGCTCTACATCGTCATATTGATGTCGATGATGGGTATGCCTTTTTTGGGCATTCTCGCTAATGCCACCAACCAGATATCCGGGATGGAAAGCATGTTTTTGATCTTTACCGCCCACCAAACGATCTGGTGGCTTGCGGTCCTCGCTGGGTTCGTACTCTGCCAAATCTGGTGTGAGCGCCGATTTGTGAATATGGAACAATAAAATCTATATGCGAAGATTCGGATAATTCAACGGAAGGACGAGGCAGGAGAGCATGGCGCCGGATTTGTGGAATTCGGAGAGGTTGAAAAAGATGGGGTCGAGCGCGAAACGACGCGCTACTTTTTCCAGAAATTTTCTTTTGGCTTTTTCCACGGGATAAAGGGCGTCCGATTTCTTGAGCTGAGGTAGGGAAGATTCGCAGAGCAACTGTCCGTTGAGCCGGGCAATGTTGGTCGCACCGCGATAGGCGAGGGGAAGGGGGACGTCGACAATTTCGACGATTTCTTCGATGGCCCGTAATGTGTTGCGTGAGCAGGCCTCCGTGGCCAGGAGAATGCGTGAAGAATGGATTACATGGAGGACGCAATCGAGATGATAGAGATGCGGATCCAAAAGCGGGACGGGTACGATCCGGAATCCATACTGTTTTTTCAGCCAGGCGTGGGCGCGAACGGAGCTGCGCAGACCGTGACCGCCGAAGTAAATGTTCTCCCGTAGATACTTTAAATCCGCTTCGCCTTCAAAATAAGCGGGGCATTCCTCCGTCTTGAAACCCATGGCGCGAAAAAATACCGATCCGGCTTTTGACTCGCCAGACCTTCCCCGAGCGCGGAATTTGGAAATCACGGCAACCGGCTCGCGGGTATGGGCGGGAACAATCCCGAGATTGGCGACGAAAGGTTGGTCCTGAAGTCCCGACTGACTGGGCAATAGATAGACCAGGGCTTGAGCGGAAAGATGATGATAAAGCCCCTGCCATTGCTCGAACATGCGGGGATAATCGATCCGCCTCCCTTGCGGGCCCAACTTCTGCATGGTGGCGTTGTTGGCGATACGGCTTTCCAGCGAGAACGGGGCGTTGAGCAGAAACGCCGGCCGTGAAAGCTGGCGCACCAAAGTGGAATTAGTGGGTCTCTTCATGGTCGCTTGGCGGCGGGAACCCAGCGTTCAATGCCGGGTGCGAGACGAGGCGTGGACTCGGGGGCGGCCGGACCGCCGATGGTCTTGTTCACGTCCAGCACGGTGACTTTTCCGTCGTGCTCCACGTAGTCGATCTTGCCGTAATCGAGACCGATCTCGCGGCGATAGGCCTCGAGACTTTCCGGCGTGGAAATTTCGACGTCATCCAGATAGTCATCGGCACGAATGATCGGATGGGGCGACCGCAAGCGCCAGCTGTTATGGCAGTCGCCCAGGAAATAGGTTTGACGAAGAAAATAGAAACCATCTTCATGCTCCGGTAGAAATTTTTCCACGACCAAGAGGGGGTCTTTCCAAAAGTGACGGGGAACTTCCGCGATCGAAGGGAAGATCGGATATTCCTTGGGCTGGCTGAACCGGGTGAACGTGGGCGGTTTTTTCCAGAAGGCCCAGCGACTTTTCGACGCCGGAATATTTTGTTCCGGAATACCCGCATGATTCAGGTTCGATTTCACCAGGACCGGCCCCGTATAGGCGTCCTTCGCCTTTAGCAGATTCGGGCTGATGTGACGTTTGCGAATGTCGGTGACTTGAAGGTTCAGCGTGGTGGAATAGCGACGCGCCAGTGTGAGATAAGCTTTGGGCACTACCGATAAATCGACATGGAGGAGAGCGACATCGGCAGGCTCATAGGAGTGCGGTCCGCGCAAATGCAGAACTTCGTGGCCTGCGCTTTGCCAAAGTTCCGCGAGTGCAAAAATCGTATAGCCCTGAGGCGTGGCGGACGCTTCGTGAATAACGGCAATTCGCATGATCAAGCGATCAGAAAAGTGTCGGCTATCATGGATTCGCCGCGGCGGGCGGTTGAGGAGTAGCGCCTAAATTCTTGAGCTCCTGTTGAGCGAACATGAATTCGCAGCAGTCGCCTTTGCCAATGGAGATCGCTTTTTGGAGATAATCAGTGGCGATATCTTTTTGCCCGGCGAGGAGGCGCTTCATTCCGGCGAAGTACCAGGCTTTGCAGCGGGAGGCGGGGTCTTGCGTGAGGTCGTTGGCGATGGCGAGGATGTCGCTCTCACTGGCATGGCCGAGGAGGAACTTGGCGATCTTTGTGGCAAGGCTGTTCGGCGTGGAGTTCCATTCGACGGTGAGCGTGTTGGCGAGGTCCTTGTCGGCGTGGCCCTGGGGATTTTCGCGGGTCGAGATCAACCAGAGATAGAGTCGTGCGAAGTCGGCATCAGGATCGCGCGGGGTCATCTGGCAGAACGTCTTGAGATCGACGAGAGCGCCGTCGTAGTCGCCCTTGCCCAGCTTGGCGAGACCGCGATTGCAGTAGGACTGTGCGTCCTTGGGGTTAAGTGCAATGGCCTGCGTGGTGTCGGAAATCGCGCCGTCGAGGTCGCCTTTCTGTTCACGAATCAGACCTCGGTTATAGTAGATGGCGGCGAGCTTGGGATTGAGCGTGAGGGCGTGGGAGTAATCGTCGAGAGCACCGTCGAGGTCGCCACGGTTTTGCCGGGCTGATCCTCGGAATCCATAAGCGGCGGCGATGTTGGGGTTAAGCGTGATGGCTTGGGAGTAGTCCGCGATGGCGCCGTCGAGATTGCCCTCGGTATTCTTGGCGTTGCCGCGGTTGTAATAGGCAAAGGCCATTTTGGGATCGAGATCGAGCGTGCTGTTGAAGTCGGAGATGGCGCCATCGAGATCGCCCCGCTGTGATCGGGCGAGCCCGCGGTTGTAAAAAACGAGCGGAATCTTCGAGTTGATTTGCAACGCCTGGGTGTAATCGGAGATGGCACCATCGAGATCGCCACGTTGGCCCTTGATCAGGCCTCGATTGAAGTAAGCGGCGGCGATCTTCGGGTTGATGAAAAGGGCTTGAGTGTAGTCGGCGATGGCGCCGTCGGGGTCGCCCAGGGTCTGCTTGACGTATCCGCGGTTGCTATAGGTCTCGGCATGGCGTGGATCGAGGATGAGGGCCTGGTTGAAATCGTCGAGAGAGCCCTTCCAATCGTTTTTAACTTCGCGGGCGAGGCCACGTTGATAGAAGGCGAGGACGTTGTTGGGTTCGAGGGCAATGGCTTGGTCAAAATCGGCAACTGCGCCATCGATGTCGTTGTGAGCCTGGCGAACGACACCACGTTTGTCGAAGCCATCGGCAGTCGTGGGATGACTGGCGAGGACCAGATCGTCCGCGCTGAGTTCAGTGGCGGCTGTGTCCGCTTTGGATTGGTTACTGGTGCCGTAAACCAGCCAGTAAATGCAGACGGCGATCACCAGGACGACAATCACACCTGCGCCCGTTGCGTAATAGAAAGAGCGGGGAAGCGCATGGAAAAAGCGGACGGGTGGGGTGGTTTCCTTTTCCTCATCGGGAGGAGTTGGAAGCGGGGGCGGGGCTGCTGCAGGAGTTGGTTCGGTAACTGGCGCTACTTTGGTTTTAGGAAGAGGAGGAGGCGATTTTTTCTCGGTCTTCTTTTCGGGGACAGGGGGGGCAGGGGCTTGTGCGGACTGCGCGGATTGCGTCGGCAGGATCGCCTTGACGGCGATTATTTTTTTGGGAGCTGGCGCAGGAGAGGTCTGAGGAGCAGAGGGTGCTTGCGGAGAACTGGATGTCGGTGTCGAGGAGGGCGGCGGCTCGGTTGTACGCTTGAGGGCGCGTACAGGTGTCGGTGCTTTGGTTTCACTTAAAGGCGCGGCGGGCAGAGGATTAATCGGCTGGAGAACGATGGGCTTGCGCTTGAGCGTTTGTGTCGTTGAAACGGGAAGTGATTTTTCTTTGGCAGTTGGCGCAGCGTTCCCGGATTCGGTCGGCTTGGGCGATTCTTTTGGAGTGGCAGAGGGGGCGATGGCTTCCGTCTTTAGAATGGCGCGGGGAGATTGCTTTGGCTCGGCGGCCGGTTTCTTTTCTTTCGTGATGAGCGAGGGAGTTGTCTCTGGCGGTTGGGGCGGCGGCTTCAGCGCAGGAGGAGGAGTGGAGTTTGACCGCAAGATGGCACGCGGTGCGCGTTGAGCAGGCGCTGGCGGCGGCGGTGGTAATGGCGGTGGGGCGGCGGCGGGCTCAGGCTTTGCCTTGGCCATTTTTTCCAACAGGAGCTCCACGGCTTCCCAAGAGTCAGCACCTTCAATCTTCGCGGGGTCGGACGGCGACACCAGCCCATCGGCCAGATGCTGTCGCACCTGCTTTTCCGAAAAGGGGCCGATCTCAACGCCCGCCAGGAGAATATGAATTTCCATCGTGAATGACCGCTAATAGCTAACGATGCAGCATACTGTGATATTCGCGCGGGTAAGTCGAGGGCGACGCCAGTGTAACGAGACAAGGTTGGCTTTTGGGCCGCGAGTTGGGATACTCTAACCACCCGTTTTCAAACAGCTATTTTGACCATGATACATTCCGCCCGGCTGATTCTCAATAAAGGAGTGCGTCATCGTATCCTCACTGGCCATCCATGGGTGTTTGCGAGCGAAGTGGAACGGATCGAGGGGAATGCCGAGGACGGCGGAACGGTGGAGATCGTATCGGCAAAGGGCAATTTTCTGGGCAGCGCACTTTATAATAGTCGCTCGCAAATTGTGGCGCGTCGTTATTCCACAGAAGCGGTGGCGCTGGATGTCGATATTTTGAATCGACGACTGGATGCGGCGTTGGCGTATCGAGGAGCTTCCATGCACGCCATTGGCTCGGCGCGAAGGCTCGTCTGGTCGGAGTCGGATCAATTACCCGGGCTGGTGGTGGATCGCTATGACGACGTGCTGGTGCTGCAGACGCTCACGCTGGCGATGTCGAAAAGAGAGGCGATTATTGCCGATCTGCTCCTCAAAAAAACCGGTTGCAAAGTGGTGCTGGCCCGAAACGACGCCCCGGTTCGGCAACTGGAAGGAATGCCGCTGGAACGCAACGTCCTGCATGGCGATTACCAGGCGCCGACACGGGTGCGCATCGCCGACATCGATTATGAACTCGATCTCTGGTCGGGACAGAAGACCGGATTTTATCTCGACCAGGCGGAAAATTATGCGGCGGTGGCGGCATGTGCCACGGGACGCCGGGTGTTGGATTGCTTTACGAACCAGGGAGCCTTTGCGTTGAGCGCGCGGAAAGCAGGGGCGGTCTCATGTCGGGCGATCGATCAATCTGCGGAGGCGTTGCGCCATGCGGAGAACACGGCCAAGGCGGCAGGGCTTGGAATTGAATGGCTCCAGGCCAATGTCTTCGATTTATTGCGGCGCTACGAGCAGAGCCGCGAAACGTTTGATTTGATCGTGCTCGACCCGCCTTCTTTCACCAAGTCCAAGGGGAACAAGGCCTCGGCCCTGCGGGGTTACCACGAGCTTCACTTGCGGGCACTGCGGCTGCTGACTCGCGGCGGAATCCTGGCGACATTTTCCTGCTCGCACCATGTCACGTCTGAGGATTGGAGCGGCTTGTTGGAGAGGGCGGCATCGGAGACGGGTGTGACTTTGCGTTTGCGGCAAAGGCTGGGGCAAAGTTCGGATCATCCCGTACTCGTCAACGTGCCGGAAACAGAGTATTTACGCGGGTATGTTCTGGAGAAGGTCGATGAGAAAGCTGCTTAATACAGTATGGGTTGCGCTTGTCGTGGCTTTGCTGTCGAGCGCCTTCGTCCTTTCCGCGATCGCGCAAACGCCCGCTGCGACACCCCTGCCTCCCGTAAAGAAATTCAAGGCGACGGACGCGGACAATCATTCCGTTTTGATCAACCGGCCCGGAGTGATCACGCTTGTGCTGGGGACAAATCAGGATTCCCAGGATGCAGCTCGCTCGGCGGGACAGGCGATGTATCCTTTTCGTGGCAGGTCCGATTTTGAACTGATCGTGGTGGTGGATTTGCGTGATTCGATCGCGGCTTGGGCGCCTTCAGTTGTACTCGCGGAAATGCGGTCGAGCCTGGACAAGGAAGCGATCGATCTGAAACCTTATTTCCTGAAAAACGGCAATACGAGCAATCCGCGCAACAGTGCGCACGTGATCGCCGATTTTACAGGGACGATTTGCCCGCAATTGGGATGGCAGGAGCACGCGGATGATCTTCGCGCGATTCTTTTCGGGGCCGACGGCCGCGAGATCAAGCGCTGGGACAAGTTGAGCGACATGAACCAGCTGCAGGTCGATGTTCGCGCGGCGATCGAGGCGTACGACAAGTCGCTCGTTAAAGCGGCTGCGGCCAATAAGGCAGGGCAGGGGTCAAAGGTGACCCAACCGCCGACCCCGCCACGGCCCTTGCCTCCTGCCACCCCGCCCGCGAAGTCGAACTAGGCGGCTTGATCGCCCTGCTCGTAGGAATCTTCCACGCGTTTGGCGACATCGCGGTAGCTCATATCGTGTTCGTAGATTTCCTTGTACTGATCGAGGGCCTTGTCGGGCTGCTTGCTGGCGTCGTAGGCTTGGCCGAGATTATAGACGATCTCTTTCTTGACCTCGTCCATGCCGAGCAACTCACTCTTTGCCAAGACCAGTTGCTTGATGGCGAAGTCGAGCATGTTTCGTTTCATGAAACTCATGCCCATCAAATTGAGTGCCTGATAACGAACGCTGGGCTGCTTGAGTGAAAGCTGAAGTTCTTCCGTGGCCCGCTTGTACTGGCCCATCTTGAAGAGCGCGTTGCCCAAATCGTAGCGGAATTCGCCTTCGTTCGGCTGGGCCCTGACGCGCGCCTCGGCCTGAAAGAGGCGGACTTCGTTGACTTCCTTTTCCTTCTGCTCGATGGCCGCCTGATATTGCGCCTGCGTATCCGGGTCGGTTTGCTGCTCGAGCGCCTCGCGCAATTGCTGCAGCTCCTGATTGACCTGCTTTAATTTCAGGTCGCCGATGATTTTCTCGAGCGAGGAGTCGATTTTGCCGCCGGCCTTGTAAGCTTCTTCGAACCAGAGGATGGCGGTGGCATAATCGCCTTTGTCGCGTTGGAGCTGGGCGATCACCTTGGAGTGGATGGGATTGGTCGGCTCCTTTTGCCACTTTTCGTAATTAAGTTGGATCTGCGCATCGATGCCTTCCGCGGACTTGACGATCTTGGAGCCCTGCTCGAGTTGCTCGGATTCTTCCTTGCTCTTGAGCACGCCCCGGTAATCGGTGGCGGTTTCCCAGCCGCCTTTGTGAGAGGCATTGGCGGCTTCGGCGTTTTTGCGTCCGCTCAAGGCGTCGCCGTCCCGCGGGTCAATGGCCAGGAGGCGATCGTAAGTTGACATGGCCTTCTCGTAATGCCTCATCTTCATGTAGGCCTGAGCCATCGTGTTGAGGAAGGCTTTGTCGTTCGGACGTCCTTCGACCATGGTCTCATAGGCGAAGGCTTCAAAGTCGGGATAGCCGAGTGCGTTGCCGGCGTCGGCGATCATGGTGTTGGCCTTGACGTTGAAGGGATCGATCGCCAGGACTTCCTCCGCGACGAGCAGTTGCTCGGCAGGTTCTTTCTTGGCCGCAGCGGACAACTTCATCGCCGCCGACGCAATGTTCGTCTTGAGCATCTGCTTGGCGAACGTGCCCAGGGCGTTGTGCTTTTGGATTTCCCAGACGCGCAGGATACGGCGTCCTTCAAGATAAAGAGGCTCTTCCTTGAGCACGGTCTGCATCAAGGTGATGGCGTAATCGACATTCTTTGACTGGGCAGCAACCTTGGCTCGTTTGACCAGATCGCGATTCGCTGAGGATATGTCCTTGTCCGTCTTCAAACTCATAGGGATAAAGTAATCCCTAAGAAGTCGCGGTCAAACAAATTGCCTCTCAAAGCAACAAAATGCTGGTGCTTGCGGCCAACGCGGTTGATTGAGCGCGCTGAGCGGACGTGTGTCTTACGTACCCGATTTGGGACTGGTCGTCGCCGGGACGCTGTTAGGGGGCGGAGATTGCGCACCGGGAGCCTCGCCATTTCCACCGCGATTCTGCCGTTGAGCGCGCATTTGTTCCATCTTGGTCTGCTGCTCGGGCGTCAGGATGGCCATGATCGCCGCGCGTCGCTGTTCGCGATCGGTGATGTTTTTGCGAATGTCTTGCATCTGTTGCTTTTGCGCATCGCTCAGGCCCAACTCAGTGGCCATCTGCTGCATCCTCTGTTGGCGCCGCTGTTCCCGTTCCTCGGGAGTGCCACCGCCGCGATTTCCTCCACCCCACTGGCCCTGCGGACCCTGGCCCGGGGTGGAAGAGGTATCTGCCGTGACCGGGGAAACAGGGGTTGCTGTGCCATCGGTTGAGGCGGGTGCTCCGTCTGTAGCGGTTTGCGGGGAATCGCCTTGAACCGTCGCAAGAGCTTTGGGCTGACGGTAATCGGTATAACCGCTCGTCGCATAGATAAGCCCGCCCGCAACGGCAATAACCGCGACGCCAATAAAAATGACCGGAAGAGAAAGGAGCTTCATAAAGGCTATGACGCGTCCCGGCAGCGAATGGTTACAGCCGTGCAAAATGAATCCTTCAGTTGGGCTTTAACTCGTAAATGGCTTGGTATAAAGATTGATAAACAAGGAGGTTGGAATGGGTTCCTGGGGCTCTGGCAATTTTGACAACGATACGGCGCTGGATTGGGTATCCGGTTTTTTGAAAAAACCGGGCATGAATTCGTTAATGAAATTGTTAATAGCTGGCCGGAAAATAAAGGATGGACCCGATTGGGATGAGCCTTTGGCAGCCGCAGAAACCGTGGCGCTGCTTCGCGGGCATCCTGCAGAGGATTGTCCCGGTGAATTACAAGTTTGGGCGGCTCAGACTCAGAATGGGCTTGAGTCGAAGTTCTTGGAGGAGGCTCGAAAAACGACCCAGTACCTCATGGAAATTTCCCACACCCAAAAGAATCTTTCGCTTTGGTTTGAGCAGGCAAGTCACGCGCAATGGATCAAGTCGCAACAGGATTTATTGCGGAGACTGGCACGGCCTTACCGTGAACTCCCTGAAATGATGGACGAACAAGGGCCTGAAGAGGACACGGGGCCGCGCTATATCATTGCGGGCTACGATCCGATCAATGAGGAGGAGAGAAGTATCAGCAATCTCACTCGCAAGGGAGAGTGGATTAAGGTGGAGAATCTGCCTGCCAAACTTTACGCCAAACCGAAGCCAGGGGCTCCATTCACGATTCATGTAAGCTTGGACGATTACTTTACGAAAAAAGAGCTAACCAAGCTTGGTCAATGGCTATCCAGACACGGGCAACATCGCATCGTCCTAAGCCAACATGCGGCAGGAGACTTCATTTCCCGCAAGGAAGGTGACCAATTTCTGAAGACGATCTCTCCTCATCTCGAGTATTTGGAAATCTTTTTCGACGGCAGTAGCTACGAAACTCTGGCCCATGCAACGCGGCTTAAGAGACTGTGCCTGCATTGCGGTCGTCGTGCAGCAAGTTCGCGGCTGGATTTTCTAAAGAAATTGAAATTGCTTGAAGTATTGAAAATCACCTGGCCCGTTGATTTCGCCAAGGATGTTCCCCTGGTGAATTTGAAAAATTTGAAATCACTCGATCTTTCTATGGATAGGTTGACATCGAATTGCTTGCCCAAGCTTCCCGCCTCGCTCGAGGAACTGACTTTGCGAGTCCAATTCAGCAATGCTGAAACCGATTTGTCCGCCATAGGGCGGCTCAAAAATCTGAAATACCTGAATTTGCGGATTAAACGATCGAAGCCATTGCCTGGAACGTTACGTGAGCTCGCCTGGCTGAAGATCTATGGCGGATATTTTCTTGGAGGCAACCAATGGAAGGACGTTTCATTTTTACGGGGATCGCCGAAGCTTCTGCACCTCGAACTGGAGAAGATGACTGCATTGAAGGACATTTCAGTTATGCGACAATTGCCTTGCTTAGAGCGATTGCTTTTCAATGGGTTGGATAAGCTGCGCGATATATCAACACTTGAAACCTTATCCAAACTGGAAACTTTACAGCTAATACGTTTGAAGAAAATTAAGCGGCTTCCCGGTTTACCCAAGCTGAGGTTCCTTCAAATCGGCGTACCTCAATTGATCCAAAAAGGAGAAGGAAGAAAGTTGCCTCAGCTGAAGGCATGGAATCTTCAGGGAAAACGAGACGACTTGGAGAGGGCCAGTGAATTCAAACTAGAGTTTGCGGCTTCAAAGTACGTGCAAAAAATAGACCATTGGCCGTTTCCCTACGTCCGCCGCTACGCGAATTTTTTTCACTAGACTAGGCGCTTTGAGAAAATGAAGAATCGCGGTGAAGGCCAACTCGTACTGAAGTTTAGCCTTAGTAGCTAATCGCGCTGAAGACGGGGTACTTGGCGAGGCGCTCGCGGCCAGCGAGAAAACCGAGTTCGACGAGGAAGGCGAGCTCGACGATTTCCGCGCCGGAAGCCTGCACCAACTGTGCTGCCGCTTCGGCTGTGCCGCCGGTGGCAAGAAGATCGTCGATAATGACGACGCGTTGATTTTTCTCCACGCCGTCGATGTGCATCTCGAGCGTGCCCTTGCCGTATTCGAGTTCGTACTCAACCGATTTGCTCTCGTAAGGAAGCTTCCCCTTTTTACGCACGAGGGTGAGACCGATGCCGAGGTGATGGGCGAGGGCGCCGCCAAAAATAAAGCCGCGCGCATCAATGGCCACGATCCGCTCCACGCTCTTGCGCTGGTAACGTTCGGTGAAAATGGTGACGGCGAGGCGGAACAATTGTCCATTGGTGAGAATGGGAGTGATGTCCTTGAAGACGATGCCCTTCTTGGGGAAATCGGGGACATCCCGGATGTTAGCCTTGAGTCGATCCATCGCGCTTTTAAAAGAGGTGCTCATGCCGGCTTTAGTTTGTCCTGCTTATCGAGAGCGCGTTTGATTTTGCGCAGTGCGATATTTTGCAACTGGCGGATGCGCTCGCGGGTGACTTTAAATTTCCGGCCCACTTCTTCAAGCGTCATTTCTTTTTTGCCGTCGAGCCCGAACCGCATCGTGATGATTTTGAGTTCGCGCTCGTCGAGGACATGAAGCAGGTCCATGACAGATTTGCGGAGATTCTTGTCGCTGAGCATGTCGGAGGGATCGTGGGCC
>Ga0207703_10003410_pt1 | contig 13339 bp, 14 predicted proteins | sample KBSSwiS12_FD_184304 | JGI IMG/M metagenome (GOLD analysis project Ga0207703, IMG submission 184304) | Switchgrass rhizosphere microbial communities from Kellogg Biological Station, Michigan, USA - KBS Switchgrass S1-2 (SPAdes) (version 2) | ecosystem: Host-associated > Plants > Roots >... | reverse complement strand
CAACTCGGCTACAAGATGGCGAAGTACATCATGCGCATCGAGCTCGTGGCGCAATACAAACACATTGGTGGCGGCAACGGTGGCTACTGGGAAGATCAGGGCTACGAGTGGTACGCCGGAATCTAGCTGATCGAGCTCGGCCGACGCAGCCCTATTCAACAGCGCAGGGTTCCTGGCGAAATCTTTCCGAACTGACAAACAACCTTTGTAACTTCCCCAGCCAGGCCGCCATGTCACACACCCCCTCGCGCCGCTCCTTCCTCAAGCTCTCCGCTGCGGCCTTTGCTGCCTCCTCGGCCGAGCTTGCCTGCGCTGCATCCGGCTCCGGCCGCATCGCTATCCATACTGACAACTCTGCAGTGGTTCACAGCGAGCCGGTTCAATACGCGCTCGGCATCCTCCGCGAGGCTGTCACTACCGCACATCTCGCGGACGATGACTCTGCCGCCGCGTTGTACATTGCCATCGCGTCGCCTGACAGCTCGTTGGCCAAGTCATTTTCGCGCAATTCCCCTTTAACGCAGCCGGAAACCGTCGCGATCATCCCGGGCTCCTACATTGGCAAACCCGCCATCCTCGTCACTGGAATCGACGCGCGTGGCATCGTGTACGGCCTGCTCGAGCTCGCCGACCGCGTTCGCTCGTCGCACGCCCCTCTCTCCTCTCTCCATCTGCCTGCACCGCTCATCGAGACCACTCCCAACAAGATCCGTAGTGTCTCGCGTGGGTTCTGCTCTGAGATCGAAGACAAACGCTGGTATTACAACCGAGAGTTCTGGACAACGTACCTCGACACGATCGTCGCTGCGCGCTTCAACCGCTTCGCTCTCACGTTCGGTCTCGGCTATGACTTTCCCCGCGGCGTTACCGGCGACTATTTTCACCTCCCGTACCCCTATCTCGTAGAGGTTCCGGGCTACGAACACGTCAACATCGAACCCGCACTGCAACCGGGGGAGCGCCAGCGCAACCTCGAGACTCTTCAGTTCATCGCCGCCGAGACCGCGCGCCGCGGCCTCGAATTCCAACTCGGCATCTGGACCCACGCATATCAGTGGACCGATTCACCTAACTCCGACCACCGCATTGTCGGGATCACACCCCAGACTCACGCGGCCTATTGTCGAGACGCATTAGCGCTGCTCCTGAATGCCTGTCCCCAAATCTCTGGCCTCACCATGCGTATTCACGGCGAGTCCGGTATCCCCGAGGGCAGCTATGGATTTTGGAGGACGCTCTGGGAGGCCATTTCGACAGCGCGCACACCGAAAGGCGAGCCGCGCATCATCGAGCTCGACTTGCACGCCAAAGGACTCGACCCTGAGACCATCGCCATTGCCCGCGCCACTGGAATGCCCGTCAAATGTGGCGCCAAGTTTTGGGCGGAACATTGCGGCCTCGGTTACCACCAGGCCGATATTCGTGCCGCCGAGTATCCTCGCCAAGGTGTTACGGGCACTTTTGCCGTCTCCAGTGGTGCACGCAATTTCACCCGCTACGGCTTCGGCGACTTCTATCAGAAAGACTTCGGAATCGAGCTTCTCTACCGCGTGTGGCCCGGCACGCAGCGCCATCTCCTCTGGGCCGACTCCGCGCTCGCCTCTGGCTACGGCCGCGCCGCCAATTTCTGCGGGGCCGCCGGTATGGAGATCATGGAGCCGCTCTTTTTCAAGGGCAGAGAAGGCTCGGGGCAACCCGGCGGTCGCGACGCATACGCTGAAACGTCATTGAAGGCTGCAAAGGGAACAACTTCTGATCTGCAACCCGAAGATCTGGACAGCGCAAAGTTTACCCTGACCTACATGAGTTGGGGCCGCCATCTCTACAATCCAGACACCGACCCCGCCTTCAGCCACCGCACGTTCGCAAAACGGTTTGGCGCGGCCGGCTCTGCGATCGAGACCGCGCTCGCCGCCTCCAGCCGCATACTGCCGCTCATCACAACGGCCTGGCTTCCCTCAGCCTCCAACCACGAATTCTGGCCGGAGATGCTGACCACTGTCCAAGTGCTGCCGTATACCGAGACTCCGCTCTACACCGACAACCCCGCGCCGCATAACGTATCCGCCATCTCGCCGCTCGACCCGCAGCTCTTCACCACCATCGGTCAACACGCCGAAAATCTAGTGAACAACAAACAGAATGCACGCTATAACACCAGTGAGGTGATCAGCTGGCTCGAATCGCTTGTCACTACTTCGAACAACGCAATCGTCCGGTCGCGTACTGCCGCCGTCGCAAGGGCCCGTTCTCCCGAGTTCCGCCGCGCCGAGGAGGACATACTCATTCTCAACGGCCTCGGAAGTTTCTATGCCAAGCTCTTCCGCGCTGCGCTCGCTTTTTCCATTTACGAGAAGACGGGCGATCCCGTCGCCGCGCAGCAATCAGTCGCCTGGTATCGCGAGGCCCGCAAGTCGTGGGCTGGCTTTTGCGCACGCGCGAAATTGACCTACTCCGCCGATGTCAGCTACGGTCGGCCGGCCTTTCGCCGCGGCAACTGGGCTGACCGCCTCTCGTCCATCGACAACGATCTCGCCGCCCTTGAGCAGTCCTTCGCCTCAGCACCCGCGAAGACCACTTCTGCAACCGATGCTCTAAGGCGGGTCGACGCCATTCACCGTCCAGTCATTGACGCTCACCACACTCCGCCCGCAGCTTTCCATCCCGGCAGTGATCTCGCCCTCACCATCTCAACGCCACCCATCGTTATCGACGCAGTTCTTTGGTACCGCCACGTCAACCACGGTGATCGGTGGCGCTCCATGTCCATGCAGAATTCTACCGACTCCCACTCCGCCTCTATCCCCGCGGATTACACCAACTCCCTCTACCCGCTCCAGTACTACTTCGAGCTGCGAACCTCCTCCACCTCTACCCTGCACCCGCCCTTCAACTCAACCTGGAGCAACCAGCCCTACTACGCAGTTTACCAACGCACCTGGTCTGCGCGCTGACAGGCGCTGCGGAGCCATTCCCGGCTGGAACCATCTGGCACACCGCGCCGGTGGCGGCTCGAAATCCCCGGCATCGGCCCCGGACGTGCATCAACATGTGCTGGCTACCTTCTCCCATACAACAGCGTAATGAGCCTCCATACCATTGGCTGGGTCAGTGATTTGCGTCGTGACGGTGAGTGTGTTCCCGCTCACCTCGAACAGTCGAATTTGATCCGTACCAGTCCAGGTTTCGTTCCATGAGATATCGACGTGGTGGATTACCTTGCCGGCCTCCACCGAGTACGTGCCCGCATACGCAAACATCGTATCGTAGAGCGCCACTCGCTCATTCTCCGACGCAGCGGCACTGGCCGGCGCGATCCGACCTTTCGCGGCTGCGATCACCTGCATTCGGCCGTCGGCTGAGTAACTGAGGTAACCCGTTGGATTCTCTCCATAGGGAGTGGCCCGCTCACCTGATGCCCTCGTTACGACGTATGCCTTCAATTTCCATGTGCCCAGCAAAGGGTTCGTGTCTTCCATGAGCGGCAGCTTACTGGCAGACAGTTACACGTGTCCAATGTCTGCCCTTCGGTCGAGACGAGGAACGGGTCATCACGTCAAACCAACAGCCGCCGCGCTTCGCGAGCCTGGGAGACTCGTCGCTGACAGGCGCGGAGGCCCGCAGGCCTCCGCGCAGCGAACACCACTACTTCACAGTCAAAGTGACCGCGGATGACGAGCTGGCAGTGAAGTTCTGCGACCCCGCGAAGCTGGCCGTTATGGAGTAACTGCCGGCCTTTGTGAACGAGGTTGTGAGCCAGGTTTGCTTGGTGCGAGCATCCAGCGTGCCGGTACCCAGGACAGTGCTACCTGACTTGAAGGTGACCGTACCCGCAATCGTGCCCGATGTGGGGACCACAGTCGCGGTCAGCTTGACCGACTGGCCGTGCGTGACCGGGCTCGGGGATGCGGAAACGGTGGTTCGCGTCGAGGCCGCGTTGACTGTCTGCCTGAACACCGGTGATGTGCTCGCCGCCAATGTCGGAGAACCGGGGAATACGGCTGTTACGTTGTGCACCCCTCCAGTCCAGGTCGCGGGCTCCCAACTCGCCGTGCCGATTGTCGTCAGACGAGCAGTGCCCAGCAGTGCGCCATTGTCGTACCACGAGACATTTCCGGTCGTTGGGACGGGCCCTGAGTCCGGCGAGATTTTGGCTACGAGATGGATCTGCTGGCCGTAGGTCGACGGATTGATGTTCGAGGTGATGCTCGTGTGAGTCGCGATCGCCGGCTTGGCAACGAAGAATGTAGAGTCATTGGTATCCGGGTTGGTAGCGACCAGGATGAACTCACCGCTGTCGTTGAGCGCGTACGCGTCCGTCGCGATCGTGTCCTCCGGAAGCTGGCTGGCCAGCAGGGTGTGCAGATCGACGATCTGGTCATTGATCCACATCACGGCATGGCTGGTCAGGTCGCCCGCGCGGTATTGGGAAGAGCCGATGATGACCCCGCTGGAATTTACCGCTGTCGCATTGCTCTCGAACGCGGTGCCGGCAGGAGCCCCCGGCAGCGCTCCGAGGTCAGTGACCGTACCGGCTTCCCACCGGTATGCCTGCGAGACATCATTAGGTGTGATCGTCGAATGGACTCCGGTGTCCTTCGCTCCGACCAGCACTCCCGAATCAGTGATTCGGGAAACCGTGACGTTGGTCGCGATGAAGTTGCTGGCCACGACGCCGTTGACAAACAGGGAGGTGTACCAACCAACGGGCAGGACATGGTACGCATAATCAACGACGTACTTGCCGCTTGGCGAGATGGGCCCGCCGTTGCTCCAGCAAATAGCCTGCGGATCCGAGCAAAAGAGGTTGGATGGATAAGGTAATAAACGGGGCTGGGCGCTCGGGCTCGACCATTCTGCCGCGGTTTGACCGGAAGGGTCTGGTGTACCCACGCCGCCGACGATTGCGCCGCCGTCACTCAGTCCGCTGACATCTTCTGCACTCGCAATGGCGGTCGGATGCCGGCTCGGGTCCCAGTAGACTCCCTGTCGCGGTAGCCATCCGAGCCCCGATTCGATGCTCAGGCCGATCACGGCGCCTGATTTGTTGAGGGCAACAGGAGTGTATTCTTTATTAGCGCCCTGATCGGCAGCGAGCCTTGGAAAGATTACCGGCGTCTTGCCACCGAGCCACTCGACGATCTCGGAATGGGCGCCGATCTGCGCGCTGCCGAGTACATTGCCGGCAGCATCCAAATCCTTGAGAGCGAACGAATGCGCGCCGCTCGGCACGGGCAGTGTTACTAGAGTGAGCGACGGCGCCTGAGCCTGGGCCGTGGCCGCTGTGGACAAAACCAAGGAAACGATTGAAACAGCAACAATCCGTGTGTTCATGTGAGCCCCGGGGAATTGAAGTTGGTATTGGGACTGAAGAGCCGCGCCGACTATATATTTCGGCGCGGCGCCCATTCAACATGTTTTGTCAATTCAACCCGGCGCAGCCGGCGACGTACCCCACCAACTGTGAAGCGAATCACAGTTTCGCCATTTCAATGCATTTGCATATGTATCCGCATCATTTTTAGGGTGCGTGCGACTCCTCGCCCCTGGCACGGGCGCCTCAGGGGTAATCGGAGGCTACCTGGGAAGTGGAATCGACACTGGCTTCTTCCGGGGATTGCCACGTTGCGACAACATCGGGCAGGGCCAAGATGTCCACTAGATCGTTCATCGCAATCAGGTAATAGTGTTTACGCCCCTCCGTTGACGGAAATCCCTTATACGTCGCCAGCCACTTTGAATCACAAACTTCCAATAACGGGAACGTCCAATCTTCCCAACGAGGGTCGGTAAGCTTGGGCAATGGCCGTCGTACCGGGTAGAAAACAGAACCTAGATCCTCTGGATTCCAGCGAAATCCGATAACGCCTCTGAACGTTAGTAGTAGATCCTGTCCGGGTCCATTCACGACATTCGAAAAATGCATCAACACTTGAAGGTCGGTCTTGTGATGGTAACTAAGGGAGATACCTGCGCATGGAAAAGCAATCCCAGGCAGGGGTTCCCAAATCGAGTAGCATTCAGTCATACCAGCGACCATTGATTAATGTCAGCAAGTCTTCGGAAGGACCGCTTACGGGGAGTCTTTCCCACCTGTCGGTTGACCGCTCCTGGCCGAGGGCCGATTACCGCGACACGCGCGCACTCCAACACCTCGGTTCCACCCGAAAGGCCGTTCGCCGCTCTGCGATCGGTTTCGCCCTCACGAACACGCGCCACAACCCCTGAGAGATAGATCGTGTCGCCAATTACAATGGCGTCGGAAAAGCCCCAATCCTCCCAGACCTCGAAAGCGGCTGGATCCCACGGCATCACCACCTCGGCGTCCTGGCGGGCTGCCGCGAGAGCCGGCGTCGAGGCCGAAGCGGTGAGCAGAGCGAGTGCTGAAATTGCGAGCCGCATCATGATCTCCGTTGCAGTATTTTCGCTGGTTCAGTCAGCGGACCGCCACACCGTTCCCTTGCCGACATTTACCCAGCGGACGGCGTGTACGTTCCTGCCTGTATATTGTATCCGACACGTGCCATCAGCCGGCTGGTCTGCGGAGACTTCGCAGAGCACGGCAGCGCCGGCTTACGACCCCAATCGCGAATGATGCGTCTCGAAAGCTGTCGGGAAGCGGCTCGTACAACGCGGCCATCGCTGCTCACCAGGGCGCCTCGCTGCTATCCGACTTCCGACCTCTTCGCGCAACTGGGCGCACCGCACTGGACGGGATCGACTCCCAGATCGCTTCCGAAAGACTGCTCACGACCGAGCTCGTGTGAAAACTCGCCGTGAACGTTGCTCTGCTCCTGATGTACTGGGCGTGGTTATTGCCTTGCCGTAACATTGTTAGTCAAGAGCGAACATCACGGACAGACACTCATGATTGAACCAAGCCGGCGAATCACTACTTGGCTCGCGATTCTCGCGGTGGTCATTGCCTCGAGTGGCGGCGGCGCGATGCGGGCGGCAAATCGGTTCGACGCTGTCGCCGAGAACGTGTACGAGAATTGGCGTCCGGCGAAGTATCATCAATACAAGTCAATCTCGTGGGCGCTTGTGTACTTTTCGGCCGCGGCGTTTCCGAGTTCGGTCCTACTATCTTCTATCGCGCTATTTCGCAGCTGTCGGCACCCTCCGCGCCGGCCACTTTGGCCAATACTGGCCTTGGTGACTAGCTTCCTCTCAGCACTGCCCTGGCTCGTGGCCGTGTATGGGAGGGGAATGTATTAGTTGAAGATTATCTGATCGCGTGCCTCCAAAGACAGCGAGCCATAACAAGTCGGCGCCGACCAGTTGGCCCACACCATGCGGTTAATTCGGGTCGACGATACGGTAGCGACCGGCATTCAGGAGCTCGCCGCCATCGAGGATGCGTCGGGTCCATAGCCTCTTGCGAGCAAACAGTATGCTGCACACTCGAGAAGGTCCACAATCGGACCGCGACGACGGGCGCTGACGGCTCGGCGATCTCATACAGCTGAACAGCTCGGAGGTTCTTGGCTCGTCAGCAAATCGCGCGCCTCAGCATGTGCGTCCCGTCGGGGCTCGGGTCGAGACCGATCTCGCGGACCAGGCTGCGTACGATCCGGGCATACTTTCGGGTGGAGAGATGTGGCGACCGGCGCGCCCGCCTTGGCCGTGAACTCAGTCGTTAACTTGCATATGCGATCCGAACTATGAACACTGGACCTGCAGACGCGGAGCATCATAAGGACCGACAACGCCAGGAGTGGGATCGCGTCGCCGCGGGTTGGGAAAAGTGGTGGCGCACCATCGAAGAAGGCGCGCAACACGTCAACGATCGCTTGGTCGACCTCGCGGGAGTCGCACGTGGCAAGCGTGTGTTGGACATCGCGACGGGCATCGGCGAACCCGCGTTGTCAGCTGCAAGCCGTGTCGGTTCTGCGGGGTGGGTTGTCGCTACCGACATCTCAAAGCAGATGCTCGATATCGCCCGGATCAGAGCCAGTACAACGGGAGTGACGAATGTCGAGTTTCTCGAAGCCGATGCCGAACGGTTGGATTTCCCTGCCCACAGCTTCGATGCCATTCTTTGTCGCTGGGGAATAACGTCGCTGCCGGATTATCCGAATCTGCTGCTCAGGATAAAGCGAATGCTGACACCCAATGGTTTGTTTGCCACTTCGGTCTGGGATGAAGCCTCACGGCCTCCCTTCATCAGCATCGCCAACACCATCGCACAGGAGATGTTTCAGTTACCGCCACCGCGACCGGAACCACCCACCGAAATACCGGACGACACGTTGGAAAGCGTGATGATTCGTGCCGGATTTGCCGATGTACGCGCTGAAAAGTTGACCGTCACCCTGGAGTTGGCGTCCGCCGAAGCCTTCACTCAATATCTCGTGGATGTTTCTCCGGTAGTCGCCGCTTTACTCTCCGATCAGCCACTCATGCGCCAGAAGGAATATCAATACCTGCTGGCCCAGGAGTTCCGGCGTTACGCGGCGGTCGATGGGAGCTTTCGCGTTCGCAATGTAACCATCTGTGCGGTTGGACGGAAATGAGCGCCTGTGGGCTTTTCATGCAGGGCGAGGACAAAGACGCGCACGCCTCGGTGCGCGCATCGCTTCCCCAGGCCGCGGCCATATGAAATCCTGTGCCACACCCCGCTTCGGGGCGCCATTGATGAACGAGCATGTTCGAGTTGGCAATTCCGGACCCTCTTGACGGCGACGGCGAGCTCACGACCGGCTGAAGGCAAATCGGACCAGCGCAAACGTCAGCGCAAACACATATCCATAAATGAACCGGTGCAAATACAATGCGCCCTGTCCACGACGCACTCTCCATCGGCCCACTGCAACCAGGACCCACCCGGCTAAGGCGGGAGCGATCACGAGGTTTGCGAGCTGTAGCCAAATGGGATGAGCCACGCTGTGCGGAAACGGCCAGAGCGACAAAAAAGCGAACAACGCGCCCAGCAGAACATATCCGATTGCAGCGACGAGGGGCCGACCGGGCTTGCTGGGTCTCACGGCCTCACGAATCGCCTCGAGCCCGGACTCCGCCAAGAATTCGGCGAGAAGTTGCAGCAACAGTTCGCCGAGCAACTGAACGACAGCGATTAGGATCTCACCCACGACTCGATCTCTCCGCGCTACAGTGACTTACGACGCGTGGGTCGGGCCGCTCGATTCGAGCCAATCGGAGTTCCGACGAAAGGGTTTCCCACCGGATGTCGCTGCTACTTCCGCAGCTTCGCGACGATCTTTATTTCGGTAATACCGTTGGTCGGAATTAATCGTGAGACTTGAATTGCCGTCCATGCGGGAAATGGTGGTTTCACATAGTTCTTTTTGACAGCGACGATGGCTGGCATCTGCATCGTCAGATCGGTGTGAAAGCTCGTGATCTCAACGACATCGTCCCAGCCCGCCCCGGCATTCTTGAGAATTTCACCAATCCGATCGAACGCGCGGGTGTATGCGAGCCGTAGATCGGTTTCGCCCTCACGAACACCTGCCACAACTCCCGAGAGATAGATCGTGTCGCCGGTCACGATGGCGTCGGAAAAGCCCCAATCCTCCCAGACCTTGAGAGCGGCTGGGTCCGACGGCATCACCACCTTGGCGTCCTGGCGGGCTCCCGCGAGAGCCGCAGTCGAGGCCGAAGCGGTGAGCAGAGCGAGTGCTGAAATTGCGAGCCGCATGATGATCTCCGTTGCAGTATTTTTGGTGGTTGAGTCAGCGGACCGCCACCGCCGTCACTTGCCAACATTTAGCGAACGGACGGCGTACACGTTCCTGCCTGTATATTGCCAGCAATAGCCAATAAACTCGCCTTCGTTACGGGCCACGGATGGTCTACTTCCCTTGATTCGGCAAATCCCGATCCGCGAGGAATGCAACGATTTCGCCCAGGAGTCGATCGCGGCCGTCGATCGCCCGAGAGGGGCGCGGAACGCAGGCGGCTGGTGTGTGCCGGAGCTCGGATCGCTCGCCAATGCGGCTTTCTGATAGGCTGCTGCCACCACCGATCTCGCCATGTTGTTTTGGCCTCGAGTGGGATCGATTGATCCCAACCCCGCAGCAACGAGGCAGCACTGTTGAGTGGGTACGCGCCGGTGGTCGGATTGAGGCGATCAGGATGCGTCGGATCACTAACGGACGATCCGGGTCCGAGCATCTCGTGGCGATCCGATCCTCCATAAAGAGCATTGAGCGTGATCAGATGCCCAACATAATCGGAGCGGCCCGCGTCAACGACGAGCTCTAATACCGGGCACAGGCGTCCGCTTCTGCGTCCCGTAAACAGTCACGAATTTTTCGCGCAATGAAGACTCGCCGATCAGTTCGCGCAATGATACGGTGCTGGTGATCGCATGACTTCATGCACCAGGACGAAACCGTGTCGTACGTGATCTCGAGCAGACAGACTACGTTTTGGGATTTCACGGACGAGCATCGCACTTCTCGTGTTCATTTTGTGGGAAGGTCCGAGTGGCACTATTCCCAGGCGATCATTCCGGCATTCAATGTTGTCGAGGAGCATCCCCTGCTGCTCGACTATGCTGCTTCATGGTCGGGCCTGTATGTATCCAGGGCAGCGCATGACAGCGCCGCCATTGTTGCGCGCATCGCGGACGCGGCGAGTGCGTTGGTCAATGGTTGGCGCCCGGCGTCTCACTATCTCAACGGCGGCTATGCGCACGCTGCGCTCGAGGAAGGCTACGGACTACTCCTGCGAGCACCCCAGCCGATTGTGGAGGCAGCAAAGTCAGTTCTCGAACACCACGACGTGCGTTATTCGGAAGTGCCGCTGCACGGCCCAAGAGAGCCCATGCGCGCGTTGATCGCCGGGGCGAATTGGGTAATCGCAGACCGCTTCCGGATTGAACGCCGCTAACCATCTTTCCCGCAGTCGCTCCGTAAGACCGCCAGGCAGCTTATGGCGGTTTCTGACCGACGAGGAGCACCAGCTTGCCGGTGTGTTGCTTCTCGAGAAAATCGCGCTGCGCCCGCGCGATGTCGGCTAACGGGTAGGTTTGCGCCAGCAGCGGGCGCACCTCGCCGGCCTCCAGATAACGCACGAGATTCGCGAACACGGTCACCTCGGTCAATGTGCACCCGAATACGTGCAGATCCTGGAGATACACCGTCCGCAAATCCACTGTCACTCGCGCCCCGCCCAGGGCGCCGGCGATCGCATACCGACCGCCCCGGCGCAAGAGGTTCAGGCGCGCGGAGAATCCAGAGCCGCCGACGACATCAATCACGACATCAACCGATCCGGGTCCCAACGCTGCGAGCAGATCCGCATCGCGCGCCAATACCCGGGCGGCGCCGAGCCGGGATACCGGGTCGGCTTTCGCGGACCCCGCGAGTGCCACGATATTCGCCTGGCGCCGCCGCGCGAGTTGCACAGCCGCGGAGCCGACGCCGCCCGAGGCGCCGGTGATGAGAACCGTCTCGCCGGCCCGCACCGCGGTGCGTTCGATCATGTTTTCCGCTGCCGAGAACGAACACGGGATGCAGGCCAATTCGGCGTCGCTAAGGGCGGTTTTTATGGGATGCGCGTTGATCGCCGGGACGACCACGTACTCGGCAAATGCGCCATTACAGTCAGATCCCAGATACAGCGTATCGAGGCCCCGCGCTGACGGACGCGACCGCAACACCGGATCGATGAGCACGCGCTGGCCGCACCGTGTCGAGGGGACGTCACGGCCGACCGCCACAACAGAGCCGCACGCATCCGCGCCCTGAATCAGGGGAAAGGACACCGGGCGCCCCGACCAACCCGCATCCTCCGCTCGCGTCGGGGACTGCGCGGCGTCCCGGGCGTCCGACGTCCCGGCGCCCGCGGAATACCAGCCGATGCGCAGATTGATATCTGTATTGTTGAGTCCGGCGGCACTCACGCGAACGAGCACCTCGTCGGGCTGCGGCCGTGGTACGGGCACATCGCACCGATCTTCGAGCCGATCGACATCACCGTGTCCGGTGAGTACGATCGCGCGCATGCAGGTAGGCACCGTAGGCACTGACACCGTTTCCGAAGCAACCGCCGACCAGGGACTGTAGCAGAGCCCGAGGAATACGAGGGGCCCGACGTATCCGAGTGAGCGGCTCGAGCGCACCTCTTTGAGGCCGCCGGCGCAGCGGCGCCGGAATGCTGTTGCGGGCACCCTTAGCGTGCAGTGCCGTATTTCCCGCACCCTTTTGTATCGGATGAAAAACGATCACCCGGCGAGAGTGATGCAGTTCTCCTGTTTGCCCGTTCGTGTCTGTTAATTTCGCAATCAGCGCCAGACATGGAGACGGATCATGCGTACCGGACCGACCAAACACTACCTGTTGGCTTCCGACTTCGATCAGACACTGAGCTTCAATGACTCCGGCCACGTTCTGAGCGAAATACTGGGTGTGCGAGATTTCGAGCAGAAGGTGACTGGCCTCGCGCGCAGCAACCTCGTGCAACAAGGCGGCGAGCTCGCCTATCTGATCCGCCACGATCCTGACTTCCGGGGCGTTCGCCGCCAGCACCTGATCGAGGCAGGCCGTCATGTCAGGATCAAGCAGGGACTACCGGCTCTGATGGAGACACTACGCTGTGGCCTGCACGGCAACATGTTTTCCTTCCGAGTGATCTCAGCGGCGCCCAGGGAGCTGGTCGCCTCCGCGCTGGCCGGAATCGTACCGCGCGAACACATTTTCGGGACTGAGCTCGATTATGACCCCTGGAGCGGCGAGGTACGGGCCATCACTCGCGTCCCGGCAGGTTACGGCAAAGGTCGCCGTCTCGATGAGCTCGCTCACGAGCTCGGAGTCGTCTCCGACCGCATCGTCTATGTCGGCGACGGCAGCTCGGATGTCCACGTGATGCTGCACGTCAACAACAGCGACGGATTTACGATCGCAGTGTCCGAAAACCAGCAGCTGGCCCGAATTGCGCAGGCCACTGTGTTGAGCGACAGCGCGTTCAGTATCCTGTTTCCCGTGCTCAACCAGGTGTTGAATCTACGGACTCCGCAGATCCGCACGATCCTCGAGGCGCAGGGGCTGCTGCTGCACGACTGGGAACGGGCTTCGAGAACGGATCGCGTGAAAATTCTCGAGCTGCCACCGTCAGAACCCGAAGCGGCCGTTGCGTGATTGGGAACCCGACATGATTGAAACGCTGGGTTGGGTTGCAACTACCGTGTTCGTGGCGTCCTACTTCTTCTCGCGTCCTGCCCCGTTGCGGGCCGTACAGATGGGCGGCGCCACCCTGTGGATCGTATACGGCTTTTTGATCGGCGCCGTGCCGGTGATAGCCGCGAATGTACTCGTCTTTTCGGCGGCGGCCTGGACACTCGGCCGACAGTGGCGACGGCAGAGTGTCCAGG
>Ga0207703_10003407_pt1 | contig 13347 bp, 15 predicted proteins | sample KBSSwiS12_FD_184304 | JGI IMG/M metagenome (GOLD analysis project Ga0207703, IMG submission 184304) | Switchgrass rhizosphere microbial communities from Kellogg Biological Station, Michigan, USA - KBS Switchgrass S1-2 (SPAdes) (version 2) | ecosystem: Host-associated > Plants > Roots >... | reverse complement strand
AGTCGACGTGATCCGCCATGACCCGGCCTCAGCCTGTTCGACGTGTCCATGCCCCCGCGATGATTTCGCGGCTCTGGCTGCAGCGTCGCGCGAACTCTAGCAAGTTTCTTAGCACTAAGCTATTATGGTTTAGCGCTAAGATACATTGCTGCCGGATGGCAGCCCTCGCACCCGCGGTGTGAGGCTCAATAGGAGACCTGACATGAGATACCTCTGCGAAACGTGCGGCACCCAGTATGGCGATACAACGACGCCCCCCGCGTTCTGCGCCATCTGCTCGGACGAACGTCAATATGTGGACTGGTCTGGACAACGTTGGACGACCCACGACGAGCTTGCGCGGACGCATTCGATCCGGATCGAGGATGAAAGTGGTCTCACCGCGCTCGGCCTTTCGCCGGATTTCGCGATCAACCAGCGGGCGCTCCTGGTTCCGACGGACAATGGCAACATTCTGTGGGAATGCCTGAGCGCGGTGACCCGAGAGGCCGTTGCAGCGATCCAGGCCAAAGGCGGCATCGAGCGCATCATCATCTCGCATCCCCATTTTTATGCCGCGATGGGAGAGTGGAGTGACGCGCTGGGTGGCGTGCCGATCCTGCTACACGAAGCTGACCGGCAGTGGATACAGCGGCCTCATGCCGCCATCGAGCATTGGAGCGGCGACGAGCTTCGACTCTCCCCCACGATCACCTTGATTCGCTGTGGCGGACATTTCGCCGGGAGCACGGCGCTGCATCTTGCGGACGGGCCAAAGCCCGGAGGCGCCCTCCTGTCGGGGGATGCCTTGCAGGTCATCATGGATCGCCGCCACGTCTCGTTCATGTACAGCTATCCGAACCTCATCCCGATGCGCACCACCGACGTCGTCGCGATGCGAGAACGGCTTTCGAAATACCGGTTCGAAGACGTGTACGGCTACACCTGGGGCCGGAACATCATCGGCGGCGGGCGAGAGGCGGTCGATCGGTCCTATGAACGCTACTTGAGCGCAGTGTCTGGTTAGGACATTCCCGCCTTGATTACCGTCTTGCCGACCGCCTGGCTCCCGGCATACCAGGCCAAAGCGGCCGGTGCTTCGCTGAAGCCAAACACCCTGGCGATCACCGGCCGTACACGGTGCAATGCAACTGCGCGCATTACATTTGCCAGCTGCACGCGGCTGCCGGCAATCACCGGTCGCACCACAGCTCCGGACAGGAAGATCTCGCTCGCGTCGATCAACGACGGTCCACCTCCGACCGAACCCACTAAGCTCAGGGTTCCAGCGTTCGCCACCGCCTTGAGAGAGTGCGGCATTGTGCTGCCGCCACCCACTTCAACTACGTGTTGTACGCCTAACCCGCCGGTGAGGCGCCGCACTTCGACACCCCATTCAGACGTGCGACGATAATTCACGACTTCGTCGGCGCCCAGCGCGCGCAACTGCTCGGCTTTCTGATCGGAAGAGGTGGTGGCGATTACGCGGGCGCCCGCCGCCTTGGCGAGTTGAAGGGCGAACAGCGATACACCGCCTGACCCGAGCGTGAGTACGTCGTCACCAGCCAGCAAGGTCCTTGCACCGCCGGTCAACGCGTTCCATGCAGTAACGGCTGCGCAAGGCAGAGTTGCCGCTTCCTCATAGGACAAGTGCTTTGGGATCTGCACCAATGCCTCTTCCGGAAGCACAGCATATTCGGTGAGCAACCCGTCTAACGTCCCTCCTAGCTGCGGCGTGCTGCCTCCGGCGAACGGCCCATCCAGCCAATTCGGAAAAATCGCCGCGACCACACGATCGCCGACCTTCACGCACCGAGTATCCTCGCCGAGCGCCACCACCTCGCCGGCGCCATCGCACAACGCCACCGCGTCGGCCTTCACAGGAAGCGGGTAGCGTCCATACTTTAGGATCAGGATTTCGCGGTAGTTCAGTGAGGTGGCATGCACGCGCAGCAACACCTCACGCCGTCCCGGTTTTGGAATCTCTCGGTCACGAAGCGTCAGGCCATCCAGGCCGACACCCGACCCATTCAAATGCCAGCTCTTCATAATCTGCAGCGCTGCTCGAGGAAGTCCATGAGCCAAAGTCTGGGCCGCAACTGGGCTATCCGTCCAACGCATTCCAGTCATACACTCCATGCATGAACGACATAGCCTTCCCCGCTCCTTCGCGTCTGGAAACCCGTGACCTGCGGCTCATAGTTGCATTGGCGACCGCGCGCACAACGACCGCGGCCGCCAAGTCGCTGCACCTCACTCAACCGGCCGTCAGCCGCGCGTTAGTGGGCCTCGAGCAGCGACTCGACGTGACTCTATTTGACCGTACGCCGCGTGGCCTCGAGCCCACGGAAGCCGGGCGCACACTTCTGGCGAGTGCGCCCCGTCTGCTCCAAGAGCTCAACCTACTCGAGGCCCAACTTCGCGGGAAAGCGCTCCCGCAGCAGCATTTGCGGCTAGTTTGCGAGTGCTACACTGCATATCACTGGATGCCCACCGTACTTCAAGCCCTGAAGGCCAGCCTTCCGGGCATCGATCTGTCGATAGCACTCGAATACACCGGCGATCCCATCGCGGCCCTGCAATCAGGGGAACTCGACGTGGCGCTGATCACCGAAGCGCCCACGCCACGCAGCCGCGGCATCGGCGTAAAACCACTGTTCTTCGATGAGATCGTGTTTATTCTGTCGGCCTCGCACCGCCTCGCATCGCGCCCGTCACTGACACGCGCCGACTTGCAGGATGAAGTTCTTTTTGCCGCGCACGCCCCCACCCGCGACGCCCAGTGGTTTCCCAAGGCAACTCTTGTGGGCAAGCGCGCAGACCGCGCACTCAATTTTCAGGAAGTACCGTTGACGGAGGCCATAGTGGACTTCGCGCGCGCCGGACTCGGTATCGGTGTGTTATCGGAATGGTTGGCCGAGCCACACCTGAAGCGCCGGGAAGTGATCGCCAGACGTTTAGCTTCGGGGCCAATCCTCAGGCCCTGGCGCCTGATGTGGCGAAAGGAAGTTGAAGAAGCGGCTCTGCGATTGTTTGAAGCGCTGGAGAAGTCAGGACCGCGCCTCGTCACATTGCCACCGGTGCCTGGCCTACGGCGTCGCAGTGGTTGAGTGAAAGGCAGTGCCTGGAAACGCCTGCGCCTGCGCCGCCGCGCCAGCCTAAGGAGACCGCTCGGAAGTCCGGAATGGGCGTACTACGCCGCCAGCTGATCGTGGCCGCCGCCTCAGGGGCCGCGTAGGTTCTTTGGTGCTTTCACCCAGGAGAACCGGAACGAGAGGGGAACCAGGAGTGCTTGGTTGCTTGGTCTCGGGCGCCGTGCACTTGTAATGCGCTCACCCGGACGGTGCGCACCGTGGGGGCGGCACGGGCTCGGGGAGCTGACTGTGGGGAGTTGTGTGGCGGGCAGATCACTTGGAATGGATTTGGGCGCACGCCCGGGTGAGCGCATTACAAGAGCACGTCTCCCTTTTAACCCGATTGCTCGGTGTGATGGCGCTCACCGCCTGGAGGGACGAAGTGCCGCCTGCATGGAATCGACCCCTATACGAATCTGGTTGATATCCTCCAGCGTGTTTGTCAACATTCCGTTAGGCGGATCACCGAGCTCACTCCGCGACTATGGAAGCAACACTTCGCCGATCATCCGCTTCAGAAAGGCCTGGTGAAACATTATCACTTCAGGACGGACGGATCGTCGAGCATTGGGACGTGGCGGACAGGTTGGCATTGCGCGTCGACCTCGGCGGGTCTTAGGCATCTTCGCGGATCGGTCTCGATTAGAGCGCACTCGGCGCGGGCAGGAATTCAAGCGAAGCTTGCATCCATGAGACTCGTGGGCGAGTCTTGCGGCCTCCACGTCCTCGATTGGGGAGATAGGGCGTCTTTCTCATGATGTCGGAAGCAGAGATCAAATCCGTTTACTCCAACAACGCCAACCTGCGCGTCGAACACACTCCCCGTGCAGGCGCGCCGGCGGTTCTGCTCTTGCACGCGCTCGGTGTCTCGCTGGAGATGTGGGACGAGCAGACGAAGGCGCTCGCCTCTCACTATGAAATCATCCGCTTCGACGCGCGCGGCCACGGGAAATCCACGATCGGCGGCCCTCCGGAAGCCACCATGGAGCTGCTTGCAAGCGACGCACTGGCAGTGATGGATGCTTGCGGCGTCGGTCGCGCTCACGTGTGCGGTCTATCGCTCGGTGGGATGGTGGCCATGCACATTGCAAGTCGTTCACCCGAACGAGTGCTGAAGGCCGTGCTGTGCAATACCACGGCATACATGCCACCCCGGGAAACCTGGGAAGCGCGAATTCAGACCGCGCTGACGCAAGGAGTGGAACCGCTGATCGAAGGTATCCTCGGGCGCTGGTTCACCGCCGATTATCATCAGGCCCATCCCGAAAGTGTGGACAAGATACGGTCGCTCCTGCGGCAGGCGAGCCCGGCAGGCTTTGCCGCATGCTGCGCGGCCATTCGCGACATGGATCAGCGTGACACGATTCGCCGGATCAGGGCCGAGACCTTGGTGATTGGCGGCTCCAAAGACATCGGTACTACGCCTGCTCAAGCACAACTGATCGCGAGCTCGATTGCCGGAGCAAGACTGATGATCCTCGAAGCGGCCCACCTATCCAATATCGAATGGGAAGAAGCTTTCACGGGGACGCTGCTCCGTTTCCTTGACGGTACGTTGTAGCGAGCACACCGGCAGCTGCCTTCGCGTCGCTACTCAACGAACGCTTCTTTCTCGCGCCTCACGAACGCGCGAAAGGAGGTCGCTGGGCCTCCGGTGACCTCTTCGATATCACGCGTCGTCCACGCAAAATCCGGCAATTCGCCTCGCTGCATGCGTTCCGCGATGTTGACGATGCATTCGAAGTAGGTACGTTCCATCAATCCGGCTATGGGAAGCTGTGAAACATCCTGCGGCGACAGCGGTTGGTAGTGGACGGGCCTTCGCAGTTCCTCCGACAGCACCACTGCGGCTTCGTCCATCGTGAGCGCCTCGGCGGAGAGAAAGTAACGCCTTCCGGCATGCCGGGTCGGGTCCAGTAGTGCGCGAGCAGCGACGCGCGCCACGTCGCGACAGTCCACTAACCCCACTCGCTGACCCGCAAAGAACATCCGCAGGGCGCCCGCAGTCATGGCACCAACGAAGTTCTGCATGAATGCGTTCGGATTGAGGTGTGTGAAGCTCAAGCCGGATGCCTCGATGTACGTCTCGACCAGTTGATGCCACACGAAGTGCCGCACGAGACGGCTGGAGGGCCCGCCGGGAGGATGGAACGTACCGACGTGTACCACGTGCGAGATACCAGCCGCCTTCGCGGCATCGATGAGGTTCTTGCTCTGCTCCAGCATCGCGACGGTATACCCAGTCACGAGAAAGAGCCTGTCGATACCCTCCAGCGCCGGTGCGTACGTACTCAGATCCTCGAGATCGAGATGACGCGCGTCGACCCAAGTGGGCAACCGCTCATCGCGTCCAGCTCCGGTGCGCCCCCGGCGGCTCGCCGCGAAGACGCGCGCATGACCCTGTTCTTCCGAATCTGCAAGCTCGGCGAGCAGATGCGAGCCTACTCGGCCGGTGCCACCTAGAATGAGAATATTCATGGGTTCGATTGAACCGATGATCAATGTCCCGCGCAAGAAATGACTCGGATGGAACTCAGTATCATCGATGTTACTGCTGCGAAAGGAGAGCTGAATGATCGTGAATGGACCCGGTAGCGAGCAGATCGAGAGTTGTGTGGTCCGCAACGTGCTGAGCCGCTTCAGTGATCGCTGGAGCGTGCTGGTGCTCTGTCAGCTGGAGCACGGGACGTTGCGGTTTTCAGCGATCAAAGCGCTCATTGGCGACATTTCGCAGCGCATGCTGGCGCGCGCTCTGCGCCGACTAGAGCAGGACGGCCTGATTGAACGCCGCGTGCACGCGACAGTGCCGCCCAGCGTCGAGTACTCCCTTACTTCATTGGGCCGCTCATTGCTCGGCCCGTTGCATTCCATGATCCACTGGGCAGAGCTCAACGAGCATAGAGTGCACGCGGCACGCGCATCGTATGTTCCGCCACGCCGCTATCCGCCTGCTGCGGATTTTTGATGAGCCGCCTCTGTAGCGAACGACCAAGCGGTCTTGATCCGGTGATTGGCAGCTGCAGGGACTCGGAAGTGATTGAATCGATCGTGAACGATGCTAGCTAACATGCCATGAGCCTCATCGAGCAGCTCGACGTCGCAATGGGTAGCCAAGGACCCGGATGCATCGAACCCAGTGACGTGGGTGGGTCGCAGGAAGCGTTACCCATGTCCCCGGAATAGACAGTGAGAGATTTGGCGCGGCCGGAGGGATTCGAACCCCCGACCCCAACGTTCGTAGCGTTGTACTCTATCCAACTGAGCTACGGCCGCGCTGAGAACCCAATTTTACCATTCGTGCCGGCGCATTGCGCCCCGCAAATCCGCCACGGCGCCCGTGGTCACTCCCTGGTCACCCCGCAATCCACGAACCCAAAGTGGCATTCGTAACTTGCTGATTCCAGTACCAAAACCGGGCGAGTCGAACTAAGCGTTGGCTTCTTCGTAGCCAGGCACTCTATCCAACTGAGCTACGGGCGCGCTGCCTCAAAAAGAAAGTGGCGGATCAGCCGTCCGGCCCTAATTTTTGGGGCCGCGATCTTATCACAACGATCCCGCCCGCCAAGCCCGCTATAGCCACCCCGTGAGCATCATTTCGCAGCGCCGGACGAACCGGTCCGACCCGAAGCGCCCCGCGGACAGGATCACGGCTCCGATGCCGGCGCAAACCCGCCCTGCCAGCGACGGCGAAACGGCCGCCAGTGCCGGCACCATTTCCAGTGAGAATCCGAGCGCGACGAACACCCCGCCCAGTAAATATAGAAAGTACCGCGCGCGCCGCGCGTTCCGATCCTCGCTCATGCGGCGGCATATTACAGAGCGCCAGCTCCAAGTGCCGCCGGCCCCGCTTACCGAACCAATCCCACCGACCGACTAATCGCCGGCTCCCGCGCAAGCTGTCGCAACAACCCCGCCCGCGACGTCTGCAATCCGATCGGCCGCGCACTCGGTGGCGCCGGCGCCAACTCCCCTTCCTCTTGATCCGCCCACCCTGGCCTCACCCAATTCCTCGAACGCTTTGCGTGCCGCACGTTGATATCTCCCCAACGACGCTGCGAATGATACAGACATTAGGCATTCGTAGCGTGACCGTCTGTCGACACAACCCGCGCTCGAACGTCGGATTCTTCCTACCAACCAGCGGGAGCCGGCGCGCGGCCGCAGCTTCTCTTACCGCAGCTTCGAATTGGCAGTAGGAAGAGGAGCCGCGGCTTGCTTCGAGGCCGGCTTGTCTGTCGATTTGACTCCCGGCTTCGGCGGAGGCGGACCCTTATGCTCCGCCTCCGCCAACATAGCCGCGCAGTTCTGATCCTTGGCGAGCCCTGGGTCCACGAACGCAAGCACCGCCGCAATCGGAGTAGCAATCGCCCCCAGCGCAGCCGCAATTGCCCCCTGTTTCGCCGTGCTCCCAACATCGACCCCTATCGACGGCTTGCGCAAATGGCCCTTCACCTCAATCGGGGTACGCAGCCGGGTCAGCCGGATCTTCTTCGGCTCCCCCTTGATCTCCAGATTCAACTCCTCCGGCCCGAGCTTGATGTCCCCCTTGCCCTTGATGACCACGTTCTCGGTATCGAACGTCACATTCTCAGCGTTCATCAGCCCGTCTTTGATATTGAATTGCGCGACACCGCAGCGGATCTGGGCGCGATCCTGCGGCTTGGTGAGCAGCAGGCCCACACCCTTCGCCACATTGATCCCCGTAAGCTCGGCGAAAGCCGACCTGACCTCACCATTGGGAAGGACGACCGTCAGCACGCCGTTCGCGTTCGACATCACTCTATGTACAGAGTCCCCCGTCCCGTCGATGACAGCACGCGCCTCCATGACTCCGCTGAGCGGCGTGGGAGCATCAGGTGCCGCATTTTTGGTCTTCAACTGATCAAGCTGAATGTCCTTCACGCGCACATCGATGTGAACCTTCGGCACGTCCTTACGGGCATCGATCTTCACATTCCCCGCCAGATGCCCCTGAGGCATCTCGAACGCAAACGGATCAAGTGCGAGCACGCCATCGTCCAGCTTCACGTGCATGGCCACCTGTTTGAAAGGAACACTCCCCGCGTCGATGGACTTGGCTCGAAAGTGCACGTCCGCATCCATCGCCCGCACACGCTCGACCTGCAGATGCGCATCCGGGAAGAGCCGGGCGTTCGGGTCAGCCGGCGGAGCCTTCTCCTTTGGCTGCGGCCGTTGTTTCGAAGCCTCGACTGCTTGCGCTTTCGCATCGAGCGAGTCCCCACTCTTGGGCTTGCCGCCCAATGAAGCCGCAAGGTCTTTCATACGCAGCTGTTGCGAGATGAGATCGCCCTTGATGTAAGGGCGCTTACGGGTCGCGTCGATGTCGAGCTTGCCTTGCAGATCGCTCTGCCCCACTTTTCCGGCAATGTCGGTCACCCCAACCCGCATACCCTGGCGCGCAATGTGGGCATGAAGTTTGAACGGCGGCGTATTCGGTAGGGCCAGCTGCGTCAGGTAGAACCCTTCCGCCAGGTCCTTACCGCTTAAAGTCACATCGAAGTCCAAGTCCGCCAGGCTGAACGGCTTGAGCACGCGCCCGTCCGAATCCACCTTGATATCCCCCGCCGTAATTTCCAGCTTGAACGGATAAGGATGCTCCGGCTGCAGATTCATCAGCGGGCCACCAGCCACCTCCAGCTCGAAAGGCTGATCGTTGATCGTCCCCTTCCCCTCGATTCGAAACGGCTTCGCGTCCCCTTTCGACGCCTTCTCCGCGGCTTCAATCGTGCCGTCTACCTTCAGGCGACGCATGTCATCCGCCAGCGTCAATTTCCCCGACTCGATCAGAAGGTCGCGCACCACGGGCAGCTTGGTCGGGCCGGAGGCTCGCTCATTCGTTGGCGCCTTGTTCTCAAAAGTCCAGTTGGCCCGCCCGGACTTATCCTGGTGCAAGTACAGATCCGGCTTCAGGAGCGCGACCCGCGGCAAAATCACATCGCCCTTCAACAGCGGCAGGAGCTTCAACTGAATCTCGAGGCGCTCAATGCTCGCCATGGGTCGATTCGCTTCCCAAGGCGGATTGCCGAGGATCAGCCTGTTCACCGTTACCGTGGGCGTCCACGACCAGATGTGAACTTTCAAATCGCCGCCGATGGTGACGGTGCGCCCCGACTTCGCGCTGGCGACACGCTCGATGGGATGTTTGAACAGGTTCCAATCCATGAACGCCAGGGCCAGGACCAGGATCACTACCAGGCTGCCCAGGCTGATTGCAGTCCAGGTCAAAGCTTTCCTTAAAGTGGGATTCATAACGTGTTACCTCGGTCGGCGCAGGCCGGATCGGAAACAGACACCGAATACCAGCGTCGCAGCAATTCCAAGCACGGCGAACGGATGTGATATCGCCCAGCCGACGCCACTTCGAACGGCGCTCAGACTCGTTGTCTGCGTTGCGTCCCAGGCAGCCCTGAGACGCAGACCGGGCGACACTTTCGCATGCAGTGCCTCCAGGGTCTCATCCAGGTCATGGCGGGTCACTTCGATCTGCCGCTGCAACTCACTGACATTCATGAGCCGCTCCGGGTGAGCACGTCCTTGTCACGGCGCAGCGATCGCGGCGAACGAGTGGGCAGCAGGTCTGCGGACTTCAACTTGTTTCGGCCGACCACCACCAGCACACATCCAACCAGCATCACCGCAATCCCCACCGCGAAAGCCGCGAGCCATAGCGGCAAGGCGTACGCGAGCCCACAGACCGCTGCCACCAGCAGCAACAGAAATCCCGCGTACAACACCGCACCGCCGCTCACAACCGACACGAGACTCACGAGCAGCGCCGTCAAGGATCGCGAGATCTCTGCGCCTGCCAACGCGAGCTCCTGGCGGAACAGAGTTGACAGCTCCCGGGTCAGCCGGCGCAAGAGACCCAACACCGTGTCGGCGTTTCGATCGGTGCCCCGCGGGTCTGCGTGCCGAACCACATCTGCGCTGCGCTGAGCCATGGCCCTACCCCCGGATTTTTGCCGCGCGCCACAAACGAGACTGTGTGTTAGGCAGCAATACTCGTTCCAATCGATGGCTAACTCATTGATTCCGGCAGCAGTCAGACTGCACCGACAGTCAAATCGTACGGTTACTGACAACCCGCGCCCGACATGGCATGTAATCTCCAGCCGTACAGGGGAGCGCCCGGCTTGGGCTCGAGCTTATGCCTTCTACTCTTATTCGCTCGTTCAACTATGACGCTGACAGTCAGAGGCTGCACGTCGTGTTTCAATCAGGCCGTCGCTACACGTATGAGCAGGTTCCAGCCGCAACGTATACGGCAATGAAAAGTAGCTTCAGCAAGGGCGAGTTTTTCAATGCCCACATTCGCGACAAATTCAGCTTCGTGCGCGAGCCAACCCAGAGCTAGTTGCTTGCGCGCCGCAACGGGCCGCTGCCTCCTTCGAGCGAGGAGTAAATGGACCGTTGCGCCCATGGCAGCCGCTGCCGCCGCACAGCAGCATACAAGTATCGAGACTTGGTAGAACAATCGTAATGTTGAAGCGTTTTTATACTCGTCAGGACGCGATTCAGGATTGAGGCTATGGAACACCGCTGGGGACATCGCCGCGAAATCAGTAGGGCCGTCCACGTCGGGACACGGAGCGGTCTGGCAGCGCGCGGACGGATAAGCAACATCAGCATCAGCGGTGCGTTCGTCGTTTCCCCGTTACCGGTCAGTTTGTTTTCCCATGTCGTAGTCCAGTTCACGGCTATGGTGGAAGGCAGACGCACGAAGATGGTGGTAGAAGGGCAGGTGGTACGCAAAGACGGCGCAGGTTTCGGCATGGAATGGAGCGAGTTCGCCCCCGAGGCTGTGAGAGCGCTAGTCACCGTGCCGCCCTTCCGCCTCGCCGACCCGCCGCAGCCCCATGCTGAATGGGAGCCGGTCATCCACCACCACCGGCCACGAATAATCCATAGCTGAGGCCATAGAGCCGCGCGTGCGCGTGATGCGCCGCAGCCGCTGCACCTTCATTGTGCGGCGTGCCGCGCGCGCCATTGACCCGCTCTACCGCTATCGGCGTGCACTCTGGCACGAGCTACCTGGGTGCCGATCGCCGAGGCACCGAGCGCGGGCACCCCGCCCGCCATCCCAAACTCACTCCTCCGACACCCGCTCCCGCGGATCCGTCGAAGCCATCCTGATCGCAGACATCCGGCGGTCCTGATCGGCTACCGAGCGTGACGTGGAGGATACCAATCCCTCCGCAAAGCTCGAGACATCCCTATCCACCGCCCCAACCCCCGCTTTGAGCAACTCGACGCTCGAGCGGGTCTGAGCGAACACCACCGTGGCCAACATCAGCACACCCGTCGTGAGAAGCGCAGCATACGGATTGAACTTGATCACCTTGACGCTCCCGAAAAGGCTGCTCGATGAGACGTAGCATGAAACGCGCCAGCCCTCGTTCGATGCCAATCCAGGCCACGTGCACCCTTGGGCGTAAGCAGGGCACCTCGATAAACCTGCATTTCTTTCAAACCACTCTCCCAACCGACCTGACTCCTATAACCGACACACCTCACCGCGTTGCGCTCGACGGGGCACATGCTTTGCTTAGAACGCCCACGGCAAAGGGCCATTGCTCGGCGCCCGATGCGATACACGCGCTCGAGCCAAAGACAGACCATCAGGGCAAAGAAACGTATCGTGGTATTGATCGGTTCCTGGAGCGCACGCCAATGGCAGCGGAACATGTTGGAATGACGTAACCCACCACCACACCACCATGCCCACAGCAGTCGTCATAGCACTCGTCGTAGTCGCGATAGTCGCCGGCACGGCGATCTCCCTGCGCACCACAGCCAGAACCGGAATGCCATCAAAAGAGGTGCTGGACCGCGCCGCCCAGCGATCCCGCGAGCTCGACGCCCGCGAAAAAGCCGAGCACCCCGACCGCAACGACTGATCCGCCCACGAGCACCATCGGTTTGGCTGACAGCCATTGCGCCCGAAGGGTATGGTTATCCTTCTGCGCACCCCCAAAAAAAGGCGACCCCGTGATGAAAACCTTCGACGCAATCGTCATCGGCGCGGGCCAGGCCGGCCCCTCACTCACGGGTCGGCTCACCACGGCAGGCATGACCGTGGCCATGATCGAACGGCACCTGTTCGGCGGCACCTGCGTCAACACAGGTTGCACACCCACCAAAACCCTCGTAGCCAGTGCGCGAGTTGCTCATCAAGCGCGGCGTGCAGCTGAGTACGGCGTCAAACTGGAAGGCTCCGTCTCCATCGACATGCACACCGTGAAAGCGCGCAAGGACGCCATCGTCGCGAAATCTCGCACCAGCGTGGAAAAATGGCTGCGAGGCATGGAACGTTGCACAGTCATTCACGGCCATGCGCGTTTCGAATCACCGCACGAAGTCCGTGTCGGCGACGAGGTAATCAAAGCAGAGCGGATCTTTATAAATGTAGGGGGACGCGCCATCGTCCCAGACATGCCAGGCGTCGACGAGGTGCCCTATCTCACAAACACCTCCATCCTGGAGCTCGACGTCCTTCCACGACACCTGATCGTCGTGGGCGGCAGCTATATCGGACTCGAGTTCGCCCAGATGTACAGGCGATTCGGCAGCGCGGTCACCGTAATAGAGAAGGGACCGCGCCTGATCTGGAAAGAAGACCCGGAAGTCTCCGCCGCTATTCAGGAGATCTTCGAAAACGAAGGAATAGAGATCCGCACAGAGGCGCAGTGCATACGCTTTGAGCCGCGCAAGCAGGACATCGCCGCGGGAGTCACCTGCGCCACCGGGGAACCCGAAGTGCTCGGCTCACACGTCCTGCTGGCAGTGGGCCGCCGCCCCAACACGGACTCTCTCGGCATAGAGAAGACCGGCGTCAAATTGGACAAACACGGTTACATCGTCGTTGATGACCAACTAAGCACCAACGTACCGGGCATTTGGGCCCTCGGTGACTGCAATGGCAAAGGCGCATTCACCCACACCGCGTACAACGACTTCGAGATTGTCGCCCAGAATCTGCTGGACGGCCGCGCGCGCCGCCTCAGCGATCGAATTCCCTGCTACGGCCTGTTCATCGATCCGCCATTGGGGCGGGTTGGCATGACCGAAGCCGAAGCGCGCGCGAAAAATCACAAGATCCGCATTGGCAGCCGGCCCATGACGCGCGTCGCACGTGCGCTGGAGAAAGGCGAGCCCCAGGGCTTCATGAAAGTCATGATCGACGAGCAAAGCAACCAGATCATCGGCGCCGCCA
>Ga0207703_10003406_pt1 | contig 13350 bp, 10 predicted proteins | sample KBSSwiS12_FD_184304 | JGI IMG/M metagenome (GOLD analysis project Ga0207703, IMG submission 184304) | Switchgrass rhizosphere microbial communities from Kellogg Biological Station, Michigan, USA - KBS Switchgrass S1-2 (SPAdes) (version 2) | ecosystem: Host-associated > Plants > Roots >... | reverse complement strand
GACGACGCCAGCAACCCCATCTTCAATGGCGCCTACGGCGCGATCAACCACGTTATCAACGATCCCTTTAAGACCAATTTCGCCGCAGGCGGATTCGATCTCGATGCCGTCGGCATCCTCAACGCCGTTCCCGAACCCTCCACCATCTGCTACCTCGCCATGGGTTTTCTTATTGTCCTTGCGACTCCACGTTTTCTGCGCAAAGCCTAGCCTCCCCATGAAACGTCCCGCGCCCCGCTCTATCTCCGGCTTCACGCTGGTGGAACTTCTCGTTGTCGTGGGAATCATCGCCATCCTGGGTTCCCTGATGATGGCCGCTTACAGCTCCGCCATGATCTCGGGTCGCACCGCCGCTTCCATGTCCAATCTCCGCCAGCTCGCGGAGGCCAACATCACTTACACCAGCGATCATAACGGCTCTTACTGTCCCGCTCAGGACATCACTAACAATTACCGCTGGCACGGCGCGCGTACCTCCGGCAGCGCTTGGGATCCCTCCAAGGGCTACCTATCTCCCTACCTCGGCACCGATGGCCGCGTCAAAATGTGCCCGCTCTTTGCCAACATGGTCAAGGATGGTGCAAGTTTTGAAACCGGTGCGGGCGGTTACGGCTACAACGAAATCTACATCGGTGGCACGCCAGCCAATAATTTCCAACCCACCACTATCACCAACGTTCCTAATCCCGCCCGGACCGTCATGTTCACCACCACCGCTTTTGCTGTCGCCACCGGCCTTCAGGAATATCCCTTCTCCGAGGCCTACCAGTGGGTCGATCCCAACTACAATCTCGACGGTGGTCTCCAGCCCAGCGTTCACTTCCGCGCCCATGGCCGAGCCCTCGTCGCCTGGTGTGATGGCCATGTCTCCGCCGAACTCCCCGCGCAGTTGGGCGGTGCCGATTACTATGGTGGCAACAGTGCTAAGGCCAATATCGGTTGGTTCGGTCCCTCCGATAATAACGGCTACTGGAATCCTGCCTACACCGGACCTTAGAACTCAGCGCGTATGGCCCGGCAGATTGGGCTGCAATTGCTTGATCTGCTCGGCTGCATCGCGATGGCAAACCAGGATCGCATCCTCCGTCTCCACCACGATCAGGTCACTCACCCCGCACAGCGCGATCACCCGTTTCCCGGAGATCGCAATATTGTTATGCGAATCATGCGTCGTCACCGCTCCGCGTAGCGTATTTCCCCTCGTATCCTTGGCCATGTGCGCGGGCAACGCCGTCCAGCTTCCCAGATCATCCCAGTCAAAGCGCGCTTCCGACATCGTCACGCTCGCAGCCTTCTCCATGATCGCGTAGTCGACCGAGATCTTCGGCAATTTCGGAAACTTCTCCTTCAGGTAGCGGTCCCATTTCGACTTCGGAAAATTCTCAATGAATGTCGCCAGCTCCGGCGTCAACCGCTTCGCTTCCTGCAAAAACGTCCCCGTTTTCCAAAGAAAGATCCCCGCGTTCCAGAAGTACTTTCCGCTCTTCAAATATTTCTTCGCCCGCGCCTCGTCCGGTTTTTCGACAAACCGTTTCACCTCGAAAAACGGACACGACTTGCTGCTCTCTTTCAAAACTTTACCCGACTCCAGGTAGCCAAACCGCGTCGAGGCATGATGCGGCCGAATTCCGAACGCCACGATCGTCTCATGCTTCATCGCCAGCGCGGACGCCTTCTTCAACTGCGCCGCAAAAGTCTTCGAGTCCTTGATCAACGCATCCGCCGGAAGAAAAACCACCACCGTATCCGGATCAAGATTTCGCACCAACGCCGTTCCCAGTGCGCAGGCGGGAGCCGTGTCCCGCTTCGCCGGTTCCGCAATAAACTGGTGCTTCTTCAAATGAGGCAGTGCCGCGCGACACCCCGCCAGTTGCGCTTCATTCGTCAGCACAAAAATCTGGCTGCTCGGCAACGCCTGCTCCACCCGCCGCGCCGTCTCTTCCAGCATCGTCCGCTCGGTCAGCAAACGCACCAGATGTTTCGGTTTCGACACCCGGCTCAGCGGCCAGAATCGCTCGCCACTCCCGCCGGCCATGATGCACGCATACGTTTTATTCATGTCAGATCGTCGATTCTACATTGAGCTTTAAGCTCTGGCCATTAGTTTGGCAGGAATCCCTCTCACTTAAGGATACATGCTCGCTCAACTTTTTCTCCGTTATATCGGACGTGCTCTCGTCTGGCTCCGTTACCGCGTCGAAATCACCGGCCTCGACCAGCTCCGCGCCGTCAAGGGCCCACTCCTCGTTTTGCCGAATCACCCCGGCTACATCGATCCCGTTCTCGTCATGACCCAGCTCGGCGGCGAAATCCCCCTGCGCCCGCTTGTCGTCAGCTTCATGTACCGTCCCATCCATCTTCGCCCGCTGATGACCTTCATCAACGCGCTCGAGGTCCCCGACATGGTCGCCCACAGCCAGAGCGCGCGGGAGCAGATCGAGCCCCTCATCAATACGGTCGTCGAGGCGCTCGACCACGGCGGCAAATTCGTCATTTACCCCGCCGGAAAAATCGAGCGCACCGGCCTCGAGAAAATCGGCTCCACGCGCGCCGTGCCCGATATCCTCGCGCGCTGTCCCGACACCACCATCGCCCTCGTCCGCACAGTCGGCGTCTGGGGCAGTATTTCGACTCGTGCCCGGACCGGCAAGGAACCCGCCCTCGTCCAAAATTTCTTTGCTGCGGTTGGCGTCCTTATTTCCAACCTGATCTTCTTCACCCCGCGCCGTCGCATCAAGATGACGGTCGAGATCATCGACAAATCCCAACTCCCCGGCCTGGAGCGCGAGAAATTCAATCCCTGGATCGAAGCCTGGTACAACAAAGGTCTTTCCACCACGCCCACCTTCGTCCCCTATCATTTCCTCTTCGGTCCGCGCACCTTCGACTTTCCCAAGATCACGGAGGGCATCGACGTCCCGCTTGAGAAAATCACTCCCGCCACGCAGCAGGCGGTCCTCACCATTCTTGAGGAAAAACTCAAGCGCCCGCTCACCGACGAGGAGAAGAAACCTTCCACCCTGCTCGAAAATCTTGGTCTCGACAGCCTCGACCGCATGGACCTAGCGCAAACCATTGAGGGGCGCTTCGGTTTCACCAGTGATCAGGTCGCCACCAGCATCGGCGAGATGTGGGCACTTGCGCAGGGACTCGTCGAGGCCAGCAAAGGCCCGCCGATAGAAGTCTCCGAAAAATGGAGCGCACCGCGGGAAGATGCGCAGTCCGCGTTTTCGACCCTCGCCCCAACCATTCTCGAAGCCTTCGTTCAACAGGCCATCGCTCATCCCGGCGAAGCTGCCGCTGCGGATGATCTCTCCGGCGTCGTCACCTACGAACGTATGCTTGTCGGCGCGCGCCTCATGTCCAAACGCTTCGCGGAACTTCCGGGCGAGTCCGTCGGGCTTATGCTTCCCGCCTCGGTTGCGGCGGATATCGCCTTCATGGCGATCCTCTGGGCAGGCAAATTGCCAGTGCTGTTCAACTGGACCACCGGCCCCGCCAATTTGAACCATGCCGCGAAAGTCATGGGCGTGAAGCGTGTCATCACCTCGCAGAAATTTGTCGATCGTGTTGGCGTCAAGATTGAGAGCGTCGAAGATGTCTATCTCGAGGACATTCGAAAAAGCATTTCCAAGCTTGAAGCCATTAAGACCCTTTTGGGCGCCCGCCTTTTCACCGGAAGTCTCGTCGCCAGCCTGCCCAAAAAAGAACCCGGTGATACCGCCGTTGTCCTCTTCACCTCCGGCTCGGAAAAAGCACCCAAGGCCGTTCCGCTCACCCACGGCAACATCATGCATGATGTCCGGGCCGGGGCCTCGGCTCTCGGCTTTAAGCGCGGCGATGTCCTGCTCGGTTTTCTTCCTCCGTTCCACAGCTTCGGCTTGAGCGGCAACATCGTCCTTCCGCTGGTCGGTGGAGTTCGCGTCGTCCATCATGCCGATCCCACCGATGCCGCCGGTCTCGCCCGCAAGATCGCGGCTTACAAGCCGACGCTGCTTCTCACCACGCCGACCTTCTTTAGCTACATCCTTAACGCCGCCAAGCCGGGCGACCTCGCTTCGCTCCGTCTCGTCATCACCGGCGCGGAAAAATGTCCCGAGGCCCTCTTCGCCCGCGCCAAGCAAGTCGTTCCCAACACCATCCTCAGTGAAGGCTACGGCATCACCGAGTGCTCGCCCGTCATCTCGGTCAGCCGTCCCGGCAATCTCCGCCCCGGTACCATCGGCCAGCCGCTGGACGGTGTCGTGCCTCTCGTCGTCGATCCTGATTCGATGCAACCGCTGCCGGTCGGACAGCGCGGCCTGCTCCTGATCAGTGGCCCCACCGTTTTCCCCGGTTATCTCTCCTACGATGGGCCGAGTCCCTTCCATGAACATGACGGCAAGCGCTGGTACATCACGGGCGATCTCGCCAGTCTCGACACGGACAGTTTCCTCCATTTTGCGGGACGTCTCAAACGTTTTCTCAAGGCCGGCGGCGAAATGATCTCGCTCCCCGCGCTGGAGGAGCCTCTCGCCAGCGCTTACCCGCCCAACGACAACGGCCCGCAGGTCGCCGTCGAAGGCATCGAAACTCCGGACGGTCGTCGCATCGTGCTCTTCACCACCGCCGATATCAAACTCGCCGATGCCAACGCGCTTCTCACCAAGTCCGGATTCCGCGGTATCATGCGCCTCGACGAAGTCCGCCGTCAGGAAAAACTCCCCGTCCTCGGCACAGGAAAAATCGACTACAAGGTATTGAGGGCGCAGATCACGAGTTAACATTTCGCTATTCAGCGAGGAGCTCCTCCAAGTCTTCTCCGGTTAATTTTTCTACGAAGGCGGCGTCTCCGTCGAGGCTGGCCTCAAACAACTCGCGTTTGCGGGCCTGTAAAGCTTGGATTTTTTCTTCGACGGTTCCGGCGGCGATGAGTTTGTAAGCCTGGACGCTGCGGGACTGCCCCATGCGATGGGCGCGGGAGGTGGCCTGTTCTTCCACGGCGGGATTCCACCACGGATCGAAATGAATCACCGTGTCCGCACCGGTCAGGTTGAGGCCGGTGCCACCAGCCTTCAGGCTGATAAAAAAGATGGGGATATCGGGGCTGTTTTGGAAGCAGTCGACTTCGGCTTGCCGTTCGACGGTCTGGCCATCGAGATAACAGAAGGGCATCTCCCGTTTCCGTGCTTCGTCGCGGAGCAGGTGCAGCATCTGGACAAACTGGCTGAAGAGAAGAATGCGATGACCGCCATCGATGGCTTCGTCAACGAGCTCGAAGGTGCGGTCCAGCTTGGCGGAGGGTTCCTTCCATGGGCGTGGGTTTTCGGTCTTGGGCAATAAATCGAGATGGCAGCTGACCTGACGCAGACGCAGCAAGGTCGTCAGCACCGCAATCCGGTCGCGGCCCTGGCCTTGTTTGCCGGAATTTTCGAAAACATCCCGACGGCCTTGCGCCAATACCGCCTTATAAACCTCCCGCTGCTCATCGCTCAGTTCACAAAGCGTCAAGTGTTCCAACTTGGGCGGAAGTTCTGTGAGAACTTCTTCCTTGGTCCGGCGCAGGAAAAAGGGGCAGACGCGATGACGCAGCCGCTCCATCGTCTTGATATCAGGCGACCCCTTGGCGAGGGGAGTCTCGTATTTTTCGCGGAACTCGGTCGCGGTGCCGAGATAACCGGGCAAAAGAAAATCGTAAAGCGACCAAAGATCGAGCACCGAATTTTCCAACGGCGTGCCGGACAAAATCAACCGGTGCTGCGTCCGCAACGCTTTCGCACTTTGCGCATTCTGGCTCCCGCGATTCTTGATGTGCTGCGCCTCATCCAGAATCACCAGGGAAAATTCATCGGTGCGATATTGATCGATGTCGCGGCGGAGGATGGCGTAGGAAGTGACGAGTAAATCGTAGTTATGTCGTTCAGAAAACTTTTGGGCGCGATTAGTGCCGGTCAGGTCGAGCGTGCGAAGATGGGGGGTGAAGCGGGCGGCTTCACGGAGCCAGTTGGTGACGAGGCTAGTGGGGCAGACGACGAGAGTGGGATTACGGAACGGACCGTCGCACGGAGTGCGACGGCTACCTACTGAACCGCCGCTAGGGACAGAGGCGGCTACCTTATTTAGCCATGTGCAGAAGGTGAGGGCTTGGAGGGTTTTACCGAGGCCCATGTCATCGGCGAGGAGGCCAGAAAGTTTTTGTTGGGCGAGGCTGGCCAGCCATTCGACGCCCTGGAGTTGATAGGGGCGGAGGTGGGCGGCGAGGGCTGTTTCGAGCGATGCCTGAACATCCGGCTTGGGGAAGTCGGCGGAAACATTATTGAGGGAGCGGAAGCCTTGCGCGGAGAGAGCGCCAGACAGAAACGGCGCAAAAGTCCGATCCACGCGCATCTTTCCATGATCCTGTTCGACTTCGCACTCGGCCAAGACTTCCCGCATCTCGCCCCACGCTTCCGTTGGGATAAGCAAAACGCGTTTGTTCGCGGTGCGTCCGTGATTCTGTCCTGTTTGCAGCCAACGTTGGATTTCGGCTTGGTCGAGTTCGACCGGTTTTCCGCCGACGGAAAGTTTCAGGTCGAGGCTGAGCCAGTCTTCGCCGGAACCGGAATTGATCGAAAACTCCGGCTCGGCGATATCGATGTCGTGCATCGTTACTTCCAGTCGGCTTCCGAAAATAACCGTCCAGTTTCGCTTCCAGCGGGGTAGGACGTTGGCCAAAAAGCGGGCAACCTGCTTCTCCTGCGGCAGGCTGAAGGTGGTGGCATTGCTGCGCACGAGGCTGAATCCGGCGGACTCGGCTTGGGAGAGCGCTTCGCGCTCGGCCAAAATATTTCGCCGCCAAAAGCGATTGGGTTTCCGGGAATCGGGAGTGTAGCGCTGATAGGCGCTCGGCTCGATTTTGCCGGTAAGAGGGAAATCTTTGTCGCCGTACCGGGCGATGAGATCGAGTGTCAGGCCGGAGAGGGCGCCGTCAAGTCGCGCCTCGAACGTCGGCTGTCCCAGCTCCAACTGAAATTCCGCAAATCCCGGTGCGAAGACAATGTCGCAGGTGCGCTCCAGCGCCGGGAATTCTCTCGAAAGAAAATCGGGAATTTGAGCAGCGGGAATGATCCGCGATCCCGCTGTCATTCCAGCGGGCATGGCGGGGATTTCGCTCAGCTTTTGGCCGTCAAAGCTCCAACCCGCGATCGGCAAAGAGGTAGCCGCCGATGTCCCCATCGGCGGACCGTCGCACGGAGTGCGACGGCTACCTACGGACAACTCCAATGCGCCATCGTTTCGATTGGAGAAGGTGATTTGCGGTTGTTCGTCGGTTGCCTCAACTTCGATGCGTTGTTTCTTCCCCAACCAGACGCGGGGATGATTTCTGAGCGCGTGCAAAACAATACCGACTTTGGCGCGGGGCACGGAATTGATACCACCCACCGTACCTGTCGCGTTTTCGAGAGCGGTCAGAAGTCGGTCATCTTCCTCGGCCACCGCAAATCCATTCTTCAGGATGCCGGACATGGCGTCCCACGGTTGTGCCTGCTCATCGGTACCGCGTCGCGCTTCGAGAATGATTCGGACCGGGTCCTTGCCCAGGCTCTCTTTTAATTGAAGAGGAAGGAGGACGGTGATTTCAACGGCAGGGATTCCGGCGGGAGCATCCTCAAGCGGGTATCGAGGTAGCCGCCGCACGCCGGGCGGCGGTACAGGGGTAGCCGCCGATGTCCCCATCGGCGGAGCGTCATCCGGCGTGCGGCCACTACTTACTATTTGTGATGCCGCCAATCCCGCCGCCAAAATATGCGGGCAAACGCGCCGCCGCGATTCCGCACACGTGCAACGCACCTCCACATCCGAGACGCGATCGGCGAGGGTGATCTGGGCGTCGTAAATTTTTTCCGCACCATGCACGCGCGCGCGGATGACGGCGCCTTCACGACGGACGTTCGAGACTTTTTTCCGCTCGACCAAACCACGCGCTTCCTTCAGCGCGGGCCAGCCGCCGATATCGGCGAGGAGATTGGAGTTCAGTTCAAGCATCGGTGTTATCGTTCTGAGAAGAGATTCTCATAAAAAGGAACAGGAGCGGTAGCCTTAGAAATCCTAGATAACCTAGAAAGCTTAAAAAGATAAGCTTTCTAGGATAAATAAGATTTGGGAGGGGGTATGGGGCTTATGGGGCGGATGAGTAGAAGTCAGGTCCGTGACTGCCTCCTGCGCGCGTAGAGCGCCCGGACAACAAGTAGTCCGGGCCACCCGACTAGGTATTAGACACGGGCGATATGGAGGGCGGCAATGCCGAGGCTCAAGTTGGTCCAGTTGGCGGAGGCGAACCCGGCTTCGCGCATCATGGCAGCGAGAGCGGGCTGTGAGGGGAAGGCGCGGATCGATTCGCCGAGGTATTCGTAGGCGCCGCGCTCGGGGGTGATGAACTGGGCGTAGAGGGGCATGATGTTGCGGAGGTACCAGAAATAGATAGGGGCGAGCCACGCGGCGGGATGGGAGAACTCGAGGATGTAGGCGCGACCGCCGGGGCGGAGGACACGGCGCATTTCGCGCAGGCCGGCGAGGCGGTCGGCGAAGTTGCGCAGGCCCCACGAGATGGTGACGGCATCGAAGGAAGCATCCGGGAAGGGGAGATGCAGGCCGTCACCGACGAGGAGGTTACGGGCTTTCTTGGCTTGGGCCTGCTGGAGCATGGGGAGACAGAAGTCGGCGCCGATCGCGAGGTCGGTGTAGGCTTGATTGCGTTCAAGGGCGAGGAGGACATCGCCGCTGCCGGTGGCGAGATCAAGGACGCGTGCGGGTTGCTGCTGCTTCACCGCACTGACGAGGCGGTGGTGCCAGTAGAAATCGAGTCCCCCGGCCATGATGTGGTTCATGAGGTCGTAACGCGCCGCGACGCGACCGAACATGGCGGAGATGGCCTCGGGCGATTGGTGGGAGAGATCGTCTCTTACTGCTGTGTAGTCGGTGGAGCGAGTGGCAGACATGCGGGACTACCTTCGCGCAGGAAGGGGGAGAGGGCGAGGAGGAAGTCGCCGGAGAATGGGTCTTATGGGGCGGATGGAGGGGGCGGATGGAGGGGGCGGAAGTTATTGACGGCCTCCTGCGCGCGGAGCGCGCCCGGACAACAAGTAGTCCGGGCCACCCGAAGGGGGACGATTGGCGCGAAATGGAATTTCGCGGGGAGCAGGGGCGTTCCCAAAAGGAGTTTGGGAACGAGAGGGAAATGGATTCAACCAGCGACGGTCATAGACCGCCGCTACAGGGGAAACTTATTTGAGCAGTTTGATGCCACCGATGACCGGGAGAGGCAGGCACTTGCCATTTGCAGCGTTGATGATACCCAGAACCACGAGGACCAATATGCCTAGATACACCAAGATATTCAAAATATGAAAAACGAATCCAATGAAGGGGATAAAGCCCAAAATGGTCAAAACGGTCAGAGTTACCACCGTCGCCAGGAAGAGTGAGCACCCCTGATTGGCGTGGTACTTGGCGAAAGGTGAGTCCTTGGCCACGATGAGAGGGACGATAAAGAGGATGCCGACGTAAGCGAGGATACCCCAGACTTTGTTCTTTTCGGCATCGTCCGCTTCGACTTCGAGCGCTTCGGGTTTACCGACAACATCGGAGAGATCGACGGGCGTGGTGGAATCCGATGTCTTGGCCGCAGAAGCGACTGCACCCGTGGGCTGAACTTTGGCGGGAGCAGGAGGCTGACGGAAGGAAAAGGCGGGGACTTGGTTGGCAGGAGTCCAGTTGTCCATGCCGTCTTTCCAGACGAGGGAGTCAGCCGGAATCTTGTTCGTGGCAAGGTACTCTTTGAGCTCCGCTTCGTTGACGGGACCCTTTTGTTCGTTATCAGCTGCGTAGTACCATTCGCTCATTTGGTTTAGGAGATAGAGAAGTTAAGAGAAGAAAGCAAGAGGAAATCTATGAAAATAAATCTAAGAAACTGGAAGAGAGGTTCTTAGCTGATTTTGGTGAGAAGTTCAGGGGTCATATCAAAATTGGCGTGAACGGTTTGCACATCGTCATGATCATCCAAGGCTTCAATCAAGGTGAGGATTTGTTCGGCGATTGCGGGGTCCGTGATGGTGGTCAAGTTGCCGGGAACATAGCTTAGCTTGGAACTTGCGATAGGAACTTTGGTTTGTTCGAGCGCCTTGGTAACGGCTTCGAGTTTCGTGTCGGGCGGGGTGATGATTTCGATGAAATCGTCATGGGAGCGGACGTCCTCGGCGCCGGCGTCGAGCGCGGTGAGGATGACATCATCCTCAGAAATTCCGGGTTCGGTGATGGTGATAACGCCTTTGCGGTGGAACATCCAAGCGACGCTGCCGGGGCTGGCGAGGTGGCCTGAGTTCTCGGAGAAGATGAGGCGGATTTCGGCGGCGCTGCGGTTTTTATTATCGGTGGCTGCCTCGATAAGAAGGGCGACACCGCCGGGTGCGTAGGCCTCGTAGAGCATTTCATCGTAGGCGCCGCCGGCGAGTTCGCCGGTGCCTTTCTTGATGGCGCGCTCGATGTTGTCGACGGGCATGCTTTCGCCTCGGGCGGTGGCGATGGCCTGGCGGAGGCGGGGATTGAAGTTGGGATCTCCTCCGCCGAGTTTGGCCGCGACGGTGATTTCCTTGGAGAGCTTGCTGAAAAGTTTGCCGCGGCGCTGGTCGATCGTGCCTTTGTAGTGTTTGACTTTTGCCCAGCGTGAATGACCTGCCATAACTCTTTTAAGATGGGGGGAGTTTTTGCGAAACGCAAGTGTGGGATAGGGGCTTATGGGTCGGAGGGGGGAGTTTTTGACGGAATTAACGGGATTTTTCCAAATTAACTAAAGGGGAGAAATGGGGCAGATGGGGAAGGATGCGTGAAATGAAATTTCGCGGGGACCAATTGCGTTCCCAAATGGAGTTTGGGAACGAGGGAGAGGGGGATGGGATTGCCAGCGATGATGTTTGTGCCTTGGGGCGAGTCACGGTAGCTTTGTCCCCCGTAACGATGAAGGACGAGATTCGAGATGATGAGGCGAAGCGGGCGGCAGCGGAGAATTCCGACGCGCACGACAAGTCGCTCATGCACCGGATGAGTCGAGGTGATGAAGAAGCGTTGCGCGAATTGATCGAGAAGCACCAGGGTGCGGTGTACGGAACGATCTCGAAAATGTTGGGAGACCCGATGGAGGCGCAGGATTTGGCGCAGCAGGTTTTCGTGCGGGTTTATCGCGCGGCGGGGAGTTATCGCGCCACGGCGCAATTCAAGACGTGGATGTTCACGATCGTGCGCAACCTGGTTTTCAACGAGCATCGCCGGCGATCACGCGCGACATTGATCGCGTTGCACGGTCCGGAGAATGATTCGAGCGGTTCGGGCATGCCATCGGGATTTGAACTACAGGACCACGCGACGAAGACGCCGGGGGAAAATGCGTTGCGGGACGAAATGCTGCGTGCGATTGATGCGGCGATTCTCGCCTTGCCGGAACAGCAGCGACTGGCGATTGTGTTGCGGCGGTACGATGAATTTTCATATGAGGAGATTGCAGGAATTTTGAAAACGAGTGTGCCAGCGACGAAATCGCTGCTTTTTCGGGCACGTGAAACGCTTCGCGAAACGTTGAAGCAATATCTTGAAAGCAAATGATGGCAAAGGCTTCTGAAAATGAATGGGATAAATAAAAATAGTGCGCAACTCACCGTTGGAACCTGTGTTAGATTTGGAGAATGAGAGATAGGAACGACATTAATCCCCAAGGCGAGCCACGACTGGACGAGAACGATCCGGTGTGGCGTTTGCTCGGCGAATCGCCGCGCCCGGAACCGGACGCGTGGTTTGCCGTGCGCACGGTGGCGCGTTGCCGCAATGCGAGCGTGGGGGGGGATTGGATTGCATTTCGCAGTATTTTGCGGTGGGCATTGGGCGGGGGCTTGGGCGTTTGCCTGGCTGTCGTATTGCTGGTGCCGCATGCGCGACCGGTGACGGCTCCGCCTGCTGATCAAAACAAAAATGTGCAGGAAGCTTTTGAGATCATGGCTTCCATGGACACGTCATCTGATTCCACGCCTTCCTCTTCTAATTCCACATGGCAAGATTCCTCTCTCTAGAATGTGTTTCTAACAAAAGGCTGAGGCATGGAGCGGCGGGTGTTGTTTCGCTGCTTGGGCTGATGGCTTTTTTGGGGCCCGTGTCGCGGGCGCAAACGATGGCGCCTGCCAGCGCGCAAGCGGTGTCAACGAATGCGGCCCCGGCTGCTCCGAAGCCTGCTTCCACGCCGACGTCTGCACCCGCTGCTGCAGCCAATACAAAGCCGGCCGCGCCTCCGCCAACGGCACCGGTGATTCCGGTGCCTCCACCTGTTCCGGAGACGTTTAATCGCTACGGGAAAATATGGGCGCCCACCGATGACGTGGCACACCCGATCCGGTTAAATGTCCAATTTCCCGGTGTGGGAGAGATGAAGATTCCGAGCCAGGATGAATTGAGCGTGCGGGACAAGCTGGAGAAACTGGCGACACTCTCTGATGACCAGATTCGTGCGGAGCTGGCGCAGTGGCCGCCGTATGCAAAAATGAAGTTGGCGGATGAAGGGCAATTGCTGATTCGCATTCAACAATTCAAAGACCAGCGCACGCGTATCGCGATGGACAAAGCGCGGGAACTGGGGCTGGCGAATTCACTTACACCGGACCAGAAGATGCGTTTTGAAAAAGAATATTGGGATAAGAAATTGCAGATGGACCATGACCTTGCGAAGCAGTTCGAGCCGGCGATGAAAGCGCGTGAGGAGAAATTGCGTGAAGATCTTTTCCACGAGTTTTCGGCGCCAGGTGCGGTGATGCCTCCACCGGCAAATGGATCTGCCGTGCCGTTAGCGCAAACCAAGCCCGCTCCTGCGCCGACGTCACCGCCGCCTGCGTCTGCCAACCCTCCGGCCAAGCCGCCAATTATTCCACCGATTGCGGAGGCGAAGACGACGGCGTCAGGGACGACGACGCCTGTGGCGCATTAAGAATTTGAGGGATTCCGACGATAGAGGTTGGAATCTTTATCAAGGGCTGGGAGCGATTGACTTTCTTTTCGATATGGACAGTAGATTCGGTGGCTCTATCCGTTGATCAGATGGGCTAGGTCTCTCGACTACGGCTTGGGTGCGTCTTGGGAGTGAAGGATGTCGCCTGTTCGCCTTCGCTCAAGATGACGGCTGTGAAACAGAATCTTTGTTCGGGGGCGATGGTTACCATAGATCGCTTCCTGCGCGGTCATAGACCGCCGCTACAGTGGACGGCCTACTGCGGCACGGCGGTAGAACCGGTGCCTAGAGTGCCTTGCGCGACGGCGGGGGGCGTGGGGGAGTTCTTGGGGAGCGTGTTGCTGTAGATC
>Ga0207703_10003400_pt1 | contig 13364 bp, 12 predicted proteins | sample KBSSwiS12_FD_184304 | JGI IMG/M metagenome (GOLD analysis project Ga0207703, IMG submission 184304) | Switchgrass rhizosphere microbial communities from Kellogg Biological Station, Michigan, USA - KBS Switchgrass S1-2 (SPAdes) (version 2) | ecosystem: Host-associated > Plants > Roots >... | reverse complement strand
GCAGCTGGTGGTGGCTCTGAAGCCGCTGCACGACGCGGCGAAGATCAAGCGGGTCGTAGTCGCGACCTATCAATCCGTCTCGGGCAGCGGCAAGGCAGCGATGGACGAGCTGTTCGAGCAGTCCCGCAACATCTTCGTCGGCGATTCAAACGAGCCGTCGGTTTATCCCAAGCAGATCGCGTTCAACGTCATCCCGCAGGCCGGCGACTTCCTCGACGACGGATCGACCACCGAGGAATGGAAGCTGGTGGTCGAGACCAAGAAGATCCTCGATCCCGCGATCAAGGTGACGGCGACCTGCGTCCGGGTGCCGGTATTCGTCGGCCATTCGGAGGCCGTGAACATCGAGTTCGAGCGGGAAATCAGCGCCAGGGAGGCGCAATCCATCCTACGCGAGGCGCCTGGGGTCATGCTGGTCGATAAGCGCGAAGCCGGCGGCTACGTCACCCCGGTCGAATGCGTCGGGGATTTTGCGACGTTCGTCAGCCGCGTCCGCGAAGACTCGACCGTCGAAAACGGCCTCTCGCTTTGGGTCGTCAGCGACAATCTCCGCAAAGGCGCGGCCTTGAATGCTGTCCAGATCGCCGAGCTGCTCGGGCGCAAGCATTTGAAGAAAGCAGCGTGAACCGATAGCTTCCAGCCTCTGCTGGAGAGCACGGACATGCGAATCCTCGTTTCAAGCCTTGCGCTCGTCACGCTCACGGGGTGCTACTTTCACAGGACGGCTGCGGATCCGCCACCCGTCACCACGACTGAAGCAACCAAGATCGCCGAGCAGGCCGAAGCCTTCTTTACGGATGGCAACGCCAACGTGATCATGATGCAATATGCGCCCGGCGCGGTGATGTTCGACGCGGGCCATGGTCCTTACAGCACCGACCGCAAAGTGCAGACCGGCTGGGCGCAGGATTTCGTTAGCATGAAACCGGCCGACTATCATGTGCCCGACCGCCAGATTCAGATCGTCGGGCCGGATGCCTTTATCAGCTCGGGAACCGAAGTGTTCACCGTGGCCGCGGGGCAGGCGCGGCCGACGGTCAGCGCCCGCTTCACGGACGTATTCCAGCGCCAGGCGGACGGCAGCTGGAAAATTGTCCATGAGCATGTGTCGCTTCCGCCAACGCCTCCAGGGCAGAAATAACTAGGGCATGTCGCTCCAGTAACGCAGCAGGTTCTGCTGGACGAGTTGCAGCCGCGAGAAATTTTCCGGGTCCATCTTGAGACCCTCAAGCGCGGCAACCTCGTTCAATTCGTACAAAAGGTTGCGGCGAAACGGGTCCTGAATCCGGCTCTGGATGAAGGTAATCGCGACCAGCCGCTCGCCCTTGGTCACCGGGACGACCTGGTGCAGCGTGTCCGAGGGATAGATGATCGCCTCGCCGGGCTTGAGCTTGAATTTGAGATCGGCGTCGGCGAGCCGGATATGGAGTTCGCCTCCTTCGTAATCCGCCGGTTCGTTGAGAAAGATCGTGCAGGAGAGATCGCTGCGGATCGTCGCTCCCGGAAGCTGGATGAAAGCGGCGTCGGCGTGCGCGCCATATTTCATGCCCGGTTTGTACCGGGTCATCATCGGCGGCGCCAAAGCCACCGGGAAGGCGAATTCCATGAACTCCGGTGAGCGGAGCATTGCCTGGCGAAGCAGCTCGGAGCTCTTCTGATAGGCGCTTGGGTCGTGCAGCTGCTCGTTCTGCTTGGCCGTGTTGTGCGGGTTGGAGAGGCGGCCGTCGACGAATGGCGCGCTAGCCGCGATCTTGCGGCATTCGCCGACTTCGGCGTCGGTCAGGATCTGAAGGACCCGGTACATCAAGCCTCCCCCGCGCGCTCGAGCGTTCGAGCGAGCATCGGCGACTTTTCGGCTGCCGCGCCGAGCATGGCAAGGGCGTCGTCAATCGCGGATGCGTTCGCCGCCGCGGCGTCCGCGATCAGCTCCCGCCTCAAGCCCGCGCTGTAATCATATTCGAGGCCCTTGGAGTAGCGGGTCATCAGCGGGCCGGCTGCAATCGCCTGAAGCCGGGCTTCATCCGCATCGAAGCCGAAAAAATTCGCGACCCGGCCAAGCGCAGGCGCCATGTCTTCGAGCATTGCATCAAAGTCCGCCCATTCGATGTGCCGATCGAGCATCGCGTCGGCTGCCGCCTCAAGCGCGGTCATTTCACACGCCCAGGCGATCGCCGCCAGCTCCGCATCATTGTGCGCTGCCCAAATCGCCGAAACTCGGCGCGGCAGGCGTTGCGCCCGTGACGGCGCCAACTGGCGAAGCTCGACGAGCGAATTTTCGCCGGCGAGGATGCTTGCGATGTAATTGCGCGGCGTGGCGAACATGAACAGCGCACGCTCGCCCGGCGGGACCAGCTCGGGAGCGATCTCGCTGATGAAACTGGTCGCCTTGACGCAGGCGCATTCGTCGTTGGCGAACGTTCGGGACATCAGGCTTGGCACCGGCGCGAGGTGGCGTTCCCGGATCTCCGGCGTGCTCAGCGCCAGGTCCCGCAACAGCCGCGGCTCACGGATTGCGAGCACGCCCTCCAATTCGCCGAGAAGGCGTGAAACCAGGGTCGAACCGACATGGCCGATGTGGAAGATCCAGCGCGCGTCCGTGCGCCGCCCGTCCGCCATCGCGCTTTCCACGTCGGCCCAGGGCACGATCCGCGCATCGACCGGCTGCTGGAGCATCCGGTCGTCGAGGAAGCTCGCCGCGCGATAGCTCTGGCGGTCCATCGCAATGAGCCGAGCCATCCCGGCGGCCGGATCGAGCGCTTGGGCGAGCCAGGTGGCGTCGCGCGCGATTTCCGCAGCTGTCGGAGCGCTGGACATGCACCCCCTTAAACACGCAAGAGCCCATCAACCAAGGGAGGACGAAGTGGCTGGGCAAATGACCGGTGGCTGCGCCTGCGGGCGGGTTCGCTACACCGCGGCGGTTCATGGCGACGACGCCTACGTCTGTCATTGCCGGATGTGCCAGCGCGCCACCGGATCGGTCTCGATCGCGTTTAAGAACGTGAAGGCGGCCGAGGTCAGTTGGAGCCAGGAGCCCGACTGGTACGACAGCTCGCCGATCGCGGTTCGGCCTTATTGCCGGGAATGCGGCTCGTCGCTCGGTTTCAAGTTCAAGGACGGCAGCGAAAATATGGACCTGACCGTTGCATCGTTCGACGACCCGTCACGGTTCAAGCCGAAGCACCATTTCGGCGCCGAGAGCATGCAGCGCGCCTGGCTCAACACCGAGGGCCTGACCGAAATGCGGACCGCGGATTATCAGAAACTCGTCGACAAATGGATCGAAGCGACCGGGCAGTTTTCCGGGTAAAGGGCTGAGTTCACACGATTTCACTTGAGCGTTTTCGCGACACGTATCCCGATCGAGTCGTCCACGTCCGTCGGATTGTAACGGATCCGCTCCGCGGACCGAAGTTGTCGCGGCTGGGTTCCCCAGGACCCGCCCCTGACCATTCGCTTTTCGCAGTCGCCGCCTTCCGTCGTGCCATCCGATCGCATTGAAGCGTAGGACGCTGTCGCACAGCCTTCCACCCATTCGGCGAGGTTGCCGATCATGTCGTAGATGCCAAACGCATTGGGGCGGTAGGAGCCGACCGGTGCCGTGTTGAGATACCCGTCGGAACAATTGGCGAAGGAAACGGGCTCGCCCTTGTACAAGTCGCCCTTTTTATTGACGATGACCCGATCGAACCCATTCATGTGCGGGCAGCCGTCCTTGATATCCGCACCCCATGGATATGCGGTCGTGGACCCGGCTCTCGCAAGATATTCCCATTCTGCCTCGGTCAGCAGACGGTAGCCCCCGCCGGTCTTCGCGTTGAGCCAGGCGATGTAGGCCTTGGCGTCATACCAGGTAACGCAGGCGGCTGGATGTTTGCCGGATTGCGGAAATCCAGGATCGCGGAAATTGGTTTCGGCGTCGAGCGCCCAGGTTCCGGGCTTTCGCCGGTCGGTCATGCAATCGCCGCTGACCGGGTGGCCAGTGGCCCGCAAAAAGGCCTCATATTGCCGCCGAGTGACTTCGTATCGACCGACCGCGAAAGGCCGGGCGATGCGAATCTCCCGTTGAGGTCCTTCGTCTTTGCCCCGACCGGGCTCGTCCGACGGCGACCCGATCGTGAACGTCCCCGTCGGGGCCACGATCATTTCCGGACACCCACCGCAATCGCGAAATCGTGCACCGGGCGCCAAACGGGTCGGTGAAGCGACTTTCATGGCCTGGTCGGGCAAGGTGGCGGCGAACGTGACTAAAGCTGCTGTCACGGCCCAGATGGCGTGCACCGATTCCATAGCCGGCACTTTTTGTGTGATGCTCGGGGCCAGTCGCGTCTTCTTCGACCGACGAAGGTGGATTTGCGGGTGAGCGCGCCGGCGATGTCCGCTTTCCACCCAAAGCGGACATTGCAATGTGGGACTTCGGCTGACATGCGCCCGGCGATGCAGTGCCAAGCCTGCCGATCCCACGCCCCTCGAATTCCGATCAGGGGCAGGCTGCGAATCACGTGCGTCAGCGCGAACATTGGGAACATTCGAGGTTGACCGAGGCGCGCGTCAGCTACTGGACCGCCTCCGACGGAGTTGAGCTCGCCTATCATGAAGTGGGGCAGGGCCGGCCCGTGATCCTGCTCCACGGGCTTTTCTCCGACGCGAGGATGAACTGGATCAAATTCGGCCACGCGGCCCGGATCGCGGCCGAGGGTTTCCGGGTGATCATGCCCGATCTGCGCGCCCAGGGGCTCAGCGGAAAACCCCACGGTGAAGAACATTATCCGCGGGGAATCCTCGCGCGTGACTTGCGCGAACTCGTTGCGCATCTTGAACTCACCCAGTTCGACCTTGGCGGATTTTCGCTCGGAGCGCGGACGACGGTCGAGGCGATAGGCGAGGGGGCGAATCCCCGCCGGGCCGTGCTCGGCGGCGCCGGGCTCGAGGGCTTGCGTAACTGGAAGCGCCGCAAGACCTTCTTCGTCGAGGCCATCGCAATGTTCGACACGGTCCAGCGCGGCGATCCGCATTGGCTGTCGATCCAGTTCATGAAGAGTCAGAAGGTCGATCGGGTTGCCGCAGGGCTGCTCCTCGAAAGTTTCGAGGACGCATTCATCGACTGGCTACAGGCCTTCACCATGCCGACGTTGGTCGTTTGCGGAGACCAGGACCACGACAATGGGTCGGCCGAAGAACTCGCCAATGTCCTGCCCAACGCCGTTTTTCATGAAGTGCCGGGTACGCACATGAGCAGCGTCACAAAGCCGGAGTTCGGCGAGGCGATCGCGCAGTTTCTTTCCCGATAGAGAAAGGGGCGCCCGCACGGGCGCCCCCTAGGAGTTTAGGTCGTGGGTTGGCTTCGCGCCCGGCCGCGAGGGGCCTTCGAGCTTTCGGTCGTCAGCTCGCCGGTATCGTCGAAATCGGACCCGGAACGCTCCTTCCACTCCGAGAATTGGTCAGAAAGGCTGTTTAGCTGATCGCTGATCTGGGTGCGTTTCGACCACAGGAAAAGGCCGGCCGCCGCCGCGCCCGCCGCTGCCGCGGTAGCCGCCAGCGGGCGTTCCCTCACCATCTCCATCACGCCCCAGTCGCTATATTGGTTGCGGCCACGCGAATTGTTGTTCCGGCCGCCGCGATTGTTACTCCTCGGCATGTACTGCTCCTCTGAAATTGTTTCGCCCTCAACCCGTTTAAACGATTGAAAGCGTTCGCTGTTCGTCCCGTTTCGGACAAACAGGGTAAGGAGAGGCGCAGCAGCGGTAGGGCGTCAGGCGGTCGCGAGCTGGTCCAGCAGATATTCGGCCGAGGACGCGCGATATTCGCCCGGCGCCTCGACGTTCAGCTGCTCGACGACCCCATCGTCGACAATCATCGAGTAGCGCTGCGAACGCTTGCCCATCCCGAACTTGCTCCCGTCCAGGACCAGGCCCGTCGCCTCGGCGAAGTCTCCATTGCCGTCGGCGATCATGACAATGTCACTGGATCCATCGCGCTGGCCCCAGGCGGACATCACGAACGGGTCGTTGACGGAAATGCATGCAATCTCGTCGATGCCCTTGGCTTTGAGCTCCTGCGCCTTCTCGACAAAGGACGGCAGGTGCCGCGCCGAGCAGGTCGGAGTGAACGCGCCGGGGACGGCGAACAAGGCCACTCTCTTGCCTTTGAAATAATCGCCGCTCGTCGTGGGTTGCGGCCCGTCCGAGCTGGCAATCGCCAGCGAAACGTCGGGAATGCGGTCACCGACTTGAATGGTCATGGGAAGTCTCCTGTGAGTGGCGCTGAAACGGCAGATAGGCCCGCTGTATGTCGGCCTCAAGACTTGCCCGCCGCGCTCCGCCGTCTCATTGTCGCATCATGCCCAGCCAGCCGACCTTCCTGTCCGGAAAGCTTCTCCTGGCGATGCCGGGAATGGCAGACCCGCGTTTCGAGCGCGCGGTTATCGCTATGTGCGTCCACGACGAAAACGGGGCCATCGGGATCGGCATTGGCCACAAGCGTGCCGGGATCAACTTTCGCGGGCTGTTGAAGCAGCTCGAGATCGACCCCGGCCAGGCCCCCGATTGTGCGGTACATCACGGAGGACCGGTTGAGCCCGGGCGGGGTTTTGTGCTCCATGCGACCGACTGGGGCGGGCAGGACACGCTCCACGTCGCCGGCCCGAAGGGCGAGATTTTCGCGATGACCGGCACGATCGACATCCTGAAAGCCATTGCCGAAGGAAAGGGACCGTCGCGCTGGATTGCGGCTCTCGGCTATGCCGGCTGGGGCGAGGGTCAGCTCGACGAGGAAATGACTCGTCACGGCTGGTTCACCGCCCAGGGAGACGCAAGCATCTTGTTCGATACTCCGACCGACGAGCGGTGGGCCGCCGCGTTCAAGGCGGAAGGAATCGATCCGCGGCTGCTCGCGAGCGAAACCGGCGCGGCCTGAAATCGACATATAAAGCTTTCTTTATATGATATGCTGCGCTAGTGGCGCGGCGAACGACGGTGCCGCAGGAGCGCCGTGCCCCTCATGACTGGAGACTCTCGACGTGGCGACGAAGGCTGAAACTCGTTTCAACGATTTTATCGTGAAGGACATCGGCCTCGCCGATTTCGGCCGCAAGGAGATCGAGATCGCCGAAACGGAGATGCCGGGGCTGATGGCCCTGCGCGATGAGTTCGGCGCGTCAAAGCCTTTGAAGGGTGCACGCATCACCGGCTCGTTGCACATGACGATCCAGACCGCGGTGCTGATCGAAACACTCATCGAGCTCGGTGCCGAGGTGCGCTGGGCGAGCTGCAACATCTTTTCGACCCAGGACCACGCCGCGGCGGCGATTGCCGCTCGCGGTGTTCCCGTCTTCGCGATCAAGGGCGAGACGCTCGAGGATTATTGGGATTATGCCGCCCGTATCTTCGACTGGGGTCAGGACACCACCTGCAACATGATCCTCGACGACGGCGGCGACGCCACCATGTTCGCTTTGTGGGGCGCACGGGTCGAGGCTGGCGAAGCCCTGTTCGAGCCGACCAACGAGGAAGAAGAAATCTTCGTCGCGACCCTGAAGCGCTTCCTCGCCGAGCGGCCGGGCTACCTCACCAAGACCATCCAGAACATCAAGGGCGTTTCGGAAGAGACCACGACCGGCGTCCACCGGCTCTATGAACTTGCCAAGCAGGGTAAGCTCCCGTTCCCCGCGATCAACGTCAATGACAGCGTCACCAAGTCGAAGTTCGACAATCTCTACGGCTGCCGCGAAAGCCTGGTCGACGCCATCCGCCGCGCGACCGACGTCATGCTTGCGGGCAAGGTCGCCTGCGTCGCCGGCTTCGGCGATGTCGGCAAGGGCTCGGCCCAGTCGCTCCGCAACGGCGGCGCGCGGGTGCTGGTGACGGAGATCGACCCGATCTGCGCGCTCCAGGCCGCGATGGAAGGCTATGAAGTCGTGACGATGGAGGAGGCGACGACGCGCGCCGACATTTTCGTCACCGCGACCGGCAACATGGACGTCATCACGCTCGATCACATGCGGGCGATGAAGAACATGGCGATTGTCGCCAACATCGGCCACTTCGACAGCGAGATCCAGATTGGCGCGCTCGCCAACATGAAGTGGACCGAGGTCAAGCCGCAGGTCGACGAGGTTGAGTTCCCCGACGGCAAGAAGATCCTTGTCCTCAGCAAGGGGCGGCTGGTGAACCTCGGCAATGCGACCGGACATCCGAGCTTCGTGATGAGCTCCAGCTTCACCAACCAGGTGCTCGCGCAGATCGAGCTCTACACGCGCTCTGACCGCTATAAGAACGACGTCTACGTGCTGCCCAAGCACCTCGACGAGAAGGTCGCGCGGCTGCACCTCGATAAGCTCGGTGTGCATCTCACCAAGCTCAACGACAAGCAGGCGAGCTACATCGGCGTATCGGCGGAAGGGCCGTTCAAGCCTGATCACTACCGCTACTGACGATCATTCGAGAATGAGCGGCGCCGCGCGGATCCACCGCGAGGCGAGATGCTTTGTGCCTCGCGTAACCGGCATGCCCGCGTGGATCGCTCGCGGATCGGGTGTTCCGTCGGCTGACGCGTTGCGAAACAGCAGGCCATCGCCAATGCGCCCGCGGAAGGTCACGCCGGCAGCAGGGAAAGTGGTTTCGCCTCCTTCGTAACCTTCGTTGAGGTAGATGAGGAAGGTCAGGACGCGCTGCTGCGACGGGACGACGCCCGGCAGCGCATCGCTATGCTCGTGATACTGCTGGCCCGGCGCATAGTGGAGAATCTGGAGTGGCTCGCCCGCGCGCACGGGGGTTCCGCTGGCGGCGGCAAGGCGCCGGTTAAGCGCATGGATCGCCGGATTTTCGTCGGTGAACGGAAAGCCCGCGGCGCTGGACGTGCGGACCGGATTGGGGACCAGCTGGCCCGTTCTCGGGTCAACGACAACGCTCGGCTGCAGGATCGGTCTCGCGACCTCGATCAAATAAGCGCATTCGGTCGGTGAGAAGAGGGCGGGGAAGTGTCGGATCTCGGGCGCGTCCGACAGGGCGTCCGCTGCGAACGCCGCCGCCGGCCCCCCGTCCTGGTCCAACACCATGGCTTCAATCAGCCGTAGTTGGTCGGCCGCCTGGCCGTCGCTCGAGGCAGCATCGCGCAGCAGGACGATCGCCCGCTGCCAGTCGGCGGGGCCACCGACGCCGCCCGCGACGAACGCGCGCGTGACACCCGCGGAATAAGGATCGCCGAGCGCGGCCGCGCGCTCGAACATAGCGCGCGACGCGGCGAGGTTGCGGCGGACGATTTGGCCGGCCAACAGCCACAGCGCGAGCTCACGGGCAGCGAGCGCGTCTCCGGATTGCTCGGCTTGTTGAAGGATGCGCGCCGCGGCGCGGACATCATTCCGCTGCAGCATCCGACTGGCTTCGGCGACAATTTTGCTCACGGACCGTCCTTGGCAGCGTCCGGGGCGCAAAAAAAGAGCCGGGAGTTTCCTCCCGGCTCCAAAGTTTCGGATCGAGGCCGCTTAGAAGCGAGCCTTGATGCCAGCGTAATAGTTGCGGCCACGAATATCGTAGATCGCGCTGCCGGAGCCCGTCGCAGTCGTACCAAGCGGCGGGTGGGTGTCGAAGATATTGTCGATGCCGCCATAGATCTGGACGTTCTTGACCATGCCCATCGGTCCAGTATCCCACTGGAAACGAAGGTCGTGGTAGAAGGTCGCACGAAACTGCCGGACGTCGGCCCAGTCGGCATCGTTCGGCGGGCAACTGGTTGCGCCCTCCGGGCAGGCTCCCGCAAGTGGGTTGAAGTCCTCGAACAGGTTCACATACATCGGACCGATATAATGGAGGCGATGTCCAACTGTTAGCTTGCCGATCTTGACGTCGGTATCGAGCCGGGCCTCGTCCCTTGGATTGCCGAGCTCCTCGAGAAGGCGATTCTCAAAGGTCGGATCGGCCGGGTTCTGGTAGTCGCTCATCTTGATCGTGTGCACGTAGATGAGGCTCGTATCGAGGATCCAGTCGCGGAAGAACCGCGTCCGGTAGCTCGCATTGATGTCGATGCCCCGACGCTGCCGGCTGGCGAAGTTCTGGCCGGCCGAGGTAAGGGCGTTGCTTGGGTCACCTGAGACCCAGCCAGGCTGGTCACCGGCTGCGTTCGTGCCGGGGCCCATCCAGCGCGTGAACAGGCTGCACAGCACGTTGGTCGTTCCCGGCGTTCTGTCATAACAGGCGTTGACGATCGCCTGTGCGCTCAGCGACACGATGACGTCACTGACCTTGATCTTGTAATAATCGACGCTGAGCGATGCGCCTGGCAGGAACTTCGGGGTGAACACTGCACCCAATGTGAGCGAGTGCGAGACCTCGGGCTGCAGATCCGGGTTGCTGCCGCTATAGATTGGCAGCGAGCGCGTGATCGGCGCCAGAGGGAACAAGGCGCCAAGGTCTGCCTGGCAATTGGCGATGCGGTTCCCAGTTACAGGGGTCTGACACGGATCCACAAAGCCCGGCGCGAAGTTGAACACATTCGGGAAACCCGTTTCCGACAGGTTTGGAACGCGGACCGACTTACCGTAGTTGCCGCGGAAGCGGAAACCGCGGACCGGCGCCCATTCGCCGCCGTAGTTCCAGGTCCAAACCGTACCTACCGCGCCCTTATAGTCCGACACGCGGCCCGCCGCGTTCAGCGTTAGATCATAGAGCCACCTACGCTCTTTGAAGAGCGGGACGTTCACCTCGCCGAACGCTTCCTTGACGACGAAGGATGGCGGATCGAACTCGCCGATGATCACGCCATTGGTGAGGCCCGATTCGGCGAAATCGTCGTCTTTGTAGCGGGCCCGTTCGCGCCGATATTCGCCACCGATCGCGAAGCTGATCGGGCCGCCCGGAAGCTCAAACAGCTGGCTTGAATCGCCGTTAACGAAGCCGAGGAAATCGAGCTGGCTGAGCCAGGACTTCTTGTGGGCGTTGTAAGAGAAATAATCGACCGCTGCAGCGTTCCCCGCCTTATTGAAGCCGAACGGATTGTACGGCACGCAGGCAGCGATATCGGCCGCCAGCTTGGCCTGTTCCAGCGCGATCTGGGTCGGGTTGAGCGCCCGGGTGAGAGCCTGCGCCGCGGTTGGATCGAACTGCGACCGGCAGCGGATCGTTCCCGTGCCAGGGTCGAGCCCCGCATCCATCGACAGCATGAAGCGCTGTTTGTCGAGGAAGCCGGCCACCGAGATATCCTCGTCGAACCGTCCGTAATTGGCCGAGATTTCATAGCTCCAGTCCGTATTGAACGTGCCTCGGACGCCGCCGACGATCCGGTAGGTGTCGCGCTGGAACTTCTCGTCGCGGATTCCGACGTCCAGCAGGTTGCGAGCGAGCACGAAGCGATAGGTGCCGGCGGCGATAGCAGCTCGGTCGGCCGCGTTGAGCGGTCCCCCGACGCCCTGTGCGGGCAAGGTCGACCCGCCGACACCGGTGGACGTAGTCCGACCACCGAGGCAGTTTGCGGTAAGGCTGGTGTTACAGCCGGAATTGAGGATCAAATTGGCAATCGTTGTCCGCTCAGCGGCTGACAAGAACGGGTTATCCAGACGGACGCGTTCGCGCAGGTCGAACGGGTTGAACGTTCCCTGGATGAAGGACGGACCGGCGTTGTTGCCGAGCGCGTCGATGCGGGTCCACTTGGCCTCGATGAACGGATCGAATGCGTCGCTGATCGCGAAATGCGCCAGCAGATTGAGGTTGATCCGCTTGAGCCGCGGCAGGATCGACAGCTGCTCACGCTCACGGCCGGTGGTACCATTGCCCCCGAAGATGCCGCCGATGATGCCGGTGCTGAAACGGGTGCCGGTCTGTTGGACGAGATCCCCCGGCTCTGTGAAGAGATAAGTGCAGTTGTATGGCAGCCCGGTATTGGAGGGCGGGCCGTTGTTGGCGAGAAGGCCGGTCCCGCAGCCCGGTCCTTCAACCACTCCGACAGTAGCCGGATCGTCGGTCGCACGCTGGGTGATCGGGATCAGGCCGGTGTAGGCGATGCTGGTCTGGCGAATGTCGTGGATGAAGGTGCGGTCGAAGAAGCCGTCGCTGCCGTGCATGTCGGCTGTCAGGCCGGCGTCGACGTCGACCACGCCGAGAGCATCATTGTGCCGCAACCACGGAATGTCCGACGCGAAGATGCGGTCCTGCTTCGCATATTCGGCACTGACGGTGATGTTCCCGCGTCCGCCGGCGAAATTATGGCCGGCCAGAACCGAGGCAAAATAGTTGCGGCCGTAATCATGCTGAGTGTCCGCGCCCTGCGCGCGCACCTGAATGCCGTCAAAGTCCTTCTTCAGGATGAAGTTGACCACGCCAGCGATCGCGTCCGAACCGTACACGGACGAGTTCGCGCCGGTGACGATGTCGACACTGTTGATTAGGTCGGCCGGGATCGAGCTGATGTCGACCGACACGGCGTTGTTGAGGATGTCCGCAGCGACGTGCCGGCGGCCGTTGACCAGGGTCAGCGTGCGGACCGTGCCGAGGCCGCGGAGGTCGAGCAGGTTAAGGCCCGCGATGCCGATGCCGAGGCCCGGGTTCTGCTGAGCGAAGGTGCTGCGCAGCTGCGGCAGGTCGTTGAGCGCATCACCAATGTTGGTCTGGCCGCGCTCGAAGAATTGCTCGCCCTGGAGCGTCGTGATCGGGCTCGTCGATTGGAGATTCGGCTTCCGGATGCGCGTGCCGGTGATGACGATCTTCTCATCATCCTTCGAAGGCGTTGCCTGATTTGCCTGATTTGCAGCGATTACCTGTTCGGGCTGAGTCGAATTGGTGGTCGTCTCCTCAGTCGCTGGCGGCGTCGGGGCGGCCGCTGTGCCTGCCGCTGTTTCAGCCAATGCCGGTGAGGCGGTTGCGAGAAAGATAAGTGCGCCGGTCTGGAGCGCGGTCGCGCCCAGCAGAGTTTTCCTAGTCACAGAGCAGTCCCCCATTTCGTGCAACAAGGCGATCAGTTCCCGATTTCCGAAATCACCGCAACCTTCTGAGGGGCGGGGGCAATTTTTTGGCTGTTCATGTAACTTTAATGTCACGGAAAGGTTCGCGAGAGTCGGGCAGGCGGCCTTATTTGTCCTCAAATGAGGTCGCCAAGCTCGCGATTCCCCCATTTCTGAGCCAAAAATTGTTGCATCAATGCGACACTCAGGACGGTTTCGACAAACGGCTAAGCACTTGCTTTGTTAGGTAACCGGTGTCGGGTAAGTTGCGCCCTTCCATACGGAGAGGGGCCCGTACATGCTTATCCTGGCATCGCGATTTTCATTATCCGCATCGGTCTTCGCGCTCAGCGCGGCTTTTGGAACTCCGGCATTTGCCCAGACCGAAAGCCAGCAGCAGCAGGCGCAGCAGCAAAATACGGCGGTCGATTGTGCGACG
>Ga0207703_10003398_pt1 | contig 13369 bp, 12 predicted proteins | sample KBSSwiS12_FD_184304 | JGI IMG/M metagenome (GOLD analysis project Ga0207703, IMG submission 184304) | Switchgrass rhizosphere microbial communities from Kellogg Biological Station, Michigan, USA - KBS Switchgrass S1-2 (SPAdes) (version 2) | ecosystem: Host-associated > Plants > Roots >... | reverse complement strand
GGAGCGCTCGGTCTTGTTGGGTTTGTGGGTACCCTTCTCGCATGCGTCGAAGAACGCCTCGATGCTCTTGAAGCGTGCCAGCAGCACGGGCGCGGTCTCTTTCCCAATCCCGCCCACAGGACCAATCCCATCGGTGCTGTCGCCCACCAGCGCTTTGCCTTGCAGGTATTCCCGGGGCGAGTGGTACCCGGTCATTTCGAGGAAGTTCTGGTGCGTAACCAGCTTGCCGTCCTCGCGGTGGTCGAGCCAGGTGACGTTCTCGTCCACCATCTGCAGCCAGTCGGTGTCTCCGGTGACCAGCAGCACCCTGCGTCCTGCTTTGGACATGCGCGGGGCGAAGTACCCCGCCAGGTCGTCGGCCTCCAGGTTGGAGGCGGTGAGCTGGTTGACCCCGATTGCCTGAATGGCTTTGCGCAGCAGCGGCACCTGGGCCTCGTAAGCCCGGTGGTCCGCCTCCTTCTCGGGGTCGGCGGCCCTTGCAGCCGCCCGGTTGGCCTTGTACTCGGGGTACATGGCAAACCGATGCTCGGCACGCCCATCCCACAGGTACAGGATGTCGTGCATGGAATAGCTGTGCGCCAGGCGGCGCAACAGACGCAGCGACCCGAAGATGGCCTGGGTCTGGAACGACCCCACGGTCAGCTTTTGGGCATGGTGGCAGGCGCGGGCGACCGCATTCCCGTCGATCAAGATGGAACCTTGGAACATGAGCAAAGGGGCGGGTTTCCCCGCCCCTGTCCGCGTTGGTTGTTACTTGGCGGGGGACTCGATGCCTTGCAGCAGCGCGTCGAGCTCCGGGTCGCCCGTGGAGGCGATCGGGGTCGCAGCGGCAGCGGCAGCGGCAGCACCGGCCGGCGGCGTGACCACCGTGGCTGCAGCAGCGGGAGCTGCCGTCACCACGGTTCCGGCCGGGGCCGGCGCGACAGCAGCGGCCACGGGCTTCACGGGTTCCATGCCGGTCAGTGCCTTGAACGTCGCGTCACCGCCCGGGGTGCCCAGGCCGCCGGCGCCGTCCACCGCGAGTTTCACGTGCGGGGGCTGACCGGCGAACGGGTCGGCGGTCATGGGGGCTTCGACCACCACGGGTGCCGCGGGAGCGGCCACCACGGGGGCAGCGGCGACGGCCGGGGCGACGTTCGCCACGATCGACGCAGCCGGCTCGATGATGACGCCGGATGCCATTTCGGCGCGCGGGGCGGGCAGCAGACCCGTCACGGCGGAGAGGTTTTGCAGGGCACGGGCCTTGCCACCCTCCAGCTCGCCCTTCACGTAGGCGTCGAGGTCGTGCAGCTTGGTCAGCGCTTCGGCGGGCACCGGGTTCGAGGGACCGACCACGGGGTTCACCGCGTAGCTGGTGTCCATGCCGGAGCCCGACTTCTCGATGATCACGTCGAAGCCGGCCGCGGGGTCCAGCATTTGCGGGTACTGCTGCATGAGGCCGATGAGACCGCCCACGCCCTTCTTGCCCGTGAATACGGAGGGCGGCAGCTCGAGGAGCTGCGGGACGTTGGGCTGCGGGCCGTCGATGTGCAGCGCGTTGACAAGCACCTTGCTACCGGCCAGCATGTCCTCGAAACGCTTCTTGGTGAGGTCGTCGCCGCTCTGACTGATGGCACGGGCCAGCAGGTCGCAGGCTTCGCAGGGCTGGTTGAAGGTGCGGGACATGCACACTGCCACAGCCTTCACCTGGTTGGCAGCGTCCTTGATGAAGTGCTGGCCGAAGTCGTGCCAGAAGGTCGGGTCACCGTTGGTTTTCCAGGTGGGCAGAACGCGCCAGCGGGAACGGCCGGAGGGCAGCTTGGCGGTACGCTGACGGGAGGCTTGGGCCTGCTTCGCCGCCAGGGCGGCGAGCAGGGCATTGGTTGAGGAGGGTGCGGCGGTCGCGGTCGTCATGAGTCGATCTTTCGTAGTTGTGGAGTGAAAAGTAAGTGGTTCCTGAATGCGGAGTTTCCGCTGCGCTCACCTTGTCAAAGGTCACGCGAAACGCAGCAGACCCCCATATTATAGTTCAGGACTGACTGATCTTTGAAGGCAAATTTACGCTGCCTTTTTGCCCGTCATCGAGTTCGCGGCAGCGGCGGCAGCCGAAGCAGCGGCCATCACGTCCGGGCTGACCGGCCCAACCCCGATGCGGAGCTGACCCTGGCGCTCGGTGCGGCGATCGACCGAAATCTGGACGATCATGTCCTTCCGGTGGTCAAAGGCATCGCAGGCATTCTTGGCGAGCTCGAATACGGCTTTCGCGTCGGTCATGAGGGTGTGGGCACGCCACCAGCGCTTGTCGCTCTTGACCGCGGCGGCGATGGCCGCTTCGGTGGTCTTGGGGTTCTCCTTCTTCATTTCCTCCCGGTAGAGGTTGTCGAGCTGGGACTCGAGGATCTCCAGGGCGGCTTTCAGGCGCTCGAACTGGCGCATGGCGGCGACCTTCTGGGAGGCGTAGTGGACGAACAGGCCTGCCTGGTTCATCACGGCGCTGTCGAGGTCGTTCACGCTGAAGGCGACATCCTTCGCGAGCTGAACCGGATCGACGTACACCTTGATGCCGGCGACGACGTTGGCGGTGGCATTGGAGCCGCCGGCGTCAGCCTCGATCTGCTTGGTTGCGTCCTCGATGGACACGGAATTTGTTGCGGTGGTCATGGACTGCTCCTTAATTGACTAACTCGTTGATCTTCGCGCAGATGGTGTGTAACAACTGCACTTTGCTCGGGTCGAATAGGATCTGCGCAGGATTGAAGCCCAGGACAAACGAAGCGTCCAAGTCCTGCGAATACACCACCTTCCCCACCAGGTCCGCCCCGCCCTTTAGCCCGGGCAGAAGCGCCCGAACGACGTTGGACCCCATCAGCACAATGACGGGCGGCTTCAGGATTTCGAGCTCCTGCTTGAGATACGGCAGGCAGCCATTGATCTGCTCGTTGGTCAGGGTCTTTTGCTCCCGGGGCTTCCCTGCCTTGACCAAGCTGGTGAAGTAGCCGTCCTGCTCCGAGAGCCCGGCCTCCTTCAGCGCGGCGACCAGCACCGTCGATGCGTCACCCTCCAGCAGCCGCCCTGCCCGTTCTTCCTTGTAGTTCGGGTTGTCGAACACCATCATGAAGCGCGGCGTTTTCCCGAGGCGCGGCATGGGGTGAATGCGGCCCTGCAGCGTGCAGTTCTTGCACTCCCCGATCTCCTGCGCGATGCGAACGATCTTGATTTCGTTCAGCTTGTCGACGGCCAGGCCACGGGTGGCCTTTGCCACATCCACGGTGAAGCCCGGGAGGAATTCGAGGCGGTCTTTGATGCGGTCGGTGTGCAGCGGTCCGATGGGGTCGCACTCGCACTTGGCGAACACGCCCACTTTCTCCATCTTCTCGCGCACGGTCTTGTTGACCTTGCCGGCGATCCCGCTGGCGCTCAGGGCAGCGTAGAAGTCGGCCCGGTTGACGATCGGCCGGGCGGCAGTGTCCACGAAATGCTTGCGGGCGGCCATGATGTAGTCGGCCACCTTCTCGCTGATGCCCAGAATTGCCGGGAACGGGGCATACAGCTCCTTGCTGCTGGCAATCTCGATGCGCTTGGTGGAGATGTTGATGTCCGGCGGGTAGACCTGCACCCCGTCCTTGCGGGCGTCCAGCACCAGGCTGGAAATGCGGTCCTCCTTGTCGGCGATGGTCATGCTGGCTGCGTAGAACTCGGCCGGGTAGTTGACCTTCAGCCACATCGTCCAATAGCTGATGATGGAATATTCGACCGAGTGCGACTTGTTGAAGGCATAGCCCGCGAACACTTCGATCTTGTCGAAGAACATATTGGCCGCGGTCTCGGTCATGCCCGACACCCCGACGCAGCCCGCCACGAACTTCTCCCGCTGGGCGGCCATCGCGTCGCGGTCCTTCTTGCCCATCGCTTTCCGCAGGTGGTCGGCTTCGGTGATGGTGAACCCGGCCACGTCCCGGGCGATCTGCATGACCTGTTCCTGGTACACGATCACCCCGTAGGTGCTGGCGACGGCCGGCATCATGTTGGGATGCTCGTAGATCGGGTGCTTGGCGCCCTGCTTGATGCCCACGTAGTCGTCGCACAGACCCGCATCGAGCGGACCCGGGCGATACAGGGCGACCACGGCCACGAGGTCGTCGAAGGTTATCGGCCCGCCCTCGGCGAGCTGGCGCAGCAGCCGGCGCATGCCCGGCGATTCGAACTGGAAAATCCCGGTCGTGTCACCCTTCCCGAACGCGGCAAGCACCTTCGGGTCGTCCAGGGGCAGCGCCAGGAAGTCCACATTGACCCCGTGGCGCTCTTGAACGTACTTGCGGCCGAGGTCGAGCATGTCGAGGGTGGACAGGCCCAGGATGTCCATCTTGACCAGGCCCCAATCCTCGACGACCTTCTTGTCCCAATTCACCACCGGGCCGCCGCTGCGGGTCTCCACCACGGCGCGGTTCGACAAGGGTTCGCCGGCCACCACGACGCCGGCGGCGTGCTGCCCCAGGCCGCGCAGGGCACCCTCCAGGGCGGTTGCGTGCCGCCACATGACCGGGTGCAACCTGCGGAACTTGTCCAGGTCGGGCACCGCTTCAGCGGACTCCTCGAGGTTCTGGGACACCCCGTGGACCTTCTCGACCTGCTTGGAGCAGGCATATTCGATCGGGCTCAGTTCATGGACCCGGGAAACGTCGCGCAGGGCACTCGCGGCACCAAGCGTGTTGTAGTTGGCAACGCCCGCCACCCGGTCGGCACCGTACTTGGTGCGGATGTACTCGACCACTTCGTGCCGGCGTTCGCTCATGAAGTCCAGGTCGGCGTCGGGCAAGTCGATCCGGTCGGGGTTGATGAAGCGCTCGAACAGGAGGTCGAACCGAATCGGATCGACATCGGTGATGCCCATGAGGTAGGCCACCAGCGACCCGCCCACCGAACCGCGGCCCGGCCCGACGATGATGCCCTGCTCTTTCGACCACCGGACGATGTCCTGCACCAGCAGGAAGTAGCCCGAGAACTCCATCTTCTTCAGGACGCCCAGCTCGTAGCCCAGGCGCGGCTTGTATAAGGTTTCGAGGTCGACCTCGGTCGGACGATGGCCCAGCACGTCGCGCTCGAAGCGCTCCTTCCAGCCGGCGGCACAGGCCTGCAGCAGCGCCCGGTACTCGTCCTCTGCCATCTTGGGCAGGGACGGCCGCAGCTTCTTGAACTCGTACTGGCACAGGCCTGCCAGACGCTCGATGTTCTGCATGGCCGGCGCCCGCACCGCGGCGGGCAGGGTCTCGACCACCTTGCGGGCGAGCTCCACCGGCTCCCCGAAGGCGAAGTCCCGCACGTAGGGTTTCTGCATCCAGGGTTGGGTCATCTTCCCGTTGACCGAAATGACGCGCAGCACGTCAAGGGAGTCTGCCTGCTCGGGCACTTCGTACAGCACCGGGCGCGTTGCGATCACGGGCAAGCCAAGATGATCCGCGATGTTGATTGCCCGCTTGTTCAAGGTTGCGAACAGCGGGGTATTGACCGCGACCAGCTCCACGAAGGTATCGGGGTGGCGGGTGCGAAGCGCCTTCAGAATGACGCCCGACTTGGGGTGGTGGAACAGGTTGTAGAAGTCCCCAGTGCTCACCACCACGTCCTCGAGTTCGAGGATCTCGCGGATCCCTACCCGTGCGGTGTAGTAGAAATACTCGGGCGAGCTGCCCTTGGCGAGCATGCGAATGATCGACTGCATGCCGCGCTCGGTCTTGGCGTACACCTTCAGCCAAAAGAACCGGTTCGGCTTTTCCTTCTCCCCGCTGTCCTTCTTCGGCGCCCGGTAGGTGGGGTCGTCGAACACCTTGACCGTGCAGCCAATGATGGGCTTGATGCCCGCCTTCTTGGCTTTGCCAGAGAAGGCGACCATGTTGGAAATGGTCATGATGTCCACCAGGGCGACGGACTCGTAGCCGAGCAGCTTCGCCCGGTCGATCATCTTGTCGACCTGGAGAATGGACTCGCCCAGCGAGAAGTCGCTGCGGCAGGACAAGGCGTGGTTGATGTTCACAGGTGGAAAATTGCCTTGAAAATGTCACCGATCGTGCCGAGCAGCACGATTGCCACCAGCCCGACGCAGAACGGATGCTCGTGGGCAAAATTCCAAAACGTCATCGGTTTCTTTTCGTCCATGTGGTCTCTCATGAAAAGGTTGCCATTTCTTCCTCGACTGCGCGCTCGATCTCCAGCGCGTCGGTGCGGTTTCTCACGTCCTCATACTCCGACATGAGGGCTTGGATTTCGGCCTGGGTCGCTGCCTGCCACTTAGCTTCCAGTTCGTCTTTCGCTTCCTGAATCAAATCGAGCTCCGTCTTGGTGACGAGGCGCTTCCACACCACCATCGCGCAATACGTGAAGGCACTTGAGGTATGGTTAGGGTGATATGCCATAGCAACCATACCTTGCGCGCCGATGCGCTCGTTCATTGCCCCTGAGTGGTGTGTGCTAACGGAATCCCTCACATAATCCACGTGGTCAATTTCCCAATCCCGCACCGCATGTTCCGGCAGCTCTGGCGGTTCGAAGTGAAACTCACCATTTTTGGCACCCATCGGCCAACACTGCTTCATCACGTATTCGTAGCGTTCATGCAGCATTTTTCAGCACCATGTTCGGATGCAACAACAGGAAACTTCCCTCCACCTGGCCGACGCCCAGCGCCGGCAGAAGGGCAACGCAAATGGACACGAACGATGCCGCGGTGCCATCGGACCAGTTGAAGTCGGCACGAAACCGCTGCTTGAGGTCGGCCTTGGTCACGCCGCCGTCCAGCATCAGGGCGAGTGCCAGGTGCAAGAAGCGCTGCCCTTCATGAACGAACGGGTTCTGCCCGCGCTGCACCGCATCCAACACCTGCCGATCGAATCCTTTCTTGACCATCGAGAGGTAGCGAACCCCCACCTTCTTCGGCAGACCCGCAAGGGTTTCTTTCTGCTCGGGGGTCAGCTCGTACTTCGGTGTCTTGCCTTCCCGCAGGTCGAATTGCACGGGCGCCGCTGTCCCGGGTGCGGTCAAGCGCGGGTCGGGTTGCGTCTGCTCTGCCATGAGCTGCCGCAGCAGCACCTTGCAGGCGTCGACACACGACTGGCGTGACTTGCACCCCGCGCAGGTTGGACTCTGCGCGTTGTAGACGGATGGCAGCCCGTGGCAACTCGGGTGGGTCATAGGGCGACTTCGAACACCCGGGTAAATTCCTGCTTGATGTGGCGGATCGCCTGGTCGGTCAGACCCATCTGGCGTCCGATGAACTTGATGTCGATGCCCTTCGCGACCCGGATCGGCACGCCGCGGGCATAGTGCTGCTCGATGCACTCGCATTCGAGCCGGAAGGCTTCCTTCAGTTCGTCGCTGGGCTGCACCAGGCTGCGAAGAATCTGCTTCGCGTCCTCCGAGAGCATCTGAAAGCGGCGAATCGCGATTTCCCGGTTCATGACAACTTCCTCGGGCCCGGGCGCCTCGCTCTGCATGTTGGCGAGCATGTCCAGGTCACCGCCCTCCGAGTCCTGCTTGTCGCCCAGACGCACGAGGCCCAGACCGAACTGCTCCTCGATCGCGGCATTGGTCTGCTTGTTCGAGTTGTTCCAGCAGGCCCGGCCCATGTAGGCGCAGAACCCGACGCCCTTGCTGGCGTCATAGGTGCGATCGGCCTTCATGAGCGTGATCTGGTTTTCCTGCAGCACGTCGTCGAAGTCGACCGGCACGCCGGCGGCATCGAGGCGCCCGAAGGTCTTGGCACTGAACCTGTACAGAAGCCCCTGGTGGCGCTTGAGCAGGGCAGCCTGCTGACGCCCCTCGAGGATGCGACGCACCTGTTCGGAGTTGCGGTTCTTCTGGTCGCTGATGAACGGCTTTTTCTTCTGGTCGGCGATGGTGACGGCTTCGAACATATCCACTGCGATTACTCCCTCTGTTGCGGCGTTGAAGTTGCTTTAGGTCTTGTCGAAAAGGCGCTGTGCCAACTGATCCGCGACCTCGTGGTCGGTGCTGGACAAGCGATTTGTGAAGGCAAGCGTGATGCCCTGGCGGAAGCTGCCCTTGCGGGTTCCGAGTGAAGCCGCGTAGAGCAGCGTCCGGGGCGAAATGGTGTGGCTCAACTTGGTGGCCTTGAACTGCTCGCGGATCTTGGTCGCGAACTCGACCAGCGCTTCGGCCCGGCTCTGCCCGATGCCACCCTTCTTCATGAGCATGGCGACTTCGAGCTCGTTTGCCATGTATTTCTGCTCGATGGTGATGCCGAAGCGCTCGTAGTTGGCGGCATCCCCGATCTGGGTTGCCTGGTATAGACCATGCTCGTCGCCCGAGCCATTGGTGTTGCCCGTGGCACAGATGCGAAAATGCGGGTGGGGGTGAACGACGCGCATTTCGGGCGGCGCTTCTTTAATCACTAGTGACTTACCTTCCAGCACCGCCTGGTACAGCGACAGCACGCCCGGGACGGCCCGGTCATACTCGTCGGCGAGGAACATCCACCCGTTGATCATGGCAAGCGGCAGCGGCCCGTACTGAAACACGGTCTGCCCTTCCTTCACGGTCCACTGACCCACCACGTCGCGTTCTTCCATCCCGATCGTGTGCTGCAGGCGGAACATCGGGCGCTTGGTACGGGCGCAGACCTGTTCGATGATGGTGGTCTTGCCGACGCCAGCGTGACCGTGAACGTAGGTGGGAATGTTGAGCTCCAGGCCGAGCAGCACGTCCTTCAGGTTGGGTACGTCGAAGATGTAGTTCGGGTCCACCGGCGGAATCAGGTTCGCGTGTTCCTTCGAGTCAAAAACGGTGATCGGGATGGGGCCGCCCTTCGCGTTCTTGGCGGCCGGGTCATCGCCCAGCCCGAACACTTCATGGAACGGCGCGGTCTTGGCGCCCGGGTGCAGCGTGGTGACCTTTGCGGCCGCTGCTGCGGCCTGTGCCATTTCGTGCTTCTCGATCATGCGCTTGGCATAGGGCGACGCGGTCGGCGCGTCGGGGAATTCAGCCTGGTAATCCGCCTCGGTCTTGCCAGGGTGTTCGCGCTTGATGTGTTCCTTGATGGTGTGCGTTTCACCATTGCACCAGCGGCACCTGATCTTGCTGTTGTCGTCACCGGACATTCACGTTCTCCCGAAATTGAACTGCTTTTGCGATGATTGAAATTGTATGCGGGTTGCGTTGGAAAATCAATCAACTCTGACTGATCTCCTACTTCAAAAGCAACTCCTTGATTTGCTTCATGACGGTCCCCGGCAAGTCCTCGAGGTTCTTGAGGACCACGTGCTTCGGGTAGAAGTGCTTCACCGCTTCGTCCATGATGCCCAGCCCGACGATGTCCAACTCCCTGTACCGGGCGGTCAGTCCGTTCACCACCGATTTCAAGTGGCTGTTCAGCCGGCCGCGGTCAGGGCATTCGCACGAGGGCCACCCGTCAGACAGCACCAGCAGGATCTTCCGGGTCTCGGGGCGGGACAGCAGGCGCTTCGCGGCAATCTGCACGCACTCCCCGTCCACGTTGTTCTGGCAGTGACGCGGGTTTTCCGAAAGCTCGATGAAGCGCTTGCGGATGGTCACGTCCATGCGGTCGTTGAATTCTTTGATGATGGGCATGTTCAGTGCCTCCCACCGGTCCCAAACGATGCCGCTGGTGTTCATGTCGTCGCGAAGGCGCTTGATCGCCTCCCGGGAAAGATCCTCGGTGGAGAACGATAGGACTTCGTGGTTGATCCGCATGCGGTCGAGCACCGACGACAGCCCGTAAGCCACCTGACAGGATAGTTCGAGCTTTTCGCCATACATCGAGCCGGAAATATCCAGCAGCAGCGTGACGGCAACGTCCTTGGTCACGTTCACCCGCTTGCGCCGAAACACCCGCTCGTCGTTGAAGCGCAACCGTGCCAGGGAGGCATTATGCAGCCGGCCCGAGCGATGCCCGCCCGTCCAGAGCGCCTGGGAACGGGCGGCAACAGCGCGCTCCATGTCCTTCTGCAGCGGCGCGATCATGTGGTCCACCGACTCCTGCAGCTCGGCCACGTTGTACTCCCTGGCCCGCAGCGGCAGTGGCTCGACCTTGTCCTCGTCGTTGGTGAAGATGCGGTAATCCGACACGCTTGCGGCATCTTTGGCAGCGTCGCTGATCATCTCCGACAGGGCGCCTTCGAAGTCGGGAACCTCGGAGGGGTCGATGTCCTCGCCCACTGGCGGTTCGGTTGGGTTCTCATGCCCGCCGCCAGGCGACTCGCCCTTGGCTTCGGGCTGGTCGCCCTTGTCCTCGCCGGATTCCCCGCCACCGGCGCCGCCAGCATCGCCCGGGTCTGCTTCAGGCTCGTCAGGGGTGTCGTTCAGGTTCAGGTCGTCGCTGGCACCGCCCGGCTGCCCGCCGTCCTGGTCGGGCTCCGGCTGGGGTTCATTCTCGCCAGAATCGCCCCCAGCGCCTCCGGCCGCTTCGCCCTCGTCGTCGACCGCGGGATCCTCACTGGCGCCCCCTGAGCCGTCCTGGCCGGGCTGTTCGCCATCTTCGCCGGTATCCCCGGGCTGGCCGCCCCCTTCCTCGTCCTGGGGCTGATCTTCCCCACCTTGGGGCTGGTCGCCGGCATCTTGGGGTTCACCGCCGCCGGGCTGTTCCTCCTCACCCTCGTCCTTCTTGGGTTCGGGCGCCGGGCTGGTGCTGGGCTCCTCGTCGTTCCCGTCCAGGTGCATGTCGTCGCCGGCGTCCTGGGGCTCGCCCTCCCCCTGCTCGCCTTCACCGTCGCTTTGCTGCGGCTGCCCCGGGCCCTGTTCCTGCTGCTGGTCCTCGCTTTTCTCAGGCTCGACAGGTTTCGAGGGCGGCGGCGGGGGTGCGGCCGGCTTGGGCGGACGCGGCGTGTCCAGGCGCTTCTTGAGCAACCGGGCGACATCCAGGGAATCCTGGCTGCACTTGACCGCTTTGATCAGGTCGGGCATGTCGGGGCCGGCTGCCTCGACGTACTTGTCGATGTATTCGCCCTTGTCCTTCAGGTAGTTGATGAACAACTGCTGACCCGCCATCGCCCGCACCATCGGGACCAGCAGGAAATTGATGGGGTTCTTGCCCGCGGCCACCGACTCCTTGAACTTGGGGTCGACGAAATCCTTGAGAAAGAATTCCCGGGTGCGCTCCAGGTTGGCCTCAGACCCCCGGAACTTCGCGCTCATCGCCCGCTCGACAAAGGTGTCCTCGACGATGTTGCACAGGTGGCCGATGCCCTCCTTCTTGGCGACCGGGATGAGCTCCGGGTCGCTCACCAGGATATGTCCGACCTCATGGTCGAGAAACCCCTGAATGGCGTCGATCAGGTCGTCGCTGGCGTCATCGGCCACGCAGGGCAGGTTCACCCGCATGATGGAGTGGTCCCGCGGGTTGTACTGGACGAAGGCCTGACTCCCCTGCTGGGTTACGGGGATTTCCCGTTCCGCCAGCATGGGGACGATCGTTTTGACCGATTCGCGGCAGACCACCGCGCGAGGATTGATTTGCATTTGCGTTTCCCGTCATTCATTACTGAATGACTTTCAGGTTACCGATCGCTTCTTGGAATCAGAGTGGACTGATCACTGGCGCGATTTTTGCGAGGCAGCGGGAAACGAAATCCTTGTGGGGGGTTTGGGTGAGGAGCTTGCCCGTTCCCTCGACCGTGGAGATAAGTATGCACTGACCGATTGTAGGATGCTCACCGATCTTGACTTCTGCGATGCCGAGGTCCAGACTAACACTCGGTTTGATGCTGGCCCGGAGGGCGAAGATATGCTCTTGATTCAGATGGTGAACTTGCAGGTCCGACGCGATCATAAAAGCCGACTCCCCTCACTGGTGAAACTGCCGGGATGCCCGCTTGAGAAAATTCAACGAGCACTGACATTATAGTCAGCCTGCTGGTCATTTGAACGTACCGCCGATTGTTAAATCCTCGTGAAATGCGCCTGGGGTAAAAATAGACCATATAGCACATTGTCATACGATATGAGAGAATCGCCTCCCAGGCAGCCTGAAAATCAGTATTGATTTAACTATAATGTTTGAATCAAGAAAACTATTCACAATGATCGGAGGCAGCATGGTTAAGAAAGTGTCGGTGGCGGATTACATCAAGCAGCAGCTTGAAGTCGTGGACATCACCCAGCGCGAGGTCGCTCGGCTGACGGGCTTCTCGACGCCCAACAACATCTCCATGATCAAGGAGGGTGCGTCCAAGCTGCCGATCAATCGCATCCCCGCAATGGCCCGGGCACTGAAGGTGGACCCGGCCTACCTGCTGCGTCTGACCCTGTCCGAGTACATGCCCGAGACCTGGGCCGTGATCGAGTCGCTGCTCGGCAAGGAGATCGCCACCGAGAGCGAGCTCAAGGCGCTGCAGATCATGCGCGAAGCGTCGGGCAATATCCCCATCAACTACGCCGACGAGGACAATGCGCGTCGTCTAGGCGAGCTGGTCGAGAAGATGGCCGAGAAGGAAGCCAAGGCACGCGGCATCGGCATCGTGCGGGTCAAGCACAAGGCCGCGGCCAAGTAGCTTCCCCGGTTTTAGGTAATGCGTCACAGGCCCGCGCAAGCGGGCCTTCTTTTTGGCCGTGAGGAATCAGTAAGGATTGACTATAATAGCCTCATGACGCCACGAGACCTTGTTCTCCATCAGTTCCCGGGTCGCCTGCAGGTGACCCTGACCGAAGCCGGCCGTGCCATAGGGAACTACGAGCCGCAGACGTGCTACAACCTCCACCACGCCAAGAAGTTCCCGGTGCCGGTGCGCAAGGTTGGCAAGCACAACATGGTGTCTCTGGTGGACCTGATCGGCTACCTTGAGGGCAAGAAGGTTCAGGAAGTCCTGACTACGCCCGAACAGCCTGTCGCGAAGCTACCGAAGCGTCGGCCTGGCCGGCCCACCAAAGCCGAAGCGGCCGCCCGACGCGCTGCCGAGCAGCATCACTAATCATCCATTCGGTCAGCCAGGTCCGTCGCATCGGGGTGGTAGTAGCCCTTGATCGAGCGGTAGTCCTTGTGCCCGGTGATTGCCATCGCCTCGAGCGGGTTCTTGAACTTCCGCACCACACGGGTCGTGCCTTCATGGCGCATGTCGTGCAGCCGTAGGTTCTGCAAGTAGCCAGACTTCGGCTCAATTCCCTTTTCGGCACAATCGCGTTCGTATAGCTCCCGGGCACGACGCACGGCCCGAATAAATGCCTGGGTGACGCTGTTGGGCAGCACACCGAACAACCGCCCATCGTCCCGCTTGGGTTGCGCTTCGATCACTGCCCGGGCTTTGGCATTGAGCGGCACCTGTCGCCCTTCCCCGTTCTTGGTCAAGTCGAGCTGCAGGAGCTTCTTCTCGATATCCACATTCGCCCGCGGTGCCAGCACCATTTCGGACCTGCGCATGACACTCTCGAC
>Ga0207703_10003396_pt1 | contig 13374 bp, 15 predicted proteins | sample KBSSwiS12_FD_184304 | JGI IMG/M metagenome (GOLD analysis project Ga0207703, IMG submission 184304) | Switchgrass rhizosphere microbial communities from Kellogg Biological Station, Michigan, USA - KBS Switchgrass S1-2 (SPAdes) (version 2) | ecosystem: Host-associated > Plants > Roots >... | reverse complement strand
GTCCGGCCTGCTCGATGGGCTGGAGATCGACACGCTGATGAGTCATCTCGCCTGCGCGGACGAACCGGCGCATCCGATGAACGAAATTCAGCGTTCGCTCTTTGCCGAGCTTTGCGCATTGCTTCCTGCCAAGCGCTATAGCCTCGCCAACTCAGCGGGAATCTGCGCTGGATCGGCCTACGGCTTCGATCTTACCCGTCCAGGTCTTTCCCTCTATGGCGGAATCCAACGCGCGGAAGCAGACGGGCACATCCAGCCGGTCGCACGCCTTGAAGCTGAAATATTGCAGGTCAGAAGGGTGGGCCCCGGCGAAACTATCGGATATGGCGCCACCTTCACGGCGCCTCACGATCTTCGCATCGCCATTCTCAATATCGGCTATGCCGATGGCTACCTCCGCGCCTTCGCAGACAACGGCACGGCTTATGCCGGCGATACCGCGTGCCCGGTACGGGGACGCATCTCGATGGATTTGATCGCGGTCGACATTTCAGCCGTGGAGGCAGGCGAGGGCGATTGGCTGGAGATCGACTATCACCTGCCCTCGGCGGCGGCGGCCACCGGCCTTTCGCAATATGAGTTGCTGACCGGTCTCGGCAGCCGCTATCAGCGGCGCTGGATTTGACAATAGCCGGGGAATCGCCGTTCCTTTCCTGATCCTCATCGGACATCTGGCGATCGATGCGTTGGCCAGCATCGGGCGCGTGACGCTATTTGCGTTGCGCGCGATCATGCGCGGGTTGACGCCGCCTTATTACCCGGCGCGGCTGCTGGAGCAGATGGCGCTGATCGGCTGGTTCTCGCTGCCCGTCGTTGGTCTCACCGCAATCTTCACGGGGGCGGCGCTCGCCCAGCAGACCTTTACGGCCGGTTCGCGCTTCAACGCCACGTCTACCGTGCCTGCGATCGTAGTGCTCGGTATCGTCCGCGAGTTGGGCCCGGTCCTCGTCGGCCTGATGGTTGCCGGACGGGTCTCTTCGGCAATGGCCGCCGAATTGGGCACGATGCGGGTCACCGAGCAACTCGATGCCATGGCAACCCTTCGTACCGATCCTTACCGCTATCTGATCGCGCCCCGGATCTTCGCTGCGCTGATCACCATGCCGATCCTGGTGCTGATCGCCAACGTCATCGGTATATTCGGCGGCTACCTGCTCTCCGTATACAAGCTCGATTTCAACGCGGTCGGCTATCTCAAGACCTCACGCCACTTTCTGCAGGGCACGGACCTGCTGATGGCGCTGATCAAATCGGCGGTGTTTGGTTTCTTCATTGCGCTGATGGGCTGTTATCACGGCTTCAAAACGTCAGGCGGCGCTGCCGGCGTCGGACGATCGACCACCAACGCCGTGGTATCGACCTTCATCCTGATCCTCCTCTCCAACCTCATCATCACCGTGATCGCCTTCGGATGAGTAAGATCGTCCTTGAGGATGTCGCCAAGACATTCAGCGAAAACAAGGTGCTCGACGGTGTCACGCTGACAGTCGAGCCGGGCGAATCGGTGGCGATCATCGGCCAATCCGGCAGCGGCAAATCGGTGACCCTGCAATGCATTCTCGGCTTGATCCGGCCCGATCGCGGATCGATCAGGGTCGACGGTACCGAGATGGTCGGCATCCGGGGGCGTGAACTCGACCTTATGCGCGCCAAGTTCGGCATGCTGTTTCAAGGGAGCGCGCTGTTCGATTCGCTGCCCGTCTGGCGCAATGTCACCTTTGCCTTAACCCAAGGCCGCGTCACCTCGGCCCGGCGCATGCGCAAGGTGGCCGAGGAGAATCTGGAACGGGTCGGGCTTGACAGGACGATCCTTGAGCTCAAGCCGAGCGAGCTATCGGGAGGCATGCAGAAACGTGTCGCCCTTGCCCGCGCCATCGCGCCACGACCCGAGATCATCTTTTTCGACGAACCTACGACAGGGCTCGATCCGATCCGCGCCGACGTGATCAACGATCTCATCGTCTCACTGACCGAGGACGCCGGCATCACGGCGCTCACCATCACCCACGACATGGCCTCTGCCCGCAAGATCGCGCACCGGGTCGCGATGCTCTATCAGGGCAAGATCATCTGGCGCGGGCCGCGTGATCGGCTGTACGATTCAGGCAATCCCTATGTGGACCAGTTCGTGCAGGGGCGGGCCGAAGGCCCGATACGTTAGGCATTAGCTGCGCGTCGGGGCGAACCTTTCCAGCCGCGGAAAGGTTCAGAACCGAATCGCCACTCCCCCTAACATCTCCACATCCGGAGTATTGCGGTTGAGGCCAAGATAAGTGCCGATATCGAGCTGAACATTGGCAAGCTGCTTCGGCTGCCAGGCCGCGACAGCATCCAGGCTGAACTGGCTCGTGTGACCACTGGAATCATTATCCCGCTGCCCCCAGAGTTCGACCGTACCCGATAAGCCGGAGCCGCCGACGGGAACCGTGAGTGCCGTGACGACCGAATAGGCGAGGTGGCGGCCGCTGCCATCTTCATCGACGGCAGCCTCGACGGTAGGAACCACGGCAAATTGAAGATCGTGAGGCAATTCGAAGCTGGCCGGGATCGTCAGCCCGGCACCCCAGTCGCCGGCGCCGATCGCGCTGCCGCCGACCGGCACCGACACAAAGGGCTGAAGCGCGATACTGACGCCCTTGCCATCCGGATTATGGAGGCTGTGACGGATTGAAAGGGTGACATCGCCGGTGCCGCTGGATTTACTCACGCCGCTTGCATCCCGGGTGCGATCCTGTCCCCAGGCTGTCCAGCCAATCTGCACTTCGGTTGCGGTCGTGAGGCCGATGCGAAGGAGCGAATCGCCTACAAGCACGCTATCGTCGACCGAACCGCCGCTGCGATCATGGGTCCAATCCGTTATGCTCGTTTCATATTCCACATGACCCGGATCGAGCGTGCAGGCAGGCGTCGCCTTGCCGGGGCGGTCGGGACAGAAGTCGCGCAGATCACCGGCCTGCGCGGCCACGGGTAACACGAACAGCCCCGCCAAAAGGAAATGCCTGTGCCTCATGTCAGAAACGCCACGAGTGCGTCGGGATGGATCGGAAGTCCGGCAAAACCGGCCACGCTCATCAATATGCCGATTGCACCCGTCACCCAGCAGAAAGCCAGCAGCCCATAGCTTTCCACTAAGGCAGCGATCGCTGCCACGGCAAGGGCCACGGACGAGAAGCCGTCGGATAGATCAAACTGATCATCACGATAGCCTTGCCGGTCATAATCCGCTTCGAACCCCTCAGCCTTGGCTTTGAGTGCCTGCGACTCCGACTGATACTTCGCGATCTTGTCCGCCGCCGTGGGGTCGCCGCCGGGATGAAGCGCATCCAAGCCTTGCGTGATGTGCAGCTTGACGCGCGCGGCCTGATATTCGGACCAGGTGTCCACTGACGCGGCCTTATCGGCCTGCATTGCCTGGACGATATTGTCGTCCTTAATCTTGGTAAGCGCCATCGCGATGCTGAGCATCACGACGGTCATGGCGACGAAGCGGTTCAGCCGGCGATTGCTCCCCCCTTCGATTTCAGCACCTTCCATAAGTTTCCCCCGCGTGCGCCATGCGCACTAATGCGATGAAAATGAACCGCCGATGGCTGACCTCAGACCAGGCGATCAATCGCCTCCGCCAGCGCCATATCGCGCCGGGAAAGCCCGCCAGCGTCATGGGTGGTGAGGAGGATATCAACCCGATTGTAGACATTGATCCATTCGGGGTGATGGTCGGCGCGCTCGGCAAGGAGCGCCACCTTGCTCATGAAGCCGAAGGCCTCAACGAAGTCCCTAAAGCTGAAGCTCCGCCGGATGGCGTCACGCTCCCCATCCATTGACCAGTGCGGAAGCGTGGTCGGCAGAGCGCTCCGCTGTTCGTCGGTAAGTTTTGCGATCGCCATGGCTTATCCTTCGCTTGTGGCCGAGATGAGCTGCATTTAAGCAAAAGCGCATGACGGGGGAACAGCATCACGCGCCGATTCATCTCGATGCCCGCGAACTGGGCGATCGGCCGCTGCGCTATTTCGATTTCATGATGGCGGCGTTCGTCGCGATTCTGCTGCTTTCGAATGTCATCGGCGCAGGCAAAGTCGCGCAACTATGGCTGCCCGGGATCGGCTACTGGCCCTTCGGCGCAGGCATATTGTTCTTTCCGGTCTCCTATGTTCTCGGAGACGTCTTGACCGAGGTCTACGGCTATGCCCGCGCGCGGCGATGCATCTGGGCGGGGTTTTGCGCCACATTGTTTATGGCGTTCATGAGCTTCGTGGTGGTGGCGTTGCCGCCCGCGCCCGAATGGAAGAACCAGGCGGCATATGAAACGATCTTCGGCCAGGTGCCGCGCATCGTCTTCGCCTCGGTCGCTGCATTTTGGGCCGGGGAATTCGCCAACAGCTTCGTCCTCGCGCGAATGAAGATCTGGACCGGAGGCAAGCATCTCTGGACCCGGACGATCGGGTCGACTGTCGTGGGGCAGGGTGTGGACAGCCTGATCTTCTATCCGCTCGCCTTCTGGGGAGCGGAAGGGTGGACCAACGCATTGGTGCTCAAAGTCCTTGTCACTCAATGGGTGCTCAAGGTGAGCTGGGAGGCGCTGCTGACCCCCATCACCTATGCCGTGGTTGGCTTTCTCAAGCGCCGCGAAGGCATTGACGTCTTTGACGAACATACCGATTTTTCGCCCTTCCGGGCGCGGCTTCAATAATACTTCTCCGCTGGGTTAGGTCGAGCGCGCCGAATGAAGTTGTTAGCCATGACGGCGTAGGCCCCGTTCGGGTGCGCAGCCATCTGCATGCGCCGGCACAATTTCATCCCGCGGGTGGCGGCTGCCCTTCAACGGACGGAATAGCCGGATCGATGCAGGCCCATTCAGGCGCTGCCGAGGTCCAGATCGTCACCTGCGGTGCGATCACATTGGGATCGTCCAACGTTCCGATCCGGACGAAGATGAGATGAGGCCGGGACTCCGCGGCACTGGTGACGGGCGTGCCGCACGTCGGGCAGAAGCCGCGCTGCATTGGCGTACCGCTGTCGGCAACCGCCTTGTGGATCGTGAGCGCGCCGGTGAGCGTGAACTTGTCGGACGGGAAGCACACATTCGCCGTGCCAGTGCCCCCACCCAGATATTGGCACAGTCTGCACCAGCAGGCGCGCGCTGCCATCGGTTGAGCGTCGACACTATATCGAACTGCGCCGCAGAGGCAGCCTCCGGTCAACGGCAGCGATCTATCAGCCATGGAGATCTCCTTCCGGTACGCCGTAATTGATTAAGATCAACAATTTGAATGATCATCGTCAATGGCTTGGGCAACAAACGAGAATATTCAAGCACGATGTTCAGGAGGTTTCGATGACCAGAGACATGCCCGCCGAGATGTTCGAAGCAGGGGTGATGATAATGCTATGGTCGCTGCTCATCACGCTTGTCTTCGGACGGCTGTGACCGATCACGCAGCGACAGTTTCAACCAGGCCCTCAAACAGCCGGCGGCCATCGGTCTTGCCGTGCGCGGGTTCGATGACGCGCTCGGGGTGCGGCATCATGCCCAGCACGTTTCCGGCGTCGCTGAGAATACCGGCAATATTGTGCGCGGATCCGTTGACCGGCTCAGCGTAGCGGAAGGCAATGCGCCCTTCGCCTTCCAGGCGATCGAGCGTTTCCTGATCGGCGATGTAATTGCCGTCCATATGCGCGACGGGGAAGGTCACGGCTTCCCCTGCATCATACCGGCTGGTGAAGATTGACTGGCTGTTTTCCACGGTAAGCTTCACGTCGCGGCAGATGAAGGACAGGCCGGCATTGCGCATCAGTGCGCCGGGCAGGAGCCCCGCTTCTGTCAGGATCTGGAAACCGTTGCAGATGCCGAGCACCGCCACCCCGCGCGATGCGGCATCGGCGACGGCGCGCATGATCGGCGAGCGCGCTGCCATGGCGCCTGACCGGAGATAGTCGCCATAGGAAAAGCCGCCGGGGACGGCGATGATGTCAATATCGTTCGGGATCTCGGTCGCGCGGTGCCAGAGCATAGCGGCTTCGCGGCCCGTGACCTGTTCAAGCGCCACCGCCAGATCCCGGTCGCAATTGGAGCCGGGGAATACGACAACGGCGCTCTTCATGGCTCAGATCCTTTCGACGCGGTAATTCTCGATCACTGTGTTGGCGAGCAGCTTGCGGCACATGGCGTCGATATCCGCCTCGCTGACATCATCGGCAAGATCGAGTTCGATCAGCTTGCCCGCCCGCACGTCATTGACGCCCGCGAAGCCGAGCCCCTCCAGCGCGTGATGGATCGCCTTGCCCTGGGGATCGAGCACGCCGCCTTTGAGCGTCACGTAAACGCGTGTCTTCATGATCCGGCCTTGCTCCGTGCCATCGTTCGACTCATGGAAGCGCTATGGCCGCAGGGGCGCGGGGGAGCAAGCCCGATACCAGGGCGCGTCCAAGAGTAGCAATGGCGCCCGGTACCCGGTGAATTTAAGGCAGGATCAAGGCGGAATGGCGGAGCGGGAGGGATTCGAACCCTCGAAGAGCTGTTAACCCTTACACACTTTCCAGGCGTGCGCCTTCGACCACTCGGCCACCGCTCCGCATGCCGGTCTGCCGGCAGAGGCGGTCCCCTATCGCGCGGTGCATGGATGTGCAAGCGAAGCCGGGCAGTTCAAACCAGAAAGGGTGCGATGATCTCAGGCATTACATGACCGGGGTGGTAGACGGTCATGCTGGCGGCGACTGGCCGCCCAGCTGAGTCAGGATGAAGGCATAGGCTTCGGCGTCTTCGTGCAACGAGTCATAGCGCCCGGATTTGCCGCCGTGGCCCGCGCCCATGTTGATCTTGAGCAGCAGCAGGTTGGCGTCGGTCTTGGTGGCGCGAAGCTTCGCGGCCCACTTGGCCGGTTCCCAATAGGTAACGCGGGGATCATTGAGGCCGCCGGTGATCAGCATCGGCGGATAGGGCTTAGCCTCGACATTGTCATAGGGCGAATAGCTGCGGATCAGCTCGAACGCTGCCTTGTCTATGATCGGATTGCCCCATTCGGGCCATTCGCCCGGGGTGAGGGGCAAGCTCTCGTCCTGCATCGTGTTGAGCACGTCTACGAACGGCACGTCCGCCACCACCGCTCCCCATAAATCAGGATCGGTATTGGCGACCACGCCCATCAACTCGCCGCCGGCCGACCCGCCGTTGATCGCGATGCGTCCAGGACGGGTGAAATTGGCGGCGATCAACCCTTTCGCCGCATCGACGAAATCGTGAAACGTGTTCCAGCGCTTGGTGGCCTTGCCCTGCAGATACCAGTCATAGCCGAGATCGTCACCGCCGCGGATATGAGCGATGGCATAGGCATAGCCGCGGTCGAGTAGCGACAGCCGGACCGTCGAGAAGCTTGGCGGATAGGCATAGCCATAGGCTCCATAGGCATAAAGCATCAGCCGCCCTTCACCATTCTTCACGAAATCCTTGCGATAGACGACCGAGACCGGGATCCGCTTGCCGTCGCGTGCCGGCACGATCAGCCGCTCGGTTGCGTAGCGCGAAGCATCATAACCCGACGGGATTTCCTGCACCTTGCGCACGATCAGCTTCCGCGCGCCCCAGTCATAGTCATAGACGGTGTTCGGCGTGACCATCGAGCTATAGCCGAGCCGGTAGCAGGCTTGCGCATATTCGGGATTATCGCCAGCGGACGCGGTATAGCTCGGCTCTGGAAAGGCGACGCGATGTTCGTTGCCGTCATAATCGCGCAGCCGGATCTGATCGAGCCCGTCGACCCGTTCGCTGATCAGCAGATGATCGGCGAAGCTCGTCACGCCGCGAAGATAGACATGGTCAGATCCCGGGATAATCGTTTGCCAGCGCGCCGGCTCATCCCATGCGGCCTCAGCCAGCCGGAAATTGACATGATCGTCATTGGTCAGGACCCAGAAATGGCCGTGCGCGCTGTCCATTGAATATTGGCGGCCCTTTTTCCGCGCGCTCACCAGCAACGGCGCGGCGGCGGGATCGCTCGCACGCAGCAGGCGCAGCTCGGTCGTCTCATTGTCGCCAGTCGCGATGACGATCCATGCGCGGTCCTGCGTGCGGCCGAGTCCGACCTGGAAGCCCTCGTCCTTTTCTTCATAGATGATAGGATCTTGAGCAGGCTGGCTGCCAAGCCGGTGAAGCCGCGCACGAAAGCTGCGCCAATTGTCATTCACCTCTGCGTAAGCGAGCGACTGGCCATCGGCGGACCAGACGACTGTACCATTGACGACGGCGCTCACCGTCTCGACATCCTTGCCGCTTTCGAGATCGCGGATTCGCAGCGTGAAGCGTTCGGCCCCGCTCATGTCGGCCGTCCATGCGAGCAGGCGGCCATCGGGGTTGACCTCGACCGCGCCAAGCTTGAAATAATCATGCCCGGCGGCCTCGCTCGTTTCGTCGAGGATGATCTGTTGAGTACCCCCGCCAGCGGGGCGCCGCAGCCAGCGCCGATATTGCGCGCCGGGCTCATATTCCCACCAATATTCCCATGCGCCGTCTTTTTGAGGGACGCTGGCGTCATCTTCTTTGAGCCGCGCCTTCATCTCCTCAAACAGCGTTTCCACCAGAGCTTGGTGGGGTTGCATCATCGCATTGAAATAGCTGTTCTCGGCGTTGAGGTAGCCGAGGACATCCTTGTCATCGACCTTGGGATAGCTCTCGTCCTTCAGCCAATGATAAGGATCCTCGATCGTATAGCCGTGGCGCGAATAGCTATGAGGCTGGCGCTCGGCGATAGGTGGGGTAGGGGCGCTTATGCTGTCCAACTGCTTTGCTCCGGCGGTTTGCAATGCGAAGATCGTGGCCACGCTGCCTAGCAAATATTGGCGCCGCGAATAGTTCATTTGGATCGCCTCCCGATCGAAATTGACGGTGACGGCCGGACGCCTGTCCTCGTCGCGCTCATCGGCGCCAAGATTCCGCGCGACTGAACGGGGAACCATTTCACTGAAACATGATTATTCCCGCCGCAATGCAAGACCCTTCCAAGCTCGATCGAACCCGCCGCCGTGCCGAAAAACTCCAGCGCGAAGCGGCAAATTGCCTAAGCCTTGCCGTAACCGAACGCTCCACCGAATTTGCCGCCGATCTCATAGAGGAGGCCTCCATGCTGATGCGGCGGGTCAGCGAGCTTTGCGAAGCCTGACGACAATCTGAAAAACCGATCGCTTTTGCCCGCGGGTGCTGTGGTTCGCTCGCTCGGTGGCGTCTTATCGGTGACCATCCTGTGACAAAGGCAGCCCGTGCGGCACAGCATACCACGCTTCATTGCAATCTTGGCCTCGGCGCTTTTGCTTGGGGCGCCTTCGGCTTCGCACGGTCCCGTGGCGCGCGATGGCTATGATCGTACCGGACTGACCTTGAGCCGTTCGGCCGCGGGCATGGCCTTGACCGTGATGACCTACAATGTTCACGGCCTGCCATGGCCGGTCGTACCCGATCGGACAGCGGATCTCGATGCCATCGGCGACAGGCTGGCAGAGATGCGCAGGCACGGCAATGCTCCGCAGGTCGTGGTGCTGCAGGAGGCGTTCACGGACACCGCGGATAGCATCGCGGCACGAGCAGGCTACCCCTATGTGTTGCGCGGGCCGGCGGCAGGGGAGGTGTCATCCCTGTCGAGCAAGGCCGCGCCTGAAGAAATATTCCGCACGCGCGGAGAAGGTTGGGGTGCGTATCTTCCGAGCGGTTTGATGCTGATGTCGGAATATCCGATCACGCAATCCTGGCGCGCCTCTTTCCCCCGTGCCGACTGCGCAGGATTTGATTGTCTCGCCAACAAGGGCGCGCTGTTGGCGCGCATAACAGTGCCTGGCGTGCGGGTCCCCGTCCAGATCGCGACCGCTCATATGAATTCACGCTTGGCGACCTATACGCCGGGTGTTCACGCCGACGAGGCTTATGTCGGCGAAGCGCAGTCGCTGAACCAGTTTATTCAAGAGCATGCCGACAGGCGGCAGCCCTTGATCCTTGCCGCTGATCTCAACGTCAGCTGGTCGCCAATGCGGCTCGCGGCGATGGAAGCCGACCGCAATTTCTGGCTACGCGGCCGGGACGGCACGGGCGCAGGATCAATCCACGCCATCTGTGCTAAGCCCAGTGTTCCTTGCAGCCTGGCTACGGGATTCGGTTCGTTGCAACCGCACAGGCGCAATAATGATTGGCAGATCTTCCTCGACGGCCGCGACATGGCCGTGCGCGCCACCAGCGCCGCACTCCGTTTTCAGCCCGACCCGTCCGGCAGGACGCTTTCCGATCACCAGGCGCTCAGCGTCACTTACAATTTGCAGCCTGTCAGGCCTGCTAGAATGGCGACCATGCTCGCCGACAAAGGCCGCATCGAAGGAGGGCGCTTGGCGAGCCGCGCCGCGTCCTGAGAACGCCAGCGGAGGTCTCGGTCTGGTCGTACCGATGGCTCGCCAAGTAAGAGCTTGCTAGCAGATTGAACATGGCTCGAAAATTCATCGAAGGTTAGATGGATCGCAACTATCTTTCGCCAATGTGTGCCCATCTGGAATAGCCTCGAAGGTGCTTTTATCTCTCGACATATGCTCCGCAGCGCGCGTGCTGGAATCTTTGCGATGCGCCGCCTATCTTCATGGTTCAGTTTGAAGGACCGGTAGCAAGCACATGTCGACCTATGAAGATCGCCTGAAAGCCCTGCGCGACGAACTGGCTCGGCGGCGGCTCGATGGCTTTGTCGTCCCGCTCACGGACGAGCATATGAGCGAATATGTCGGCGCCTATGCGCAACGGCTTGCCTGGCTTACGGGTTTCGAAGGGTCAGCGGGATCGGCAGTGGTCCTGCCGGCGGAAGCCGCGATCTTTGTGGATGGCCGCTACACGCTGCAAGTACGTGAGCAAGTGGACGGCGCTCTGTGGAGCTATCAATCGGTTCCCGAAACGAGCGTGGCCGAATGGCTGAAAGTACATGCCGCCGAAGGTGCCCGGATCGGCTACGATCCCTGGCTGCATAGCAAAGGCTGGGTGAAGGCGGCGCGGGAAGCGCTCGCCAAGAACAAGGCGGAGCTTGTCGCCGTTGATACCAACCCGGTTGATGCGATCTGGCCGGACCGTCCGCTACCTTCGCAGGCGCGGCTCGTAATCCATCCCGATCCTCTGGCAGGACGAAGCGCTCCAGATAAGCGGGCGGCAATTGCCGAGGAACTCAAGGAAAAGCGCGCGGACACGGTGGTGCTGAGCGCGCTCGACTCGATCGCCTGGGCTTTCAATATCCGGGGCCAGGATGTCGATCGCACCCCGGTTTGCCTCGCTTATGCCGCCGTCAATGCGGACGGCACCGCTGACCTGTTCGTCGCCCCCGAAAAGCTCGGCGAAGATGTCGTGCGCCATCTCGGCAACGCCGTGCGCGTTCATCCACGCGATGCCTTCCCGAGCTGGCTGCGCAGCCAGGCGGGCAAAGCGGTGCTTGTCGATCCCGACCGGGCGGTCGCAGCCATTTTCGATGTCCTAGAGAGCAGCGGCGCAAGCATCATCGAAGCACGCGATCCCGTCGTTCTTCCCAAAGCCATAAAGAACGCAGCTGAAATCGCTGGCCATAAGGCAGCGCAGCTTCGCGACGGCGCTGCCCTGTCACGGTTTCTGCGCTGGTTTTCGATTGAGGCGCCAAAGGGCGAACTTACCGAAATGGCGGCAGCCGAGCGCCTGCATCAGTTCCGCCGCGATACCGGCGAGTTGCGTGACCTGAGCTTCGATACGATTTCGGGTGCAGGCCCAAATGGCGCGGTCGTGCATTATCGCGTGAGCGAGAAAACCAACCGACCCATTGTGGAGGGTTCGCTTTATCTGGTCGATTCGGGTGGCCAATATGCGGACGGCACCACCGACGTGACGCGTACGGTCGCGATCGGCACGCCGACCGCTGAGATGCGGGACCGTTTCACGCGCGTGCTGAAGGGCCATATCGCGCTGGCAAGGGTGATATTTCCCAAAGGCACGCGCGGAGGGCAGCTCGATGTCCTGGCGCGGCAATTCCTCTGGGCGGCCGGTATCGATTATGCCCATGGCACCGGCCATGGCGTCGGCAGCTATCTCTCGGTTCACGAGGGCCCGCAGCGGATTGCCACGGTCAGCGGCGCCGGCGACGAGCCGCTCGCGCCGGGGATGATCATCTCCAACGAGCCCGGCTATTACAAAGCGGGCGAATTCGGAATCCGCATCGAGAATCTCGTCCTTGTCGAACCTCGCGAGATCGCAGGGGCCGAGCGCGAGATGTACGGCTTCGAAACCCTTACGATGGCCCCGATCGACCGGGCGCTGATCGATACTTCAATGCTCGACGCGGCCGAGCGCAGCTGGATCGATCATTATCATGCGCAGGTGCTGGCGCGGCTAGAACCGCTCATGAACCCGGATGAACATCATTGGCTGTCGGAGGTCTGCGCTCCCTTGGCGGCCTGATCCTCGGTGTCAGGAACAGCATTCTGCCGCGCTTGAGCTTTGCGCTTTCTGAGATTTTCGCGCAACGCAGCGGCGAGCCGCCGCTCGCGATCTTGGTCCTTAGCCGGCATGGGCTCAGATAATCCTGAGCCATGAGGGCAGGCAAGCCGCCTTGACGCGGCTACACGCTTTCTCCATAGGCCCGCGTGCATTGGCGTCCCGCGACGCCACTGGCTTTATGCCAGCCGTGCTGCCGTAGCTCAGTGGTAGAGCGCATCCTTGGTAAGGCTGAGGTCGTGAGTTCAATCCTCACCGGCAGCACCATTTTCTTCTGTTTAAATAGTTACTTAGAAGATCGCAATGCGGTATCGTGGCGGCGGTGGTCGACCCCGGTACGGTGATCCCAAACAGGCTCAGAGAAAGCTGTAGGGATCGACGTCGACGGCGACCCTGACGCCGCGCGGCCATTCGAGCGCGCCGAGCCAGTCGCGGATCACATCCTGCACGTCGAGCGCGCGGCGCGCGTGCACGAGCAGGCGCTGGCGGTGACGGCCGCGCAACATCGCGAGCGGGGCGGGGGCGGGGCCATAGACATGCATGCCTTCCATGTTCGGTGCCGTCCGGCCGATCAGGCGGGCGGCTTCGACCGCTTCTTCCAACTGTTCGGATGAGACGATGATCGCTGCGTAGCGCCCGAATGGCGGCGCGTTGGCGCTACGACGCGAGGCGGTTTCAGCTGCATAGAAGCTGGCGGCGTCGCCCAACACCAATGCGCGGATGACCGGTGCATTCGGCTCGTGGGTCTGGACGAGAACATGGCCTTTTTTGACGCCACGCCCGGCGCGTCCTGAAACCTGGGCGATTTGCTGGAAGCTGCGCTCGGCAGCGCGCAGGTCGCCGCCTTGCAGCCCGAGATCGGCATCGATCACGCCCACCAGCGTCAGGTTGGGGAAATGATAGCCCTTGGT
>Ga0207703_10003394_pt1 | contig 13377 bp, 11 predicted proteins | sample KBSSwiS12_FD_184304 | JGI IMG/M metagenome (GOLD analysis project Ga0207703, IMG submission 184304) | Switchgrass rhizosphere microbial communities from Kellogg Biological Station, Michigan, USA - KBS Switchgrass S1-2 (SPAdes) (version 2) | ecosystem: Host-associated > Plants > Roots >... | reverse complement strand
TCCAGGAACTGGGCGTAAACCAATTTCGAGGAATCGACGGTGAGCACGTTGACCGTTCCAAGCTCCTGATCCCCGCTGAATGCTTCACGTGCGCTGACCTTAGCAAACCCTTTGAAGTTCACGGACGGTATGACCTTGCCGTTTGCCTGGAAGTGGCGGAGCATTTGCCTGAGAAGATGGCTCCTATTCTGGTCGCGAGACTCGTAGAGGCAGCCCCCGCCGTGCTCTTTTCCGCTGCGGTGCCGGGACAAGGCGGAGCCCAGCATGTCAATGAACAAATGCCGGCATACTGGCGGACGCTCTTCCAACGTCAGGGCTACGCGTTGCTGGATCCGATCCGTCCTGCTATTCTCACGGATACGCGCATCGAATGGTGGTACCGGCAGAACACGGTTCTCTACGTGGCTGAAAATACCCTTCGCGAACGGCCAGCGCTGGAAGTATATCGTGTACCGGAAGACGAGATGGGCATCGACTGGGTACACTCGCACATCCTTGGACGCCAAGACAACGTGCGGGATCTTGGCAGGCGGTTTCTTTCCGCTGTCAGACGTGCACTGCGAAGACGGATTGAACACTTACCAGGCCGGTCGCGTGTCAGGTCTTCGGCGCAGTCATGAATCGTGACCCTTCTGTTTCCGTCGTCATTCCGACATACGATCGCGGGGAGACCTTGTGTCAGACGTTGGCGATGGCCCTGGCTCAGGACTACCCTGACTTCGAAGTCATCGTGGTTGACCAGACGCCCAACCCCTTGGAGAAGGTTCGCACGTTCGTCGAAGCTGCCGGCTCGCGTTTGCGGTACGTATGGCGGCAGGTTCCGAACCTCCCAGCCGCGCGCAACGCGGGAGTGCGCATTGCCCGGGGTGAGATTATCGTCTTCATCGACGATGATGTCATTGTTGACCCCGGTTATATCGCCTCACATGTGGTCCGGTACCGCGATTCGGCTCTTGGCGGGGTAACGGGGATCACTTTGGCGCCGGGCGAAGAGTATGAAGAGGAGATGCTCAAGAGACGTCTCGGCAAGGTTGGAATGAAGGAGCGGCTAGGCGATGACTGCTTTAAGACGTATTCGATCGAGGGGTGCAACTGCTCCTTCCGAAAGGAAGCAATTATACGAGCGGGGATGTTCGATGAACGTTTCACCGGCACCGCTTGGGGCGAGGACACCGATTTAGGCCTGCGTGTACAACACCTGGGCTATCTTCTGGTACTGGACCCCAAGATCCGCTTGGTCCATCTGGCGTTGAAGGCCGGGGGATGCGGGAACCGCGATACTCAAAACGAGCGCGTCGCTTACGAACACCACAGGCTGTTTCTCTACCACATCATTAAGAACCGCACGATTTTCGGAAGCGTGCGGATGTTTTCTATCCTTTGGGGAGCGTATCGCGCCAGCGCGTTGAATCGAGAAACGCTGGGCTCCCCGCTGCTGTTTGCTAGATCCCATTGGCGATTCGTGTGTGACCTGTCAAACGCTGCGTGGGCGGCACTGCAAGGTCCCTTGGTTTCTCAACCGGATACTGCTGCGTGATGACACATACGACGATACCCGTTGTGAGCCCACGTCAGCCGACGCAACGTCATCAAACGCTGTACCGCATCGCAAACGCCGCGTATCACGTGCCGGGCGGGAAAACGCTGGCAAGAATCATGACTCGCCACGTTATTCAGTCGTTTCCTTTGTCTCTGAAGAATAAACAAAGGCTCTACAACTTTGTAGCGGAGGCCACCGCGCCGGACCGGGAACTGCTGGCTTCAACTCGCGATCTTTCCAATGGCCCGCTTTCGTTCAAGGTGGATTTGCGTGACGACCTCAGCCGAAAGTGGTACTACTGGGGCTACAGCTCTTACGAATCGGCCACCGTCCGGCTTTTTTGCCATCTTCTGAAGACCAGGTTCTGTGTTCTGGACGTCGGAGCGAACGTCGGCTACTACACGCTGCTCGCGGCGAAGGCTCTTGAAGGACGGGGAGAGGTGCATGCCTTCGAGCCATCCCCGCGAGCGTTCCAATGGTTGAGTGAAAATGCGCGGCTCAATGCCCTCACCTGTCTCACGCTCAATCAGGCGGCTGTGTCGGACGCCAATGGCAGCCAGCCTCTTTTTTTACCAGCTGATTTGGCGGGAACGAACGCTTCCCTGATTGAGAATTTCACTCTACAAAGCTCCTCCATCATGACGCCCGTACTTTGTCTGGATACGTATTGCGCGAGCAAGGTGAAGCGTCCCGTTGATCTGCTGAAAGTGGACGCAGAGGGAGCCGAACTAAATGTACTGCAAGGCGCTAGATCGTTGCTCCAGCAGCAGCGACCGGATATCATCTGCGAGGTGCTTGAGCCGTTCGCTGATGATTTAGATAAGTTTTTCCGTGAGTACGCCTATCGCGCTTTTCTGATTACCGATTCTGGTCTGATCGAGAGACAAGAAATTCGTGCAGACCCGCAATTTCGAGATTATTACTTGACTTGCCGTCCACAAATCGGGGCGGATGGTAGTGCAATAGCGCCCCGATCGGCGTGAGCCCACACGGGCCGATGCGACGTCACCAAGCGCACGAGCAATGGAATCTAGAGACGATCGCTGCCGGGAGATATAGTGAATCTTAAGAAGTGTGCAGTCATATGACACTCTCCCCAAGCCTTTCTGCGGGCCAGGAAACCGCTCAACGGCTCTATCTGGATCTGTTGAAAGGTGTCTTAACTAGAACAATCGTGCACGAAAAGTACATGTCCATGGATACGTGGGGCCCCACCAGTACGATGTATAAGCGCCTGTTCCCAATTATCAAGCGCGCTGTTGGGGTAAAGGGGTTGGAGATAGTTCGGCCTTTCAAGTTGGACTTGGCGAAACGAGAGGAGGGCCTGGATTGGCCTCCGGAAGCGGAGACGATGGTTGGCATGAAACGCCTGAACAACGTTCAGGAATGCGTCACTGACGTGCTGCGTTCCGGAGTGCCCGGCGACATTCTAGAAACCGGCGTCTGGCGCGGCGGATGCTGCATTTTTATGAAAGCGATTCTGGCTGCGTATGGCGATACTACTCGCAATGTCTGGCTTGCCGACTCTTTCGAGGGACTTCCAAAACCAGATGCTGAGCAGTATCCAGAGGACCGGGACGATGAGCTTTGGATGCGTAGTGTCCTTGCGGTTCCGATGGAAACGGTGCAAGAGAATTTCCGTCGCTACGGGTTGCTAGATGAGCGTGTCAAATTCTTGAAAGGGTGGTTTAAAGATACGTTACCCACGGCACCCATCCGCCAATTGTCCATCTTGCGGCTCGACGGGGACATGTATGAATCCACCATTCAAGTTCTCGATGCGGTTTATTCAAAAGTGTCCCTTGGTGGTTACGTAATCATCGATGACTATCATCTGAAGGGCTGTAAAGCCGCAGTGGATGATTTCCGAAGGAATCACCACATTAGCGATCCACTCACGTCCGTAGATTGGGCTGGCGTATATTGGAGACGTTCTGGTTAGTGTTTCGCCAAGCGGATTTTCATCGATACTGTTCTGTCAGCGAAATTCGCGCATACCACAATTTCGAGATTGTAACTTGACTTGCCGAATGCAAATCGTGGCGGATCGTGGTACCGTGGCGTCCCTATGAGTGACATTGCCATCCGGGTGGAAGGCCTCGGCAAGCAGTATCGCATCGGGAAGCGTGAGCGCTATAAGACCCTACGCGATACGCTGACGGATGTCGTGGCTACGCCGGCGCGTCGTCTGCGGTCGGTTTTCCGTGGTGGGGATGACCCGCATGAAAAAGAACGAGCAGATGTCATCTGGGCGCTGAAGGATGCTTGCTTCGAAATCTCGCGCGGGACTGTGGTCGGTATTATTGGACGCAATGGGGCTGGGAAATCGACCTTATTAAAGATCCTCTCACGCATCACCGAGCCGACGGAAGGCTATGCGGAAGTTCGCGGCAGAGTCGGATCCCTGCTGGAGGTCGGCACCGGTTTTCATCCCGAACTGACCGGCCGCGAGAATGTTTATCTGAACGGCGCGATTCTGGGGATGAAAAAGGCTGAGATTGAACGTAAGTTCGATGAGATCGTCGCGTTCGCCGAAGTCGAGAAGTTCATCGATACCCCAGTCAAGCATTTTTCGAGCGGCATGTACACGCGCTTGGCGTTTGCCGTAGCCGCACACCTGGAATCAGAGATCTTGCTGGTAGACGAAGTGCTGGCAGTAGGCGACGCCGAATTTCAAAAAAAATGCCTGGGCGAGATGGAACACGTTTCCAAGCAGTATGGACGCACAATAGTTTTCGTGAGCCATAACATGGCGGCTGTCAAAAGTCTGACCAAGCGGGGAATCTTTCTGGATCAAGGTCTAGTCACCTTTGAGGGGCCAGTGGAATCGGCAATTCAACGGTATCTCGAATGCATTCAGCGGTTTCGGTCAGATAATACCGAAAGATCGTGGGGCCGTGGCACACACACGGCGATTTCCGATGTTCGGCTTCTGGATACTGCTGGACGCCCCACGACGCATTACTCCTCGGGAGAATCGTTACGGATACAAGTGGAACTTGAAACGGACGGCACCTCGGGATTATCGCTCGAAATTGTGCTGAACGACCCATTTCGTTCGCGTCTTGGTTTGGCGTCAACCTATCGCTTCCACGGCGAGATGCTCCCATTCGAAAAGGGTGTTTACAAATGCTATCTGGTGCTCGAGCCTTTGAGGCTCGCTTCGGGCACCTATTCTTTAGATGTTGCCACGTCCGCGATCAGCGGCGGCTGGGATCACCATGTCGAGTCGGCGCTCGATTTCGACGTCCCATTCTCGAATCCACTCGGTCGCGAGTTCGACTTCAAACATAGCTATGGGCATGGATCGCTCGCCCTGTTATGCTCTTCGCCGTCGCGATTTGAACCCCTGGCGGCTTACGAGTCGGTAGGCAGCGAAAATCGATGAATGCACCGGACAGAAGATCCTTGTCGTCGGGGCGAGTATAGAATGCCGAAGTTCAATGTGGCGGCGGTGATCGCCACCCGGAACCGAGCTGGCGCTTTGCAGCGTTGCCTAGCAGCGCTGGCGGAACAAACGGTCCCCCCGGACGCGGTTTATGTGGTCGATAATGCCTCAACCGACGGGACGTCGGAACTAGCGAAGAGCCTAGGACGCGCGATCCGCTACCGCTATTTAAGCCAGAATACCGGATCGGCGGGTGGATTTAACGAGGCGCTGAAATGGGCATACGAGGCGGGATACAGCTGGCTGTGGGTTACGGATGACGACAGCATTCCACATAAGAACGCGTTGGAGCAACTGCTGTTATCCGTGACGTCATTTCCTGACGTTTTGATGGCGGCTCCTAAAAAATTGACGCCGGAAGGCCTGCTGTGGAACGCAGAAATGATTTACGATTCCACGGAACGAGCAGCCCGGGCTCCGAGTCAAACGCTCTATGAACGGAATGAGCCCTTCGAATGCGATTGGACTGCAAATACCGGCTTGCTGGTGCGTCGAGAGGCAATCGACGCCGGCGGCCTGCCACTGGCCGATCTCTTTGCGTTCGGAGAAGACACCGAATATTGCATCCGCCTTCGACGTCACGGGAGGATAATCCTGGTGCCGCGGGCAATCGTGGTGCATCGGGATCCGTCCATGGCGTGGCCCGTGCCTGTCTCGCTTCTGTGGAGGAGCTATTACATCAAGAGGAACTTGATTTACTTGAGTTCACGGAGCCGAATCCTGCCGACACGCGGCATCGCATCTATCGTGCTGTTTACGATCAGAGAAGCCATCGTAATTCTCAGGAAGCTCAATGCCAAGCGTCTTCGCCTGCGCGTTCTGATTGCAGCCAGTTACCACGGCTTAGTCGGCCGGCTCGGCCCAGCGCCCAGCTGGTTAAGCCAGCCCTAACGAGCAGCGACGAAGGGTCACGCATGGACATGTCGTCCCAACGAATGTCGAACAACGTCGACCGAAGGATGAAAGTCATTCACCTGCCGTTCTGCTATTGGCCTGATCCCGTAGGCGGTACTGAAGTGTACGTCGAGAGCCTCGCAAGAGAGCAGCAAGGTCAAGGCCTCGACGTCATGGTGGCCGCTCCCGGAACTGAGGAACAGAACTACCTGCACAATGGAGTAAAGGTCCGGCGGTTCCGCGTGGCTCAGCAGGTACAGAATCTTCAGGACCTTTACGGAGAGGGTGATGCGATTGGCGCCGACGCTTTCGTTCACGTTCTCGATGCGGAACAGCCCGATATTGTCCACCTCCATGCATTCACTCGTGGCGTTTCGCTTCGTGTGGCGCGTGCCGCCAAACAGCGCGGTATTCCGGTTGTGTTCAGTTACCATACGCCATCGGCGAGCTGCCAGCGCGGGACGCTTCTCCACTGGGGGACCGACAGCTGCGACGGCGTGCTCGATATCAAGCGCTGCTCGGCCTGCGTATTGCACGGCCTGGGACTTAATCGAAACGTCAGCGCCTTGCTGGGTTCGCTACCACAGAGCGCCGGACGAGCTCTCGGGTCCCGAGGGCTCTCGGGCGGGATTTGGACAGCGCTACGGATGACGGAACTAATTGCACTTCAGCATGCTGCCTTTGGTGCGCTGATGGCTGAGGTAGACCACGTGGTGGCCCTCTGCGAATGGGTGAAACAGTTGCTCTGCCGCAACGGCGTGCCGAAGGAGAAGGTCACTGTCTCGCGCCAAGGTTTGTGCTACGCGGATGAAGGGACGCCTGCGGTTGGTCAAATCGGACTACCAAGACAGCGGCTACGCATGATTTTCCTTGGTAGACTCGACCCCTCAAAAGGCGTGCACATTCTGATCGAGGCTATGCGGGCGGCACAGGGGGTCCCCATCGACCTCGACATCTTTGGAGTTGCGCAAGGTGAGAGTGGCACGGAGTATCTTCAAAGCCTGAAGCAGGATGCTCAAGGCGACCCGCGAATTTCATTCCACGATCAGGTTCCCGCCCGAGCTGTGGTGTCCAAAATCCGTGAATACGATCTGTTAGCCGTCCCGTCGCAATGGCTGGAGACTGGACCGATGGTGGTATTGGAGGCCTTCGCGGCGGGGGTGCCCGTGATCGGCTCCAGCCTGGGCGGGATCGTGGAACTGGTCACTCACGGAGTGGACGGGTTGCTGATTGAACCACGTTCGATTGCCGACTGGGCGAGTGGTCTTCTTAAGATTTCCACACAGCCCGCCGTGCTTGCAAAGCTTCGCTCCGGCATCCGTCCGCCGCGGCGGATTTCAGAATCCGCGCGCGATATGGCCAATCTCTATCTGACATTATTTCCTCAAGAGGCGCATGCCTAAGCGGATCGTTTACGTTCAATACACGAACCCCGCCGGTTATCCTCCCCTGGAGCACAGCTCCCGGATTCTCGCGGATGCCGGCTGGGAAGTGTTGTTTCTGGGCACGGGAGCGGCGGGGGGAGCGGATGCACTATTGCTTCCGGCCCATCCGTTGATCACGGTGAAGCAATTGCCTTTTTGCCAGGCAGGGTTTCGGCAGAAGATCCACTTCGTTATGTTTGGCTTGTGGGTCTTAAGGTCGGTCCTGGCTTGGCGGCCCCGGTGGGTATATGCGTCCGACATGCTTTCGTGTCCGGTTGCTCTCGCACTTAGTTGGGTCCCAGGCAAGCGCATTATTTATCACGAGCACGATTCACCCAGTGCAAGCGCTGGCTCAGCAACGAACGGGTTTGTGATGTGGTGTCGCCGCGCACTGGTGCGCCGCGCGGAATATTGTGTCCTTCCAAACCAGCAGCGAGCCGAGCACTTTCAGGCCGAGACCGGCGCTGGATCATCCACAGTAGTTCGCGTCTGGAATTGTCCGAGAAAGGAGGAGATCGCCGGCCCGCGGGCGCCGCTGAACGGACCCGACGTGTGGCTGCTGTATCATGGCTCGATTGCTCAGAGCCGGTTACCGATGGCGCTGATCAATGCCTTGGCGAAGCTGCCGGCTTCACTCAAATTTCGCGTGATTGGATACGAAACATTGGGAAGCCAAGGCTACCTAGATGCCATGCTGGCAAGGGCACGCGGACTCGGTATTTCGCACCGCGTAGATGTGGTGGGGCCCTTGCCGCGACGAGGGGAACTACTGGAATACTGTCGATCTTCTGACATCGGGCTCGCCCTAATGCCGATGGACGGACAAGATATCAACATGCGGGCAATGGCAGGAGCGTCCAATAAGGCCTTTGACTACCTGGCCTGCGGGCTTGCGCTGCTCGTCTCAGAATTGCCGGATTGGAAAGCAATGTTCGTAGAGCCAGGTTACGGACTGGCTTGCATTCCGGACGATCCTAGCAGTATCGAGCGTGCGCTTCGCTGGCTGCTCGAGCATCCTGACGAGATGCGCGCTATGGGAGAACGTGGCCGCCAGCGCATCGAGAAGGAATGGAATTACGAAATGCAGTTCGCTAACGTCCGAGAGATCATGGAGACCCCGGCGTTTGGACGAAGGAGCGAGTACGCACGTGCTTACTCAAAAGTTACGGGAACACGCTAAGTCGGGCGTGCACACGCTTTTCCTACTCGGCCAGAAGGCGGGATGGGACATTCTGCCGCGTCATTTTTACTCGAGTATTCCAGACATCAACGAGCTACGCGTAACCGAGAAATGGAAAGCGCCCTGCAGTATGGATGGTGTGGCGGGCGCAGACATCGACGCGCAGATGGGGTTTCTCCGGGAATGTTGTCCAGAGCACTTGTACGAACGGCTGCGCCAAGGCGGTGTTCATGAGTACGCGTGCCGCGTGAACGGTGCTCCGGGATTTGGCCCGATTGAATCAGATTTTCTATTTTGTTTTATCGCCACCAAACGACCCGCAAAGATTATCCAGATCGGAGCCGGCGTGTCGACGGCCGTAATTCTCCTGGCAGCAGAGGAGGCGGGTTACCACCCCGAAATCGTCTGTGTCGACCCGATTCCCACGGCTTATCTGATCCAGCAGTCCCGACAAGGGTCGATCACTCTTTTGAAAGAGAAGGCGCAGGATATAGATCTTAATATTCTAACCGATCTGAATAATGGAGATCTCTTATTCATCGATTCCAGCCACGCTGTCAGGCCCGGAAGCGAAGTCAACCGCGTCATCCTGGAGATTTTACCTCGCCTCAAGTCAGGCGGCTGGGTCCATTTCCACGACATCTATTTTCCTTACGATTATCCGTCTTCCGTATTGACGACTTTATTCTTTGCCGGCGAGAGTACGCTTCTACACGCGTTTCTCATCCACAACAGGCGGTACGCCATAGCGGTATCCCTAAGCATGCTGCACCATACGTGTGCTAAGGATATGCAGCTCGTACTTCCGAACTACCAGCCGGTTGCGACGACTCACGGACTATATCCCCGCGAAAGGGCCCAGGGACATTTTCCGAGTTCGATCTATCTTTCTGTGCAGTAGCTTCGCAGCCCATCTCAGTGCGGAGGATGACAAGGGCCGACACACAGAGAAAATGGGCACTATTAAAAGGCGCCGGCTCGAACCGGCTGGCGATATACGGGAAATAAGCAGTCAGCTAAAGAATAGAGGTCGCATGAAAATCTTGATTACAGGCGGTGCCGGCTTTGTCGGCTCGCATCTTGCGGAAAAGTGTCTGGCCGAGGGGTGCTCTGTTGCTATTCTCGATGACCTTTCGACAGGCTCGTTCAACAACATATCACACCTGAAAAGTCATCCCGGCTTCTCCTACACGATCGATTCGGTATTTAATGCGCCTGTGGTAGCCGAGCTGGTTGATTGCTGCGATCTTGTTTACCACCTCGCGGCAGCCGTGGGCGTCCGTTTGGTTGTCGAGAGTCCAGTAGGCACTATTGAGACCAACGTTCACGGAACTGAGGTCGTGCTAAAGGCAGTCGCGAAGAAAGGCAAGCGGATCATCATCGCGTCCACGTCGGAAGTGTACGGAAAAAGTGAGAAGATCCCCTTTGGCGAGGATGACGATTTGGTGTTGGGAGCAACAACGCGAGGCCGCTGGAGCTATGCCTGCTCCAAGGCACTAGACGAATTTCTTGGTCTGGCCTATCACGGGGAGAAGAGCGTTCCCGTTACGATAGTTCGCTTGTTCAATACGGTAGGTCCTAGGCAGACTGGCCGCTATGGGATGGTGTTGCCTACGTTTGTTCGACAGGCCCTTCTCAATCAACCCATCACGGTTTACGGTGATGGAACCCAATCCCGCTGTTTTGGTTTCGTTGGGGACGTCGTTGAGGCTCTTTATCGGATTGCCCGGTGCCGCGGCGCTGAGGGAGAGGTGGTGAACATCGGGAATGACCGAGAAATCACGATCATGCAACTCGCCGAAGTCGTGAAAGAACGGACCGGGTCCCAATCGGAAATAATTTGCTTGCCATACAATGAGGTCTACGGCCCGGGATTCGAAGACATGTTTCGCAGGGTTCCTTCCGTGAAAAAACTCGAGCGCCTGACGGGTTACCGGCCATCAACGGACCTTGAGACGATAATAGATGCAGTCGCCAGCGAAATCAGGGAAGATTTGCGTGATAATCATGTGCTGGAAGTCGAATGACAATACAGAATAGAGCGGAGCCGTTCTGGGGGCAAAGCTAACGTGTTAGCTGTTTTATCCACTCATCCCATTCAATATCAGGCGCCGGTATACCGGTTGATCCAACAGCGATTCGGCGTCCCAGTGACCGCGATATACGAGTCGGATTTTAGTGTCGCCGGATATCATGACACGGAATTTAACGTTCGCATATCTTGGGACACGGACCTGCTCAGCGGGTACAATTCATTGTTTCTAACACGTACGACAGGTACCCAGACCGGGCTAAGCCTAGGGACAGCTTTAAAGCGTGCCCGTCCTGATGCCGTCCTCCTGACAGGATACAGCCCAAGATTCCATCAACGCGCATTTTATCACGCGTGGCGGTTGGGGCGTCCGATCCTGTTTCGTGGTGAAACGATCGATCCCACTCGAGACGTAAATCCGTGGAAATCCCGAGTACGCCGGGTGGCGTTGCGGACGGTTTACGCCCGGTGCTCCAGACTGCTGTATGTCGGTCGCCGTTCGTACGAACACTTCAAGAGCATGGCTTGTCCTGACGAAAAGCTCATGCTATCTCCCTATTGCGTCGACGGGTCTTCCTTTCAACCTGCCGACATGGATCGGGACCGGTTGCGGCCGGAAGCACGTAAGGAGATGGACCTCGAAGAGTCTCAGATAACACTGCTCGCTTCCGGAAAGCTCACGCAACATAAACGGCCTCATAGGATTCTCCAAGCCATAAAAGGGCTTCTGAAAAGCGGAACAAAGCCACCTGTGGTGGTCTTCCTCGGTGATGGGGAGATGGTGGATGAGTTGAAGAGACTCGCGGCGACACCTCCGGTTGTGGAAGTTCGTTTTGTGGGCTTTCGCAATCAGACACAACTCAGTCGCTATTACCACGCCGCGGACCTATTAGTCTTGCCGAGCAAGTCCGAAACCTGGGGATTGGTCGTGAACGAAGCTCTGATGCACGGGCTTCCGGCGGTGGTCTCCGATGGTGTGGGGTGTGCGCCGGATCTGATTCGACCCGGCGTAACCGGCGAGATCTTTGAAATGGACTCGGTTACCGACCTTGCTGCTGCCATCCAGAGGGCGTTTGCGCTCGTTCGGTGTGCTTACACCAGAAACAACTGCCGCGAGATCGTGGCATCCTACGGGATAGAGCAGGCTGCTGCGGGGATCGCCGAGGCGTATCGTGCCGTGACCAGCCCGTCGGGAAGGCTACGGGCGATTGGGTGAGCTTTCTACGAACCTCCATCACGGTGTACCGTGCGTCGTTTCAGACGGCGGCTGTTGCGCGCTGGATCTCGTGGAGTCAGCTTCGACCGGTGAGATCGGCGGAAGGAATTGCTCGCGCTCATTGGGACATCTTACTTTGACTCGCGTCAGCCTGAAAACACCGACTTTGATCCTTGTCGGAAACCCCAACGAAATCCATATTGGTGCTCACCTCCTCGCTGGAGCAGATGAGCTCGGCTATCCCGTCAGACGTTTCAACTCCGAAGAAGCTTTCGCCGGGAACCGTCTAGTGGCTAGGATGAATTGGTGGATGAGAGGTCGGCGCCCCAATTGCCTGCGTGAGTTCAGTGACCGGATCGTTCAAGTGTGCCAGGCTCAGCGGCCTGAAGTGGTGGTGTCTACCGGAATTTCACCCATCGATGAAGCGGCGCTGAGACAAGTTGGCGAAATGGGCGTCAAACGGTGCAACTACTTGACGGATGACCCTTGGAATCCCACCCATCGAGCACCGTGGTTTCTACGTGCTCTTCAACAGTACGATCACATATTTTCTCCCCGCAGATCCATTATGGGCGACCTGCACGCGCATGGCTGCCGGACGATATCCTATCTGCCGTTTGCATATGCTCCAGAATTGCACTTCTCAGATCCCCCTTTTACCCCAGACGAAGTTGCAAGGTACTCTTCCGACGTCGTTTTCGCTGGCGGCGCCGATTCTGACCGAGTTGCGATCCTTGGGAGCCTTATCCGGCAAGGGTTTCAAGTTGCTCTCTATGGTGGCTACTGGGAGCGGCACTCTATCACAAAGCGTTATGCTCTTGGACATGCCGACCCGTCGACTCTGCGGAAAGCCATCGCCGGAGCGAAGGTGGCGCTTTGCTTAGTAAGGCGCGCCAACCGGGACGGGCACTCGATGCGCACTTTTGAAGTGGCCGCAATGGGCGCTTGCATGCTCGCCGAATACACAAAGGAACACGAGGAAATTCTTGGCCCGGACGGCGAAGCTGCGGTCTATTTCCGGTCGGAGAGCGAAATGGTCGACCGCTTACGATGGCTCCTGGACAACGAAAAGGAACGGCAGCGCTTGAGGGCTGCAGTGCAGATTCGTATCACCGGAGGCCGCAATACGTACAAGGATCGTCTTGAGACCATGCTCGCCATTGGAGCGGAGACCTGAGGTGAAGATCGCTATAGTCGTGCAGGGAAGATTGTGGGCATTTGATTTGGCGCGAGCTCTGTCTGATCGTGGTCACGAAATAACGCTGTTCACGAGCTACCCGGAGTGGGCGGCGAGGCGCTTCGGAGTTGGAAATGCCGAGGTAAGAAGCTTCTGGCCGCACGGAGTCGCCACGCGTCTCGCCGAACGTTTAGGCATTGACGCAGAATCAGCGCTGCACTCTGCTTTCGGCCGGTGGGCGGCAAAAGAGATCGGCCGTGGATCCTGGGATGTGATTCACTGCTGGAGCGGAGTTTCGCTGGAGCTTCTTCAGGCGCACGGAAACAGCCGTGGGACCACGATTCTGGCCCGCGGATCCACGCATATCCGAACGCAGGCGAGAATTTTGGAGGCGGAGGAGCGCAGGACCGGAGTTCCCTTAGATCGGCCAAGTAAGTGGATGATAGACCGCGAGGAACAAGAATAT
>Ga0207703_10003389_pt1 | contig 13383 bp, 9 predicted proteins | sample KBSSwiS12_FD_184304 | JGI IMG/M metagenome (GOLD analysis project Ga0207703, IMG submission 184304) | Switchgrass rhizosphere microbial communities from Kellogg Biological Station, Michigan, USA - KBS Switchgrass S1-2 (SPAdes) (version 2) | ecosystem: Host-associated > Plants > Roots >... | reverse complement strand
GTATGAGCTGCGCGGGTTCCATCGCGATCTGGCCTGCGAGTACTGCCACTTGCAGGGTGTGTTCAAAGGTACCCCTCGCAACTGCGTGGGCTGTCACTCACAGGGCTCACGCGTAAATTCGACTCCCCGACCCGTGACACACGTTCTGACTCAGGACAACTGCGAGGCTTGCCACACGCAGTACAACTTCCTGCCCATCGTCCACATGGACCACCTGCAGGTGCGCGGTACCTGCTTCAGTTGTCACAACGGCGTGAAGGCCATGGGTAAGAACCCGGGCCACATCGCGAGCGACAACAACTGCGGTGCGTGCCACACGACCAACGCATTCACGCCGGTCCGCATGGATCACAACAACATCGCCATGGCAGCCAAGTTCGGGACCGCCGCCGGGGGCTCAGGCGCATGCCGCACCTGCCACACGGGTGTTCGTGCAGCAAGCCTGCCGCGCAATCACGTACCTACGACGCAGGACTGCGGAGCGTGCCACGGCACCCTGTCGTGGAGCCCTGCTCGCTTCAACCACACGGGACTCGCGGCCAACTGTCAGTCGTGTCACAACGGCGGCGCCGCGACCGGCAAAGTCGCCAACCACATGACGACCTCCCTCGACTGCTCCACGTGCCACCACTATCCGAACTGGTCGATGGTGACGTTCACACACACCTCGGCCGAGTACCCCGGCGAGCACAAAGGCGTGCCCGGCTGCACCGCCTGCCATACCACCAACACGGACAAGGCCACCTGGCAGTTCGCGGGATATCGCCCGGGTTGCGGTGGCTGCCATGCCAACTCGTTCAAGCCCGAGGCGCATCAGAAAACCGCCGAGGGCCTGACCTACAACATCAGTGAGCTGCAGAACTGCACCGGTGCCTGTCACGTCTACACCGATGCCAAGCTGACAACCATTTCCAAAGCCCGCCCTGCTGGCCATCACAAGGTGACCGACGGTGCGTTCCATTAAGGCTGTGCGCCACATTCCAGCCGTCTTGCTGGGCGCGCTCGTCGCGCTCGCGCCCGGTCTCGCCGGCGCGCGGGGCATCGGCGTACCTCAGTTGCAGCCCCAGGGTCCGTCCAAGCTGATTGATGTCATTGATATCGACGAGCGCGACTCGCAGGTCGACATCACTCTGCAATTCAACTGCTCGCTGCACTACGCCGGCCATGCACCTGCCAGCCAGGGACCGGAAGTCAGACTGCGGCTGCGGGTTGATCGCGACTGCGGTGTAACCGGCAACCTCGCCGCGAGTGGCGAGATCACGACGGAAATTCCGACGATTTCAGGGCCCAGGGGCATCATCGCCTCAGCTCGCCTGGAATCGTCGCTGGGCGGTGAAGTGACCCTGACCCTCACATGGGCCAAACCCGAATCCTTCGTCCTGGCGCAAGGAGCCAGCGCCACCGGCTTGCGCATCCGCCTCCTCAGGTCCAAGGACGAAAAGTCGCGGGTGCTCGTCACCGAACGAGGCGAAACGGCCAGCAATTACGCCATCAATCTCGAATCGCAACGCACGCCGTTCGATCCAGGTGCGGTTGAAACAGCGACCAAGCGCCTGCAGACCAAGGCCTTTGTGTCAGAGGTGGAGACCGGCGGCGAGAAATGGTACCGCCTGCGCGTCGGCCCATTTGATCAGCGCACGGTTGCCGAAGGCGTGCTGCGCACCGCCAGCAAGGACTACCCGAGAGCCTGGCTCGCGGTCGGCGACGACTCCATCACCAACGATCCCAACGCCGCCTTCGCGGAGCCGCCGCTGCCACCTGTTGAGCAGATGGGAATCGATCCACCCCTGGATGCAGGTCAGTTGAAGAGCCTGTTGGACCAGGCACGCAAGGCCATGCGAGCCCGTGACTATCCGCAGGCCGTGCAGGTCCTGACCAAACTGCAGCGCCAGCCGGAATTTCCCGAGCGCGCCGAAGTACAGGAGTTGCTGGGACTGTCGCGCGAGCGCTCGGGAGAGGTCGCCCAGGCCAAAGCAGAGTACGAGGAATACCTGCGCCGTTACCCCAAGGGACCCGCTGCCGACCGCATCAGAACGCGGCTGCGCATCCTGCGGGCAGCCTCGGTCGCGGGGCGCACCGGTGGATTCGGCAACACTGAGAATGCAGACCACGGCTGGAAGCTCTCGGGCGGTGCTTCCCAGTTGTTCCGCCGAGACAGCTACGGTACCGATCTGAACGGACCCTTGACGGCCACGGTGGTGGAAAACGCGATCTTCACGGATGTCGACCTGTTCGTTCACAAGGACGGCGAGCGCTTCAACACCGACCTGCGTACCAACTTCGGCTACGCCAAGAACTTCCTGCCCCGCGATATCAACGGCGCCACGGATCGCGTGCGCCTCACAACCGCATACCTCGACCTGAATGACAAGCTGTTGGATCTGCGCGGGCGGATCGGGCGCCAGACCACCATCAACGACGGCAACTTCGGCATCTTCGATGGGGCCAGGGTGGCCTATCGCTTCCTGCCCTCCTGGACGATACGTGCCACCGTGGGCCTGCCGGTGGACAACTCAGGGGACGGCATCGAAACGGACCGCAAGTTCGAAACACTGGCCCTGGACTTCGCGCCCGCCCTCTCTCATTGGGACACGAGCGTCTATGTGACGCAGCAGCGCAATGACGGTCTCAAAGATCGCCAGGCTGTCGGTGCCCAGGTCCAATATGCGCGCCCCAACCTGTCAGTAGTCAGTTACGTTGACTACGACACGGGCTACCAGTCCTTGAACGCCCTGGTCCTGCTGGGCACGGTGCAACTGCCCGCTCGCTGGCAGCTCACCATGGACCTGGAGCATCGCAACGCTCCATTGATCTCGACTGAGAACGCCCTCATCGGTCAACCGTTCACGACGGTCACACAGTTGCAGAAGGTCTTCAGCGCGGAGCAGATCTTCGATCTGGCGCGCGACCGTACGCCCGTGCTCTCGACCTATTCACTGTCGGCGCTGAAGCAGCTCGGCGAGCGTTGGCAGACGATTTTCGATGTGTTCTATACGAAGCTGTCAGACACGCCTGCCTCCGGCGGCGTCGAACAGTTTACGGGCACGGCGGGCAATGAAATCTCGTACCAGGCGCAGTTGCTCGGCTCGAGCATCCTGCGGCAGAACGACTTCAACCAGGTCATCGTTCGGTACGATACGACCCCGACGTACAACGTGTTGGGCTGGCAGTTCATTTCACGTTACCCGATATTTGGCGCCTGGCGCGCGGGCCCGCGCTTCCTGTTCCAGCGCAAGGTCACTGACACCGGCTTTACGTCGATCTTCTATGCTCCTTACGGGCACATTGACTACCAGCGGCATGGCCATGTACTCGAGATCGAAGGTGGGGCCGAGCTGGGCAAGAATCCCACGGGCCTCGAAATCGGCAACACGACGCGGCTGTTTGTCAGCATCGGCTACCGAATCAACTTCTGATATGCGCAACCTCATTCCCCTACTCGTGGCTCTGAGCCTGCTGGCGGGCTGCAAATCCCGGCCCCCGCGGCATCCGAACGAGTTCCTCGATCCCGTCACCGCCGCGATGGTCAGCAGCGTGAGCTCGCCGATCATCTTTGCCCGAGCCCACCAGGACGTTGCCGCGAACTCGCGCCAGTACGTGAACATGGTTGCCACCAGCATCAACCGACAGGGCCGTTACGAGTACATTCTGCTCGTCTACGTCTGGTCGACAGTGGACGCCCGGCTGGGCGCTGGCGCGCATCCGGGAGAAACGCTAGTGTTCCTGGCAGACGAGCGTGCGATCCGGTTGCAACGCGATGGCCGCAGCCTGAAAGAAGTTGGAATTGCAAAGCCGTTGCTGCGACCTCTGCATTTCCACGGCGCCCCGCGGATCTACAAGACGGATCGCGATACTTTGAAGTTCATTGCTGCGGCGCGGCATGTGCGCCTGCAGCTCGAGGGCGATCAGGATGCTCGTCCATTTGATATCTGGACTGACGGCCGCAAGCAGCTCGGATCGCTCGCCGCGACGAACTAGTTGGAGGGGTCCCATGAAGACGGCAATCGCACTGGCAGCTTCAATCCTGATTTCAGGGGGTACCGCTCTCGCCCAGGAGAGCCCGCGCAACGCGGTGGTAGCCGCGCAGCGAGTGGGTCCTACGAAGCCGGCCAAGGTGGTGGCGAAGATCCATCAGCCGGTGGGAACGCCCCACAAGGCAAGCTCATTCGCGCCCCACAAGACCAACAAGCGGGTGTTTGGAGATCCGATTCAGGCGCCGATTGTGCACAGCCAGCCGGCGCCGAAACGGAAATAACTACTTGTTGATGGAGTCGATCGCCCGCTTGTCGGCGGCCAACGCGGCTTCGTGGATGGCTTCCGACAGGGTCGGATGCGCATGAATCGTGCGCTGCAGATCCTCGCTGCTGGCTGAATACTCCATTGCCAACACCGCTCGGCAATCAACTCACCGGCCATCGGGCCGATGACATGCACGCCGAGAATCTCGTCGTCATCCTGGGCGGCAATCAACTTCGTGAAGCCCTGGGCCTGCTCCATCGCCCGGGCGCGACCGCTGGCCAGGAACGGGAACACGCCCACCTTGTAGGCGCGGCCACTGGCCTTGACCTGCTCTTCCGTCTGCCCCACCCAGGCAATCTCCGGAGCCGTGTAGATAACAGAGGGGACGGTCTTGTAGTTCACATGGGCGTACTTGCCGGCTATCCGGTCGGCAACAGACACACCCTCTTCCTTGCCTTTGTGGGCCAACATCGGCCCGCGGACCGCATCGCCCACTGCCCAGATGCCTTCGGCCGTCGTGCGACAGTCGTCGTCCACCTTTATGAAACCGCGCTCATCCAGCTGCACGCCAGTCCCGTCAGCCAGGAGGTCTTTGGTGAACGGCCGGCGGCCAATGGAAACGACCAGCTTGTCAACAGTCAGTGACTGCTCGCCTTTGCCATCCGTATAGGTGACATCGACGCGGTCACCTGACACCTTCGCGCTGGTTACTTTCGCACCGAGGCGCACGTCCAACCCCTGCTTCTTGAATGGCGTCAAGGCCTCTTTCGCCAGCTGTTGGTCCGCCACCGCCAGGAAATCGGGCAGCGCTTCGAGCACGACCACTTCAGCGCCCAACCGGCGCCAGACACTTCCCAACTCGAGGCCGATGACGCCACCGCCGATGACACCGAGCTTCTTCGGCACGGCATCGATCTCGAGAGCGCCCCACGAATCGATGATGCGCTTGCCATCGAACGGAGCAGACTTCAATTCCATCGGCGTTGAGCCGCTGGCCAGAATGACGCTCTTGGCTGTCAGCTCGCGGCGCGTGCCGTCTGCAGCGGTGAACTCAACCTTCCGGCCGGGAAGCAGCTTGCCGTGGCCCTGCAGGGGCGTCACGCCAGCAGCTTTGAACAGGGCCAGAATGCCCTGTGTCATGGTCTTTACGATGCCGGCCTTGCGCTTCTGCATCTGCGCAACATCGACAGACACGCCGGGAGCCTTGATACCGTGCGCGGCAAACTCGTGTTGCGCGCGGTGCAGGAGCTCAGAGGACTCCAACAATGCCTTCGACGGAATACAACCTGCATTCAAACAGGTGCCACCGAAGGCCAGCGTGCCATCGAGGTTCTTCCACTCGTCGATGCAGGCCACGCTGAGCTTGTTCTGAGCAGCACGAATCGCAGCCGGATAGCCGGCCGGGCCGCCGCCGATCACGACGACGTCAAATGAGTCAGCCATGAGTAATCCTATATTCCGAGCAACATCCGACCTGGATCTTCCAGGCCTTCTTTGATCGCCACGAGGAACTGCACCGCCTCGCGCCCGTCGATGATGCGGTGATCATAGGTGACCGCCAGGTACATCATGGGACGGATCGCAATCTGGCCGTTCACGACCATGGGCCTCTCTTGAGTCTTGTGCATACCCAGGATGGCGCTTTGCGGCGCATTTACAATGGGCGTGGACAGCAACGAGCCGAAGACACCGCCATTGGTGATGGTGAAGGTGCCGCCGGTGAGCTCTTCAATGGCAATGGTGCCTTCGCGGGCCTTCTTGGCGTACTGGGCAATTTCTTTTTCGATGTCAGCGAAGCTTTTGACATCCGCGTCACGAACGATCGGAACCATCAGGCCGCGGTCCGTCGAGACGGCAACGCCGATGTCGTAATACTCGTGGTAGAGGATGTCCGTGCCATCAACGGATGCGTTGATGACGGGGAATTTCTTCAGGGCTTCGATCGAGGCCTTCACGAAGAAGGACATGAAGCCGAGCTTCACGCCGTGCTCTTTTTCGAAGCGATCCTTGTAGCGCGCGCGGAGCTCATTCACCGCGGTCAGGTCGACCTCGTTGAATGATGTGAGCAGGGCTTGGGTCGACTGAGCTTCCACCAGCCGCTGGGCAACACGCTGACGTAGCCGCGTCATCGGTACCCGCTGCTCAGTACGCGCACCCGGCGCGCTGGGGCGAGCTCCGGGGCTCGGAGCGCGTGCCGCAGGCGAGGACCCGCTGCCCTGGATGCCGGCGGGACCCGCCGCACCGGACGTCGCTGAGCTACCTGCCGCTGACGGGCCGCGCGCCGCGCCGGAACCAGCGCTCGCCGTTGAAGACGCGCCGCCATTGGGTTGACTCAGAAAGCCCACGACATCGGACTTGGTCAGGCGACCGTCCTTGCCGGAGCCCGCGATGGCACCGGGGTCGAGATTGTTCTCTTCCACGAGGCGACGCACCGAGGGGCTGAGCTTGCCGGCATCCTTCGCGTCGCCCTCCGAGCCAGTAGCGGCAGAAGCAGTCTTTGCGGCAGGGGCCGAAGCGCCCTTGGCGGCGGAGGCAGCGGCCCCAGAGGCCGGCGTCGCGCCAGCACCTGAATTCGCGCTGGAGGAAGCACCGGCGCCTGCGCCAGCACCCGTCTCGGCAATCACAGCCAGCACCTGCCCGCTGGTCACGGTCGTGCCGCTCTGAATGCGGATCTCCTTGATCACGCCATTCATGGGCGCCGGGACTTCGAGCACGACCTTGTCGGTCTCGAGGTCGGCCAGGTTCTCATCGCGGCTGACAGTGTCGCCCGGCTGTTTGTGCCAGGCAACCAAAGTGGCATCCGCCACAGACTCCGGGAGCTGTGGCACCTTTATTTCAGTGGTCATTATTTAGAGCTCTTTCGCATCACTGGCGCCGGTGTGCCCGAAGCGGCCACAGCCGGAGCCGGTGTTGGTGTCGCCGCGGTCGCCGGCGTGTTGCCGGTGAGGCGCGTGGTTTCCCGAGCGGAATCCTCGGTCGTTGTTGCCCGCAGCGCCGCGTCAATCAACGCGGCCTGCTCGGCTTCGTGAATCTTCGCGATGCCGGTCGCGGGAGCCGCCGCCGGAGCGCGTCCCGCATACAACACGAGGCGACGCGCACCCAATGGCTCCTGCAGCCGATGGCGGATCTGGTACCAGGCGCCCTGGTTCTGGGGCTCTTCCTGACACCACACGATCTCGCGGGCATTGCTGTAGCGATTCAGGATGGCATCGTATTCTTCGCTGGGGAACGGATACAACTGCTCGATGCGGACCAACGCCACATCGCGGATACCGTCCTTGCGACGAGCCTTCAGCAGATCGAAGTAAACCTTGCCGCTGCAGAACACCAGGCGCCGGACCTGGGCCGGTGGCAGATCATCGGTCTCATCAATTACGCGCGCGTAGCTGCCGTGTGTGAGCTCTTCCAACGACGAAACAGACATCTCGTGCCGCAGCAGGCTCTTCGGTGTCATGACAATCAGCGGCTTGCGGAATGCCTGCAACATCTGCCGCCGCAACATGTGGAACATCTGGGCCGGCGTGGACGGCACGCAGACCTGCATGTTGTATTCAGCGCAGAGTTGCAGGAAACGCTCGAGGCGCGCGGAGGAATGTTCCGGACCGGCACCCTCATAACCATGCGGCAGGAAAAGCGCAAGCCCGCAGAAGCGCTCCCACTTGGCTTCGCCCGAGCTGATGAACTGGTCGATGATGACCTGGGCGCCGTTGGCAAAATCACCGTACTGCCCTTCCCACACCACGAGCGCATTCGGCTCGGTAGTGGAATAGCCGTACTCGAAGCCCATCACCGCTTCTTCCGACAGCACTGAATCAATCACCTGCACGCGGGGCTGGTGATCGGTGATGTGCTGCAGCGGGATGTAGGTGGCATCGCTGCTCTGTTCGTGCAGAACGGCATGCCGATGGAAAAAGGTTCCACGGCCGCTGTCCTGACCCGAGATACGCACCGAGAAGCCGTCTTCGATGAGCGAAGCGTAGGCCAGTGTCTCAGCGGAACCCCAGTCGAGCGGCATCTCCCCCGCATACATTTTCTTGCGGTTGAGCATCAACTGCGCAACGCGCGGATGCAGGCTGAAGCCGTCCGGAATCGTCGTCACGCGATCACTGAGCGAACGCAGCCGACGCATCTCGACACCGGATTGAATCTTCTCCGTCCAATCAATGTGGGCGTACGGTGTCCAGTCAACCGTGTGCTTATTGCCGATCATGCCCAGCGAAGCACGCGCCTGCGGGCGCCCTTCATCGAGGCCCGTCCGGTACTGCTCCATCATGCCGCTGGCATCAGCCTCGGTAATCACACCTTCGGCAATCAGCCTGTCCGCATACAACTTGCGGGCAGTCGCATGCTGGCGAATGACTTTGTACATGACCGGCTGGGTAGCAGCCGGCTCGTCCGCCTCGTTGTGACCATGACGGCGGTAGCAAACGAGGTCGATGACGACGTCCTTGCGGAACTGCATTCGGTATTTGAGCGCGAGGCGCGAAACAAACACCACGGCTTCCGGATCATCCGCGTTGACGTGGAAAATCGGCGCTTCGAGCATCTTGGCCACGTCACTCGAGTAGATGGTCGAGCGTGTGTCGACAGGATTCGACGTGGTAAAGCCAACCTGGTTGTTGATGACCAGGTGCACGGTGCCGCCGGTGTAGTAACCGCGCGCCTGTGACAACTGCATGGTCTCCATGACCACACCCTGCCCTGCAAACGCGGAGTCACCATGGACCAGAATCGGAAGTACGCGCAGACCTTTGTCGTCGCCACGCCGTTCCTGGCGGGCGCGAACCGAACCTTCCACAACCGGGTTCACCACCTCGAGGTGGGACGGGTTGAAGGCGAGAACGGTGTGGACGTTGCCGCTTGGAGTCTTCAGGTCCGCCGAGAAGCCCTTGTGGTACTTCACGTCGCCTGAGCCCTTGAGCTTCTTCAGGTCGTAAACGCCCTCAAACTCAGAGAACAGCACGGAAGGCGATTTGCCCAGAAGATTGACGAGGACATTCAGTCGGCCACGGTGGGCCATGCCGATGACCGCTTCTTCGATGCCTGCCGCGCCTGAGCTTTGGATGAGGTCATCCAGCAGCGCTACGAATGAATCGCCGCCTTCCAGGGAGAAACGCTTCTGGCCCACGTACTTGGTGTGCAGGTAGCGCTCGAGGCCTTCCGCGGCGGTGAGCTGCCAGAGAATGTTGCGGCGCTCTTCGGTCGTGAACTTGCCGGCCAGTCGGCCCGCCTGGAACTGATCCTGCAGCCAAAGGCGCTCATCCGAGTCCGATACGTGCGCAAATTCGGCGCCGATCGTTCCCGCATAGATGAACTCCAGTTGCGCGAGGATGTCCCGCAACTTCTCCCTTTTCGGCACCGCGCCGTTCCGGCTGCCCGTGAAGAACTCGGTGTCCAGGTCGGCTTCGGACAGGCCGAAGTACGACAGCTCGAGGACCCGGGGTTTCGGGCGGACAGTGAGTCCCAGGGGGTCCACCTTGGCCACCAGGTGGCCGCGGTTCGTCCAGATCTGGATCAACCGGGAGACCGCAGCCTGCTTGGCGGCGTTATCCGGGCTGGCCGGGGGCAGTCCAACTGCGGTCGCGAGGGCCTTGGGTGCACGTGCCCGTTCGGCGATCTCCGCCTGAATCTGGCTATGCGACCGTTCGCCGGCCGCGGGAGGCGCCATCCGCTCAAAATAACCGCGCCAGCGTGCGTCTATGCTTGCCGGATCACGGAGATATTGTTCGTAGAGGCTTTCGAGAAAATCGGCGTTGCCGCCGTACAAAGGTGTAGGTTCGAGCATGCGGGGCTGAGTAGCAGTAGATCGCCAGTTTAACGGAATGCGGCGCCGGATGAAACGAAGGCGCCGCGCCGGGGCGCGCATTCCACCCCATTTGGGAGGGCTCAGAACGTGAGCAGCGTCTCCTCCAGAAGCTTGAGCTCATAAACAATCAGCGTCCCGTAGCCGACCAGCACGGCGTACAGGAAAAAGCTGACCGGTATTCGCCCAAAGGCGCGCAGGCGTGCAGCGAGGGTCAGCAGCACCACGCCACCCGCCGTCAAACCTACCTTGACCAGCGTAAACACGAGCGGTGAGCCACCGACGATCGGCGCCATGAAGGGATTCAGCTCGTAGGCTCCGCGCTCCATCAGCGTTAGTGTCAGCGCGGCGTCGATGCATGACAGCAGGACGATGGCCATGGCCACTGCCAACCATATCGGATGGTGCCAATCGAGATCGCGCAGCGAACGAGCATCAATTCGACGCGGAGCCCGTCTGCGTGGATTGAAGCTGCCGTAAGCGAGGGAGTAGAGAGTTCGCTTGCGCCTGTCAGGCGCGCGCCGGCGTTCGGAATCGCCCGATGAAGGAACCGCGTCGGGTGCGCGTGATATATCCAATTCTTCTGACACTTCAGCTACGTCAGCCATCTCCGGCTTCATTCTGAGCGCATCCCTGCTGATTTTTGGAATCCCCCAGCGGGCCCCTTCCCTGTGCCGCACATTGTAGCTGCGTCGCGATTCTCAGACAGAAAACCGGCGTGATCTGCCTCACATCCTGGCCGTGGAACCTGAGCAGCCGTTGGACGTTGGGGATTAAGTAAGAAGCCGACCGGCCCCGGCGCAGATGGAGGAGAAAGACATATGACACCAGTGATCGTTGCTCTTTATGACGACTTCGCCGTGGCCCAACGTGTGCGTACCGAGCTGGTGAAAAATGGCGGCTTCCCCACGGACCGCGTCGAGCTCACTTCCCGGGCTGAAGCGGGCCAGGCCGATGCCGAGCCTGGAGAAACCTACTGGCGCAAGGTTTCAAACTACTTTCATGCCATCTTCGATCAGACCGGAGACGATGCCTACGCGGATCAGTTCGCCGATCGGGTGCGCAAAGGATGCTCGGCCATCACGGTACATCCACGCAGCGACGACGAAATTGACAGCGCCCGAACCATCCTGCGGAACAATCATCCCGCCGACTTTCGCGAGGAGCACGCGCCGAAAAAGAACTGACTCTCGTCAGATCACGATATTGACGGCCGCGACCGGAATCACGAGGGCTGTGGCATTGCGCCCGGCGATGGTGAGCTTGGCGCCGGCGATGATCCCTATCCTGCTGTTGAAGTTGTATTCGATCGCGGGCGCCAGACTCCAGGTGCGTGACGCCCCTGTATTGAAGTCCAGTCCCGTCCCATGGACGTGCGTGCTGCCGTCGTGCTCATAGGCCACGTCCATGGCCAGAACCCAGTGCTGCGTCATACTGTACTCGCCGGCAGCGTCTACGACGGTCACATTCCCAGGACGCGCCCGCCCGCGAAAGCCTTCTTCCGTTCCATACACGCTGACGTCACGAACTCCCGCTGACCCCGATATCTGGTAGGACACGTCCAGCCGCGTCCGCAGAATGCGGCCGTTGGGCATCCAGAAAAAGTACTGCGAGTACAGCGCAAGGTTGGTCGAGTAGGTGCCGAGACCCAGGCCATCCGCGGGGCGATCCCCCAGTCGATCATACTTGCCGGTTGGCAGAGTTTCCTGCACGACGAAGGCCGTCGTCGGAATCCAACTCCCCTCCTGGAACTTCGTGAGACCGTACTGGGCCTGCACAGACAGATCACCAACACCCACCTTTGAGCTGTCACGCCCCACGCTGACATCATTGAAGCCAAACCGGGGAATGAGACCAACACCGACCCGATCGGTCAGGCCGTACAGCACATAGCTCTGCGAGCCGAAATCATTCGCATGCGGCGCCGGGTGCCGTTGGCCGTCGTTGTCATAGTGACCCTGCGGGATGGCATCAAACAGGTACGGCTCGATCAGAAAGTGCCCGGGTGTCAGGGAGCCCGGTGACGCGGCGAGCAATGGGCCCGTCCACCAGGCATCATCCCGTGGTTGGTTGGTATTTGCGTTTGCGACACCGACACCGAGCAAAAGCAGAATGGCAGGAATGTTGGATCTCATGGCGCGCGAAGCGTAACGCTTCGTCCCGACTGTAGGCTAATGGTCGGGATAATCCTGCGAAAGTGGCCCCCAGGACCACCCGGTTCTTGCTCAGGCCGGCAGGAAGCCGACCCGCTGCATGATGCCGGCGGCCTTGCCCGGGGTCACGGTCTTCAGGATCTCTCGGTCGGACCTGGACAGCGCCGGGCTGCGAATGTACAGAAGGCCCGCGGGAATGAAGATGAGCGCTCCCATCACCACCTGCACCAATGCGGGTGCATGCAAGACCGTCTTGATCGCGTAACACAGGCCGACGACAGTTCCCCAGATACCGACGCTGGATAACACAGAAGCGCGCGCGTTGGTCCAGACCGCGCGATCGCGCACATACCACCAAACGAACAGGTTCTTCGCGGTCTGAGCGGTACCGGCCGCGATTGCGGCGCCGTAGATTCCCAACCACGGCACGAGCAGGAACATGGCGAGCACGTTGTAGGCGGCGAACAGCTTGCTCAGTAACAGCACGTGCGCTTTCTCTTCGTACTGCGCTACGAGCGAAACCGGATCCGCCACCACGTTCAAGGTCGCAAATCCCATGACGACCGGCAACAGCCAGGAGCTCTCAATGAACTTGCTGTGAAAAACGAGCTGGACGATTTCGTGGTGGTACGCGGTGGCAAAGGCGAGCGCGGGCCATTGCAGCAGAAAATTCATATTCAGCAGAAATGAGAAGTAGCGCGGAACGTTCCGGTCCGCCTGATCGGCGGGGATGGCAAAGAACATGGGCTGCACGATGTTCTCGAACTGCTTGGCCGGCAGGACATTGACGACCATCTGGCGCAGGCGACTATAGAACGCATAGATACCCACTGAGAGGGTATCCAGATAGGCGGCAATGAAAAAATTGTCCACGGTCGAATAGAGCAGGAACACGCCTGCGTCATTGAAGTTGTTATACAAGCCGTACTTGAACAGACGCTTTTTCTCTTCCGGCGTTGGCGTGTACTCGCCGCGAGCCTCCGGCACCAGGCACCGCTTGTTGTAGATGTAGCGGAGCATCGTGTACGCGCAGGCGTACGCGATAATGTCCGAGAAGATCGCCGCTTCGACCGTGAAGTGGTGAGTGAAGTACAACGTCGCGTAGGTTATCAGCTTGACCACTGACAGCGTCACGGTCGAACCCACGCTGTACTTGTGCATCATGTGCGAAGCCAGCGCGAGCTGCAG
>Ga0207703_10003386_pt1 | contig 13388 bp, 11 predicted proteins | sample KBSSwiS12_FD_184304 | JGI IMG/M metagenome (GOLD analysis project Ga0207703, IMG submission 184304) | Switchgrass rhizosphere microbial communities from Kellogg Biological Station, Michigan, USA - KBS Switchgrass S1-2 (SPAdes) (version 2) | ecosystem: Host-associated > Plants > Roots >... | reverse complement strand
CACAAGGTCGGCCAAATCGACGTGGGAGCGGCCCGTGGCTGATTCACCCAACATCGTGCTGGATGCGCCACTCAACCGCAAAGTGCTGATGGCTGTCGAGTTGATCGATCCTATCTCGCTCGCCCTGGTCAGCAGCGGCGTCAGTGTCAGTGCCCAGGGACTGAAGCGAAAACCGCTCATCAATCTGTCCGGCAGGTTTGTCTGGCTGGAGGAGGACGCGGCATGGCCCACGCAGATTACAGTCAACAGCACGGACGGGCGCTTTGCGAACCAGACTGTGCCAGCACCGCCGAAACCCCCTGATTTGGACGAGGCGACGGCTGCAGAGCGCCTCGCCCGGGTCACGCTCAGTCCCAGCGCCGCGTATGAGTTTGGATCGGGGATCACGGCGGTGCGGGGTTGCTTGAGGAAGGACGGCACGAAGAATTCGCCGCCGGTACCGGGAATGCGCGTGCAACTCGCCTGGCTCAACGAAGACACTCACGCGTGGGTGCAGCAGTCCTCCGGCGCAGTATTGACGGATGTGGACGGCGAGTTCGCGACATGGGCGCGCCCGCAGCCGCCCGCCGGCCAGCGGGCAGATATTAAAAATGGACTGTTGGCGGTGCGCCTGGAGTTCACCCGAGGTGGCGTGACGCTGGTGACGCCGACGACCTTTCCATTCATGACCGGCGGGACCACACAGCCGCCAACCGGACGCATCCTGGAGGGCGAGACGCTCGGAAACGACCTGCAGGTGAATCTAACTCAACTCGGGAAGCCATAACTTCTCAACCCAGATTGGAGCACGAGTCATGCCAGAGACGGATAACACCCAACCCGGACCTGCCGCTACCACGCAGGCAGGGACAACCACACCGAGGGCTGCGGCAACCACGTCCACGCCGGCCGCGGGTGCCACCGCGCCCGATCCGGTCAAACAATTGCTCCAGACTGCGAAGCGCCTCAAAGGCCAGAGCGAAGCGTTGGATCCGGATGATCTGGTGTCGTCGGTCACGAACTTCGGGACGGGCAAAGCGGCTCTCCTCGCAGCGTACAAGGACAAGTATCCGGACCTGCGCACCCTTTGGAACACACAACACCAGCAGATCGTGCAACTACATTCCGCATTGTCATCGGCTTATCCGGAGGCACAGCGGAACAAACTGATCAACGACTGTATTTGCACGCGCAGGCGTGCGATCCAGTGCGAGGAGGATGCACTGCAGAAGCGACAGTTGTGCGCAAAGGGGGTGCGCGAACAGGCGAGGGATGCCGCGGAGCAGGTGCAGAAGGACGCCAAGACGCGCTTGGACGCGCTCACGGCCAATGCAGACGGCATTAGTGCCGCGCTGGACAATCACGCCGACCTCATCACTCAGATCAAGGCATTGTTGTCGACACCCAATCAGCCGATTGTGCTGCTGCTGTTCTGGTTTGAGTTGCTTCCGGGCCATCTCCAGCTCATGCCGAGCGATGCCCCCGCGGATTATCAGAGCTTCGGCAAGGGAGAGCTGGAAGCAGACCTTTGCAAGGCCGCGTACGCGCAACCTTGTCCAACACCGGCAGGAGTATGTACGCCGCCGGCCGCTGGCGCACCGCCGGCGCCGGTGCGGCGGCGCGTGGTCCCGTGGCTCGCGAGGCCTGGCACGGAATACGAGAGCGAGCTGATTGTCGCATGGAATGACTATCTCGCAGCTGTGGAAAAGCTCGTAGCCGCGAGCGGCGACTATGAAGCCGATCGGGACGACCTGACGGCCATGCAAAATCAACTCGACGCGGATAAGGCGGCCCTGGACGAGGCCACTCGAACCTGCCTGGTCGCCTCGGCGCCCTCCGTCCCGGCGCAATCTGACACAGCGAACTCTGGTTAGGAGTCTCAGTCATGCCGAATTACCTCACACCCGGTGTCTATATCGAAGAGATCGAGCGGGGACCGCGCCCGATCGAAGGAGTGCCGACCAGCATCGCCGCCTTCATCGGCGAAACCGATCGCGGCCCCACTGAACCGACTCTGGTCACCAGCTATCGGGACTACCAGCGGCACTTCGGCGGCATCTTTGCAACCGAGCGCTACCTGCCCTATGCCGTGAACGGATTCTTCACCAACGGCGGCCAGCAATTATTCATCGCGCGAGTGGTGGGCAAGGGTGCGACGGCCGCATTCAAAGTATTCGGTGACTTTACTCTCACTGCGGTTGGCCCAGGTGACTCCGGTAACAAAGTCTGGGCCGCCATCCAGCAGAGCACGACCCAGGTCCCCGACCCGAAGACCAAAAAGCCGGTGCCGGTCGGCTTCATGTTGAAAATGGCCTATTGGCCGGTCATGCCGGCCGACGGGCCCTTCGATCCATTCCTTCCCGCCAACAACGCGCTCGTGCCGCGACCCCAGTATCAGGAGATTTTCGACGACCTGTCGCCGGACCCCGCCTCGTCCAATTTCTATGTGAAGCGCCTGGACAACAGCGCGATGCTCGCTACATTGACACGTACCAAGGGTGTGGATGCGGCTGGAGCGAGCCTCCCGACTTTCACGAGCGGCAAGCTCGATAAGGGGAGCGATGCCAAGGCCGGCGTCGCCGTTGCCGATTTCGAAGGCGACCAGGTCTCGCCGCCCCAGGGTTTGGCGGCCCTCGAGCTGGACTCCTATCGGCAGGTTGCGCTCGTTCATGCACCCTATCCGGCCGCTCCCTCAGGTTCCGCTGACGTGGCACGCGCGTTGATTGATCATTGTGAAAGACTGAAGTCACGGTTCGCCATTCTCGATCCTGACCCGCATCAGGCCAACTACTCACTCCTGGACCCGCGCACCAACATTCAGGATACGCAGTACGCGGCTTACTATTATCCATGGCTGTGGATACTCGACCCGGTATCCGACGCCCAGAAGTTGGTTCCGCCCGGAGGGTATGTTACCGGGATCTACGCGCGAACCGACACCGAGCGCGGCGTTTGGAAGGCACCCGCCAACGAAACCGTCCGGGAGGCCATCGATGTCGAGTTCGACATCAATGACCCTGCGCAAGGGGTTCTCAACCCTCTCGGAGTTGATGTCATCCGCAAGTTCCCGGGCCGCGGGATCCTCGTGTGGGGAGCCCGGACCCTGTCGGCAAACGGGTTGTGGAAGTATGTGCCGGTCAGAAGGCTGTTTATTTTCCTGGAGCGCTCGATCTACGAAGGCACTCAGTGGGTGGTGTTCGAACCGAATGACCAGAAGCTCTGGGCTCGCGTAACCGACTCGATCCGTCTGTTCTTGCGCACGCAGTGGCGTGAGGGCGCTCTGTTCGGCGCCACGGAGGATCAGGCGTTCTTCATCACGTGCGACCGAACGACGATGACTCAGGACGACATCCTGAACGGCCGATTAATCTGCGAAATCGGGATCGCGCCGGTGCGACCGGCCGAGTTTGTGATTTTCCGGATCTTCCAGAACACCGCCGACGCCCAGCATTAGGAGTTAGTCAGTCATGGCCACCCGAAATGATCCGTTGCGCAATTTCCGCTTCCGTCTCGAGATCGACGGCATCAGCCAGGCCAGCTTCAGTGAAGTGGCCATCGGTGAGACCGCTACCGATGCCGTCGACTACCGCGACGGCACTGATCCCGCACACGTGCGCAAGCTCGATGGACTCACCAAGTACGGCAACATCACCTTGAAGTGGGGTGTGACCGATTCGCAGGACCTGTACAACTGGCACAAGGCCATCGTCGCCGGCCAGATCAGCAAGAACCGCAAGATGGTGGTCATTTCGGTGATGGATGAGACGGGCACCGAGAAAGCGCGTTTCACCGTCGCTGAGGCGTGGCCCATGAAATACCAGCTCGGCGGCCTGAACGGCAAGGGCAACGAGGTATTCCTCGAGACCCTGGAGTTGGTCAACGAGGGCATCGAGCGCGTGAAGTAGCCGGCAAATGACGGGAGGCAGGGGTATGCAAGCAAAGTTTAGTTGCGGCTTCCAGACAGAAGTCGAATTCACGTTGCCGCGAGGCTACCTGGACGCGGATGGCGTGTTGCATCGGCGCGGGGTCATGCGGCTGGCCACGGCAGCGGATGAAATCCTGCCGCTGCGGGATTCCCGGGTGCAACAGAACTCGGCCTATCTGGCGGTCATCGTGCTGGCCCGTGTCATCACCCGGTTGGGTGATCTGCCCGGCATCGACACTCGGACGATCGAGTCGCTGTTTGCGTCGGATCTCGACTATTTGCAGCGGCTCTATGAGCGCATCAACGCGGCACAAGAGCCGGATTCGCTGGAGGGCGCGACAGTTCCGGTGACACCTTCCGCCGTGCCGTCGCGAGGATTTCGTACTGTGGGGGAAGCCTGAAGGTCTATCCCGCACGACAACTGCGCGAGGAGATGGCCTTCATCGCATATCACTTTCACTGGGGTTTGTCGGAGTTGTATGAGCTCGAGCATCTGCAGCGCCGGCAATGGTGCCGGGAGATTACGGCGATCAACCGCAGGCTCGATGGTACGCCACCGAATCCGTTCGAGAATCTGTGAGAGGTGAGGTTTGAGTCGTACGGACCCGTATCGAGGATTTCGCTTCCGGGTGGAAGTGGAACAGGTGCAGCAGGGCGCATTCCACCGCGTCAAGGGACTGTCACGTGAGACCAAGGTGGATGCGCGGCGGGAGGGCGGCGTGAATGACTTTGAGCACAAGTTGGCGACGCTGACGAGCTACGGGAATCTGACTTTGGAAAGAGGATTGGTGGATGACCACTTGTGGTCGTGGCACCAGGATGTCGTAGAAGGCCGCATCCAGCGACAGACCATCACGGTTGCGTTGCATGATGAGCAGGACAAAGAAGTGTGGCGTTGGCTCATTCAGGGTGCTTTCCCGGTCAAGTGGACTGGAACCGATCTGGACGCCGGGACGGCGCAGATCCTGGTGGAAAGTATCGAGTTCGCACACCACGGGGTCGTCAAGGGATGAATGTCAGGCCTTTAAAAATGACTGCATCCGCCTGGAGACCAGCCGAGCCTCGGGTCATCCGCTCGTCTGTGCCCTGGGCTGCCTTGTATTGGCGTAAGCGGGCGGGCACGCGTGCGATGACGAACGAAGTCCGCATCATCGAGCGGGTATTCAATGCCGCGCCTCGCATCAACCACGTCAGTCACATCAGTCAAACGACGAGGTTGTCAAACCTCTACTGCGGCGGTGCGGTGCAGTGGAATCAATCCACAACCCATCATCATCATCACCATCACTCCAGTAACACTGCGATGACGCGCGCTTTGAGCTCCCTGATGGTGCGCAACAGATCGTTTCTCGCTTCGGAGCCAGCTCAGGCACGGGTTATATCCGTTCCGAGTCCGGCGCCGGTGAGTGTTACGCAGATAACGACAACGACTCATCATAGCCATACACTGGAAGCGGTCCACTCGAGCTGGCCAACAACCATACGCTACCAGCCAACGCTCGTGCGCAAATCCGCTTCAAATCCCCCGGCTCCGTCGATGCTCACTTTCTCGAGCGCCGTGTCGGTGTTCCCAACAGTAACGCGAGCTCATCATCATCATCTTACCCACGCGGCATCCTCCATTCAGGAGCCTCAACCGGCTCAGCAGCAACATTCCACATCTTGGCACCTGACAACAGGCGACCCTCGGACGCTGATCGCGCTGCGGCAGGTCCCGCCCGTCGCAATGAGCTGGCGCGCAACCACCTCGGCGGTTTCGGCAGCGGCTTCCGATATCAGACGGCCCGACGGGCCGGCGAAAGTGATGGGTCCGGCCGTACCGGATGGGTCAGTGACGCATGGATCGGCGCCTGCGCAGAACCTGTTGCCGCCAGGGCCGGGCATTCAGCCGAAGCAAGAGCCAACGAGCCCACCGCGCGCAGGTCTGGATCCCTCCAGCATCGACCGGCTGACAGGTGAAGTAATCCGGCGTATCGAACGCAAGGCCCGGATCGAGCGGGAGCGGCGAGGGCTGTCATGAAGCTCGAGAAAGCCCATATCGACGTGTTGGCCGGAGATCACGAAGGGGACCAGGTCCCCGTGATGTTCAATCCCTATGAATACGGCCTCGAGCAGGCCAACACCTTCAAGAGCTCGGCCATTCCGGGGCTGAGCGCCCCCCTGTTTCAGTTTGTGAACGGCGAGGCCGAGGTGCTGTCCCTGGAGCTGTTCCTGGACGACTACACCGATCCGGCCGGTCCAGGCGAGAAAAGCACCCAGGGCATGCTGGATTTCCTCAGCCAGCTGATGGAGATGGACAGCAAGCTGCATGCGCCATCTCCCGTGCGCTTTATCTGGGGCAAGCTGAACTTCACGGCCATCATCGAAAAGATGTCGCGCAAAGTGACACTGTTTCAGCCTGATGGCACGGCAGCACGCGCTTCGGTCAACGTCACGTTCAAGGAATACAAAACCCTTCCGCAACTGATCCTCAGCCCACGGCTCGAGTCTGCCGACAAGACCAAACGGCGCGTGATCGTAGGTCACGACAGCTTGTGGGCGCTGGCGAACCGGGAATACGGCGATCCGCAGTTGTGGCGTGAGATCGCGCAGGACAACGATCTCGACGATCCACGCGACATCGCACCGGGCGATTGGGTAACTCTGCCGGCGTTGGAAGACATAGTCAGCGGACGCAATAATCCATGACACGACTGTCCGACTACTCGGATCAATACGGCGGCTTCTACGCACCGGGTTTCGTGGTCGCAGTAGACGGCCGGTCGTTGGTCGAGCAACTGGCGATCGCGGTGAGCCAGGTCGAGGTTGATCTCAAACTCGGAGTGGCGGGCCATTTCAGTTTCACGGTGATCGACACGTTCGACATTACCAAGCGCGCCTTCATTTCCGGATACGACCAACCGGTGCTGGAAATTCTCAAATTCGGCGCCAAGGTGGATATCAAGCTCGGCTACGGCGACCATGCCCATCTGACCCAGATGATGACGGGGATCATTACCGAGATCACCACGTCTTTTTCCGAGGGCGGCACACCTGAGCTATCGGTATCCGGGTATGACTCCCTGTTTCTGCTGACACTCGGTAAGCGCTCACGCAGCTGGAAGCAGCAAAAAGACAGTGATGTTGTCAGCCTGGTGGCCAAGGACTACAACCTGGCCACTGTCATTCAGACCACGGGTGAGCAACACGCGCAGGTCGAGCAGAACCAGGAAAGCGACGCTGACTTGCTCAAGAAGCTGGCAGAACGGAATTATTTCAAGTACTACGTGGACGAGCAGGGCACGTTGCACTTTGCCGAACCCAATAATAAAGCTCCCGGTGTAGTCACTCTGAGTTGGGGCGAGAGCCTGCTGAGCTTCAAGCCCGAAGCGAATCTCGCAGCGCAAGTGTCGGCCGTGGAAGTCTATGGTTGGGATCCTAATAGCAAACAGGCCATCGTCGGCAAAGCCAGGGCGGGTGAAGAGTCAGGAAAGGATCCGAGCCGCAACACGGGCGGGCAACGCATCCGCCGGGCGCTGAACCGGGATGCCGTTCTGCAGGTCCGCCAACCCGTATTCACTCAGGCTGAAGCCACGCGCCGGGCCCAGGCGATTCTGGACGACCACGCCAAGAATTTTCTCACCGGCGATGCCGAGTGTATCGGGCTGCCGGATCTGCGTCCCGACATGAACATCACTCTCGGCAATCTCGGGGCGCCTTTCTCGAAGACGTACTACCTGCAGGAAGCCACTCACAAGGTGGACGGCAACGGCTACCGGACGACCGTGAAAGTACAGGAGACATCGCTGTGAATCTGTTCCAGGCACCCCCGGATGAAGCCAACCTCGAGGCCGGCGGTCACGGCAAGGGAGTGGCGGTCGCCATCGTCAAACAGAACAAGGACGACAGTGGACTCGCACGCGTACGCGTCAACTATCCCTGGCACAGCGAACCGAGCGAAAGCTACTGGGCTCGAATCGCCGCCCCGATGGCAGGTAGTGATCGGGGCACCTACTTTCTTCCGGAAGTGGGCGACGAAGTGCTCGTCGCGTTCGAGAGGGGAGACCTGCGCTTTCCCTATGTCGTCGGGGGACTGTGGAACGGCCGTGATCAGTCGCCTGCAAACAATGGCGACGGAAACAATGATGTCCGAATGATCCGCACGCGCAAAGGCCATCAGCTGTCGTTCGACGACGGCTCTTCCGGGCGGGTGCAGTTGCAGCTCAACGACGGCAAAACCCTGAAGATTGATGACAACGGCATCACCCTCGATGACAACAATGGGACGACGCTGGTCATCAACAGCAAGGACGGTTCATTGACCATCACTGCCGCCCAGAGCCTGACATTCAAAGCGCCGCAGATCTCGCTGGAGGCCACCGCCAACCTGAGTATCAAGGCAGGCGGGCCGGTCAGCGTGCAAGGCACTCCCATTTCCCTGAATTGACGGGGCCAGCCATGGGACAACCCGCAGCCAGAACCGGCGATATGACGAGTCACGGGACACCGCTGAGCCCGGGACCGGGAAGTCTGACCGTACTAATCGGCAACCAGCCGGCGTGGCGGGCGGGGACTGACTTCCATACCTGTCCTCTGGTCAATGGAGTGCAGCCGCACGTTGGCGGAACGATTGCGATGGGAAGTGCGACCGTGTTGGTGGGCGGTCTGCCCGCCGCCCGGATGGGTGATGTCATCGTCGAAGCAGGCGGCCCGAATGCGATAGTCGCCGGGCTCACCACTGTATTGATCGGGTAACTGTCATGGCTGTCGATCTGCACAAGTCTTGGTTGGGAGTTGGATGGGCTACGCCGGTGGGCATTGATCCCATCACCGGCGGGATCGCCAGGGCCGCGTACGAAGTCGACATCCGCCAGTCCATCATCATCATTCTGTCGACAGGCCGCGGGGAGCGGTTGATGCGCCCCGATTTCGGCTGTGGGATCCACGATCTCGTGTTCGAGACCATCAATCAGACCACGATTACACGGATGACCACTGCGATCACCCAGGCGTTGGTCAAATACGAAGCGCGGATCGAGATTCTGTCGGTGAACGTAAATCCAATCCGAGCCGAGGATGGACTGCTCCTCATCGAGCTGCAATACCGTGTTCGTCGTACCAATCAGACGGGCAATCTCGTTTATCCCTTCTACTTTAAAGAGGGCGGTGCCGGAATGACATCGGATAGCCGCGGATGAACGTCTCGCTGCCACCCCGGTTCGACGGCCGACGGCGTGCCGAGCTGCTTGCGGAGATGTCGCGGCGAGCCGCGAGCTGGATGACGGATTGGACGCCTGGCACAGGATCGGGTGACTTCGGAAACGCGCTGTTGTCAGTGGCTGCCCGTGTTCTGTCCGAGGTCACGCAACGACTGGATCAAGTGCCACTGAAGACATTCCGTGGCTTCCTCAGTTGGTTAGGCGCAAGAGGGCGCGCAGCCACCGCTGCCAGAGTGCCGATAGCTTTTGCGCTGGCTCCAAAATCTGACGCGGTGACCGCGATCCGAGGTGTGCAACTGCAGGCCTCCGGCGATGCGGGACCCATTGTTCTCGAGACCGAAACCGACCTGACTATCGTGCCGGGGACTATTCTGGCTTTGGCCGCCGCTGATCCGGCCAGTAACCAGTTCTTTTTGGCACCCCCCGGTCTGACCACCCTCGGGCCCCCGCCCGCGCCGCCGAACGAATGGCATTGGACCGGGCCCGTTGTCGCTGACGGCAGTCAGAACGAGATACAACTGGACTCCCCGCAAGGGCTGGAGCGGGGGCTGGTGTTGGTTGATCAGGCGAGCGGATTGTCCTACACGGTTACGAGCGTTGCTCAGGACATCGTGACGATCTCGCCACCGTTCGGAACGGGTGGCGATGCTGCCGCTTCGGGCACGATAACATTCGAGCGCGCTGATTCATTCACCCCATTTCCTCCGGAAGGCGGCATCGTGACGGCACGCAACGCCCAGGAGAACGCGCTCTATCTCGGGTCCACGGCGCTAGATCTGCCACGCGATGCTGTCATCGAGGTCGTCAGCGACGGGCAACCACTGACGGGTTTGATCTGGTCCTATTCGACACAGGACCCAACGACGAATCTTCCCTCTTGGGTGCAGTTACCCGCCCCCATAGCGAACTTGGGCTCGCTCTATCTAAAGAAGCCCGCTGGCGCGGTGGGCGAGATCACTGTCGGAGGCAAGAAAAGCCATTGGCTCAAAGCTACGCGGGCAGTAGGTGGCAGTGATCGTTCCTGGCAGTCCAGCAGTTTCGGATTGCGGATCAACTGTTCGACAGGAACCAACGTGCCCGCCGCTGTTGTTGCGGCTATCCAGAACCTCACGGACGCTCCGGCTGAACCAATCCAGATTGAAGGCATCGCTTCGACGACCCCCCTCGTTCTGAACGCCCCGTTCTATCCGTTCGGTCAGGAACCGCGGCTGTTCGATGCCTTTTACATAGGCTGTCAGGAAGGGTTTAGCAAACGCTCCGCACACATCGCGCTGGATTTCAAAATGGCGCGCATATTCAGCGCCCCCTTGTCGTCCACCGAGGTGTCCGGGCAAGCCTTCCTGGCAGCGGGTGTTGCTTTCGACCGTCGTCTGCACTTTGCCATGAAGCAGTTCGTGGTGGAGCAATCCCCGAACCTGAAGTTAGGCGTCACCCAACCGAAGCAGACGAGTGGAACTCCGGTCGATCTGACGCCGGGAGCCCCATTAGGCGCTGCAACCCTCAATGGAACTGCCTATTTGATTGCTGCGGCCGGTACTGAGATCTGGCGCTGGACCGTCGCCGGCGCGGATGTCGCCAAAGCCGAGAATCCGACCACGTGGGACTCGCTTGGCACGATACAGGCCTCCAACCAGTTGACGCCAGGGCGATCGGTTCAAACCGTGCTCGTGGCCGCCGAGGGCCAGCTCACTGCGTACGCGCTCGTTAATGGGGCCATCCACGCCCGGAATGCTCTGTTCGATGACAGCTGGAGGGGGATTGCTGCCGTTGGTGCGAAAGAGGTCCGCAGGATCATCCGCGTAACGGGTTCCTCTGGTGGCATGCCACGGCGCGCAATTCTGGCATACATCGATTCGCGCGGCAGACTGTATGTCGGCAACGCGGCGAGAGGCTGGACTGCACAGGCTCTCCCCCAGCCCCTGGACAGTACAGTAGTGCCTTTGGTTGTCGAAGGCGGCAGCGCCGATACCTATGTAGTGTTTGCGGTTGTAGCCGCTTCTGCAGACAGTCATGCCGGGGATCTCATTGCATATGACACGCAAACCGCTCCTTCCGAGGCAAAATATCGGACGGTGCAGCTCAGAGGCAAAGGCCTGGCACTGGCTCCTCGGGAAGGCACCCGACCAGCGGCGGTCCTGACGGCTGATGTCAACAACACCATCGCTCACCCGGTCATCTGGGATCCTTTCCAGACCGACACACTCGTATTCGCCGAGAACCGCGTGGGCGCGGAGGCTCTGGTTGACGCACCCGTCGCCCTGGATAACGCCTATTTCGGCTTCCCAACCGTCAGTGGCGATCTCGAAGTGGTTCAGATCCAGCTCGGCGCCGCTCCTGCGCCCGCCAAGGTCGCCGATTGGCTCCATGTCGGAATGGATGTTGCGGTTAACCCCACGTTGTCGTGGGAGTACTGGAACGGCAGCAGTTGGTGGCAACTTCATCCGTTGTTGGCGGAGGAAACCAACAACCTGACCCGTTCGGGGACAGTGCAGTTCTGCCTGCCGGATGATCTGCAGCAAACGGACGTAGCGGGTCGCAAAAATCACTGGATACGGGCCCGTCTGGTAGATGGCGACTATGGGCGGACGCAGTACACCACGGTCAGCACCACGGATCCCGACACCAAAACGATCACCACCGTCAGCGTACCGGACACCAGCTCGATCCAGGCGCCGGAAATCAACTCGCTCGGCCTGAGCTACCAGGTGTGTTGCACCGTGACGCCCGACTATGTGATTACGGGTGACAGCGGCAATTTTCGCGATCAGACGAGCGCCAATGCCTCGGCGAATGCGGGCGTCGAGTATTTCGTTCCTGTCGCGCAGATGTTGACGGTGTTCGGTGCCTCGGATGGTCGCGCGGCATTGTACGTAGCATTCGACACTGCGATCTCTGGTGATGCAATCAACTTGCTGTTCGATGTAGCAGACAACGAATTGGAAGGAGCCTACCCGCTGCAAGTCGAAGTCCTCAGCAACGGAGCTTTCACCAAAGTGCAGTCGCAGGACGACACCTACGGGTTATCAGAGCGCGGCATCCTGTCATTCGAGCTCCTGCAGAAGCCGCAGCGGGCCGTTTTCTTCGGGACCGATGCGCCGTGCTGGATCCGGATCAGTCCAAATCCCACTTTTCCACCAGGCAGCTGGACCCCAACCATCCGCGGCGTGTATTTGAACGCAGTCTGGGCGCGCGCCGCCGCTACACAGAAAAATGAGCGTCTGGGCTCCTCGGATGGTTCGCCAGAACAACAGTTCCGGCTGGCACTCGTCCCCATCCTGGACGAGTCACTCTCCTTGCGGGTTCTGGAGCCCCTCGAAGATGAGGAGGTTGAACGGATCCGGACGGAGCGGGGCGCCAATGCCGTGCTCACCAGTCTGAACCTGTGGCCCGGCCCCTGGGTTCTGTGGAAGGAGGTGCCGGATACAGCCGACTACGGACCGACCGATCGCGTGTACTCGCTGAACGAGACCGACGGCACAATCACGTTCGGCGACGGCCAGAATGGAATGATTCCGCCGATCGGGACCGGATCCATTGTGGCTGAAAGCTACCAACACGGTGGCGGGGCAGGCGGAAATGCCATCACCCAATGGAGCGAGTTGAATCTCACGACGCCCCTGCAGGGAGTGCAGACAACCGTTGCCCTCGATGATGCGGCGGGCGGGGCCGATCAGCAGGACCCGGAGACGGCCTTGCGCTTTGCCCCGGCTAAACTGATGGCCCGCGGCAGGTTGATCACACTTCGCGATTTCGAAAACGCCGCCCTTCAGTTCAATCCTTATGTGGCGCAGGCACGCGCCTCGGCGGGTCCGAACGGTCTGACCGTGGTGTTTGCAATGAAGGGCAGCCAGGTCGAGCCTTCGGCAGCCCAGCGGCGCGCGCTGTCCCAGTCACTGCAGGCTGCAGCAGCCCCGCAGTTTTCTCGGCAGGGCTATCTGACTGTACGCGGCCCACGAGTCGTCAACCTCCGGGTGTCTCTGACGCTGTCGACCGCAGATCTGGGCCGGACTGCCGGATTGGGGCAGCAGGTGCGGACGAGGATTCAGGCGCTCTTCGACCCGGCGAGCGGGGCGCTGGATGGCAGCGGCTGGCCGTTCGGTCGCATGGTGGATCCGACTGAGATTGCGGCGGCGATCGTGTCGATATCGGACATCGACAGTATCGACACCATCGTCTTTCAGGTTGTGAACGCAGACGGAACCGTTCGGTCGCTGCCGGGGAAACTGGCCGCGGATCAGCTTCTGCAGGTGGCGCCCGAGGACGTTATCGTCAATGTCGTGATAACC
>Ga0207703_10003383_pt1 | contig 13395 bp, 9 predicted proteins | sample KBSSwiS12_FD_184304 | JGI IMG/M metagenome (GOLD analysis project Ga0207703, IMG submission 184304) | Switchgrass rhizosphere microbial communities from Kellogg Biological Station, Michigan, USA - KBS Switchgrass S1-2 (SPAdes) (version 2) | ecosystem: Host-associated > Plants > Roots >... | reverse complement strand
AGGAGGGCCTCTTCGGCGCCCTCTGGGGGCGCGCGCCGTCGATGCGCAAGATCTACCAGCAGATCGTGCGCGTCGCGTCGACCAACGTCTCGGTCTTCATCACCGGGGAGAGCGGCACGGGCAAGGAGGTCGTCGCGCGCACCGTGCACGACCTCAGCCGCAGGCGCAGCGCGCCGTTTCTCGGCGTCAACTGCGGCGCGATCTCGCCGCACCTGATGGAAAGCGAGATCTTCGGCCACGAGAAGGGCAGCTTCACCGGCGCCGACCGCCAGCACCTGGGCTTCTTCGAGCGCACCAACGGCGGCACGCTCCTGCTCGACGAGATCACCGAGATGCCGCTCGACCTCCAGGTGAAGCTCCTGCGCGTCCTCGAGACCGGCACCTTCATGCGGGTCGGCTCGACGCAGGTCCAGGAGACCGACGTGCGCATCGTCGCCGCGACCAACCGCAATCCGGCCGAAGCGGTCGCCAAGGGAAAGCTTCGCGAGGACCTGCTGTACCGCCTCAACGTCTTCCCGATCCACCTGCCGCCGCTGCGCGAGCGCGTCGAGGACATCCCGCTGATCGCGCAGCACTTCCTCGAGCAGATCGGCGAGCGCGAGGGCGCGGCCAAGAAGCTCGGCGCCGACGTCCTCGAGCGCTTCGCGACGTACCGCTGGCCGGGCAACGTCCGCGAGCTGCGCAACGTCGTCTACCGCTCCTACGTCATGGCGACCGGGGCGACGATCCACGACGACGGCCTGCCGTCGGCCGGCGGCGGTGGCGGAGCGGCCGCCGCAGTGCCGACGGTGACGCTCAAGGTCGGGACGACGCTCGCCGAGGCCGACCGGCTGCTGACGCTGGCGACGCTCGAGCACCTCGGCCGCCACAAGGAGAAGACGGCGGCGACGCTCGGCATCAGCCTGAAGACGCTCTACAACCGGCTCAAGGAATACGCCGCCGACGACGGCGAGCCGCTCGCCGAACCCGGCGCGCTCGACGAGGTTCGCTGACCGCCGCCGCTCAGGACGCAGCGGCGCCCGGATACGAACGCAGCAGGTTGGCGAGGCTCGCGGCGTTGAGCGGCTTGACGAAGAACGAGTCGAAGCCGGCGTCGAGCGCACGCTGCTGATCGCCCGCGCTGGCATAGCCGGTGACGGCGGCGAAGACGACCGGCGTTCCGCGCAGCCGTCGCTTCATCGGCTCGATCAGCGAGAAGCCGTCCATGCCGGGCAGGCCGATGTCGCACAGCACGATCTGCGGCTGGACGCGCTCGGCGACGTCGAGCGCTTCCTGCGCGCTCTTCGCCGTGCTCACCTCGGTGCCCCAGAGCTCCATCTGCAGCCTGAGGCTCTCGAGCGCGTCGGCGTTGTCCTCGACGATGAGGACACGGTAGCTCTGCGTCAGCTTCGGAATCTCGGCATCGTCCCCGGCGGCGCCGTCGCCTTCGAGGACCGGCAGCCAGAGGACGAACTCGCTGCCCTGGCCGGGACCTTCGCTGAAGCCCTCGACGTCGCCGCCGTGCAGCTGGGCGATCCGCCGCGCCAGCGTCAGCCCGACGCCGAGGCCGCCGAGGGTGCGCGCGCGGCTCTGGTCCTGTTGCGCGAACAGTTCGAACGCGTGCGGCAGGAATTTCGGATCGATCCCTTCGCCGTGGTCCTTGACCGAGACGTGCACGGTGCGCGCCGCGCGGCGCACGGCGATCGACACCGTGCTCGGCTGCGCCGTGAACTTGGCGGCGTTGACGATCAGGTGGCAGAGCGCCTGCGCGAGCCGCTCGCGGTCGCCGCGCACGAACAGGCGCTCGTCGGGGACGTCGACGTCGAGCTGGTGACCCCCCGCGGTCAGCCGGTCGTGGCTGCTTGCGACCGCTGCCTGCACGATGCTCTCGACCGAAACCTTCTCGCGCACCAGCGTGATCTGTCCTTGCGCAGCGCGGGTGACGTCGATCAGCTCCTCGATCAGGTGGCCGAGGCGGCCGACCTGCCGCTCGAGGATCTCGCGCAGGCGGACGAGGATGGGGTTGGTGTGCTCGAGCGTCCTCAGCACGCTCGCCGCGTTGGCGATCGGCGCCAGCGGATTGCGCAGCTCGTGCGAAAGCATGCCGAGGAACTGGCCCTGGCGGCGCTCGGCGAGGCGCAGCTGCTGGGTGCGCTCGGCGAGCGACTCCTCGAGCTCCTTGCGCTCGTGGATGTCGACGCAGCTGCCGACGTAGCCGACTGCAGCGCCGTCGCTGCCGAAGCGCGGCACGCCGTTGTCGAGCATCCAGCGGTACTCGCCATCGTGGCGACGCAGGCGGAAGTCCATCGAGAACGGCGCCCGCGCCTCGAAGCTCGTCGCCCGGATGCCGAGGCAGCGGTCGAGGTCCTCGGGGTGGACCGAGCGCGTCCAGCCGTCGCCGACCAGCTCGTCGATGCGGCGCCCGGTGTAGCTCGTCCAGGACGGGCTGAACCAGTCGCTGACGCGATCGAGCCCGGCGCTCCAGATCAGGACCGGCGCCGCCTCGAGGAGGCGCACCGAGTCCTTGCTGGTCGGCGCTGCCGCGCCGCCGGCGCCGTCTGCTCTCGCTTCGGAAGGAGTTCGTTGGGGGTTGCCTGCCACCGCCAGCCTTGGGTCGCCGTCGCTCCGCCTTTGTGCGACCGCGGCTCCACGGGGGGCAATCGGCATGCCGCCGACTGCGGGTTCCGGCGATGACGGACGCTCAGACAACCGCTTCGCCCGTGCCCGGCCGGCCGATGCGCCGCCGCCGCTCGACCGAGGGAACCTTGAGCAGCTGCCGGTACTTCGTCACCGTGCGCCGCGCCACCTTCAGGCCCTGCCGCACCAGCAGGCGCGCGATCTGCGCGTCGGAGAGCGGATCGGCGGGGCTCTCGGCGTCGATCATCCCCTTGATCACGCCGCGGATCGCGGTCGCCGAGCAGGCGCCGCCGCTCGCGGTCGCCATCTCGCGCGAGAAGAAGTACTTGAGCTCGAAGACGCCGACCGGCGTCGCCATGTACTTGTTGTTGGTGACCCGCGAGACGGTCGACTCGTGCAGGCCGAGCTCGTTGGCGATCTCGCGCAGGCCGAGCGGCTTCATCGCCATCGGCCCGAACTCGAGGAAGTGCTGCTGACGCTTGAGGATCGCCTCGGCGACCATCAGGATCGTCGAGAAGCGCTGCTGCACGTTCTTCACTGTCCAGCGCGCCTCCTGCAGGTGCTGCGCGAGCTCGCCGTGCTGGCTGTCGCGGTGCTCCTGGAACATCGACGCGTACGCCTGGTTGAGCTTGACGCGCGGCACGACGGCGCGGTTGAGCGACGCCGTCCAGCGGCCGCGGATCTTGCGCACGATCACGTCCGGCGTGATGAACTGCGTCGCCGTCGGTTCGACGTTCCAGCCCGGCCGCGGGCTGAGGTGGCGGATCCGTTCGCATGCCGCCTCGACCTGCGCCGGCGTCTTCTTGAGGACGCGGGCGAGCCCGTTGACGTCGTGCTGGGCGAGCCGGTCGAGGTGGTCGGCGACGATCGCCCGCGCGACCTCGCGCACCTCCGCGTCCTCGATCTGCGGCAGCTGCAGCAGCAGGCACTCGCCGACGCTGCGCGCGGCGATGCCGGGCGGATCGAGCGCCTGGACGCGCTTCAGCGCGATCTGCATCTCCTCGGGCTCGACCGCCGGAGTCATGCCGGCAGTCGCGGCGATCTCGGCGAGGTCGACGCGCAGGTAGCCGTCGTCGTCGAGCGACTCGACGATCGCGCAGGCGAGCGCGTGGTCGCGCTGGCCGAGCGGCAGCACGTTGATCTGGCCGTGCAGGTGCTGGCGCAGGCCGACGTCGGCGGCGATCATGTCGAGCGCCGCGACGTCGCTGTCGGTGTTCGACTGGCGAACGCTCGACGACGACTGCTGCCAGCTCTCGCGCTCGTACGGCGCGTCGGCGATCGGCGCCGTCGCCTCGAGATCGATGCCGCGCACCTCGCCGTCGCCGTTGGCAGGGCCGACGTCGACCCGGCCGGCGTCTGGCGGCGAGTCCTCGACCTCGAGGAACGGGTTGCGGCCCATCGCCTCCTGGACTTCCTGCGCGAAGTCGAGCGACGAGAGTTGCAGGAGCCGAACTGCGTGCTGCAGGCGAGGCGTGACGGTGTGCTGCTGGCGCTGACGCGGTTGCAGGGTCTGGAAACTCATGGTCGGATGCGTTCGGAAATGGGTTCGAAAGGGGCGCGCGGGAGCGGTCGCGCGCCGCATGAGCGGGGGGCCTGCGAGCAACACCCGTGCCATGCGTGCTGCGCTGCGCTTTCTACTCTGAAAACGAGTGTTCGCGGCGCCGTGTGACAGGGCGATGAAGGCTGCCTCAGGAAGCGCTTGCGGTAACTTTTGCGTGTTCGCGCGGACGCCGCCGGCGAGTCTCCACGCGGCGAACGAAGGCGGGCAGGAAGACGAGCTGCGCGCCTTCGGGGAAGACGACCGTGACCCCCTCGGCGTTCACCGCGGCGACGACACCGTGGCCGTAGCGCGGCACGCTGACGAGCTCGCCGGCTTGCGGCAAGGGCGACTCGCCGTCGCCGTCGTGCTCGCGCTCGGCGGCGGCGTCGTGTCCGCCGGCCGCGTCGCGCGAGGCGGCCGCGAACTCAGCGGCGATGCGGATGCAGTTGTCGCACGTCGCGCAGCGCTCGAACTCCGCGGCGTCGTCGAAGTTCTCGAGCAGCACCTTCCAGCGGCACTGTCCGGTCTGGCCGTAGAAGACCATCCGCTCGAGCATCGCGCGGTCATGCTCGCGCTTCTCGCGGTAGGCGACGAGAAGCTGCTCGAGCGCGCCGGCGTCGAGCCCGGCGCGGGTCGGCGCGAGCGTGCCGTCGCGCTCCTGGCGGACGACGCCACGGTGGCGCAGCAGCCTGAGCGCGACCTGCAGCTTCGCCTTCGGTCGCCCGATCGCACGCTGCAGGCGATCGAGCGTCCACGGCAGACCTTCGTCGGTCCGCTCCTGCAGCGCGCCGTACAGCTCGGCGACGTCCTCGCGGGCCGGATAGCGGCCGGCGAGAAAGAACTGCTGCACCGCCTTGTCGCTGCGCAGAAAGAGCAGCGTGCATTCGGCGTCGTCGCCGTCGCGGCCGGCGCGGCCCGACTCCTGGTAGTACGCGTCGAGACCGGCGGGCATCTGGTAGTGGACGACGAAGCGGGTGTCGCGCTTGTCGATGCCGAGTCCGAACGCGTTGGTCGCGACCATCACCCGCGACGCGCCGGCCATGAACGCCTCCTGCCGCTCGTGGCGATCGGCGGCCGAGAGCTTGCCGTGGTAGACCACGGCGTCGATTCCGGCCGCGACGAACGCGGCATGCACCTCTTCGGCCGCCTTCACCGTCGCCGTGTAGACGAGGCCCGGGCCTTCGCTGGCGGCGACGAGCGCGATCGCGCGCTGCAGCTTCTCGTCCTCGTTGGTCACCTGCAGCACGCGGTAGTGCAGGTTGGCGCGGTAAAGACCGGTGTGGACGACGGCGAAGCGGCCGACGCCGAGCTGGCGCGCGATGTCCTCGATCACGGCGTCGGTCGCGGTCGCGGTGAGCGCGAGGATCGTCGGCTTGCCGAGCTGCGGGATCGCGCTGCCGATCTCGAGGAACGCCGGTCGGAAGTCGTGGCCCCACTGCGAGATGCAGTGCGCCTCGTCGACGACGAGCAGGCTCGGCGGCCGGCGCCCGAGCTGCTCGACGAATGCCGCGTCGGCGAGCCGCTCGGGCGTCGTGAAGACGATCTTCGCGCGCCCCGCGGCGATCGCTTCCTCGGCGGCAGCGATCTCCTCGGCGGGCACCGCGCTGTTGAGCTGCACCGCGGCGACGCCGAGCCCGCGCAGCTTGTCGCACTGGTCCTTCATCAGCGCGATCAGCGGCGAGACGACCAGGGTCGGCCCGGGCAGGAGCAGCGCCGGCAGCTGGTAGCAGAGCGACTTGCCGGCGCCGGTCGGCATCAGCGCGAGCGTCGGCGTTCCAGACATCACGCTGGCGATCGCCTGGTCCTGGCCTTCGCGCAGCTGGCGAAGGCCGAAGGTCTGACGCAGCAGGCGCGCGAGACGCCGGCGCCACGGAGGGGAAGATGGAGGCGTTCGTCCCGGCGTGCGGGGCATCGATTGCGGAGTTGGAAGCGGGCGTCGGGCAAAGCGTCGGCGTGCCGGGCAAGGCACGCTCCCATCGCTTGCAAACGACTCCGGCATGGCGCTTGCCTTGGGCGTGCGCTGTTTCCTTTTCGAGCCCGCTTGCTTGTCGAACGCCCATTGCCGACCGGATCCCGAGCCGCCGCAACCGCTGCCGCCGACGCCGCTGCCGCCGACGCCGCAGAACCCGCAAGGCGTGCCGCCGCCGATCGACGATCCGCGGCCGGCGCCGGCCGAGCCGGTGCGCGAGCCGCGAGTGCCCGCGCCGCCCGCCGTCGCGGACTGAACGGCGGCTGCGGCGACGCCTCGGTCGCGGCACGTCGCGGCGCGTCGGCGGCAGCCGACGGTGACGCCGAGGCACCGCCCGGTCTGCTCTGGGTCAGCGACGAGTCTCCCGGCATCCGACGCGTCCGCCAGGGCGATGCGTTCGCCTACGTCGACAGCGATGGCAAGCGCATCCGCGCCAAGGCCGAGCTCGAGCGCATCCGCCGGCTCGCGATTCCGCCGGCCTACGAGCAGGTCTGGATCTGTCCGCTCGCCAACGGCCACCTGCAGGCGACCGGCCGCGATGCGCGCGGCCGCAAGCAGTACCGCTATCACGCCGAGTGGCGGATCGCGAAGGACCAGCACAAGTTCGACCGCATGCTCGAGTTCGGCGCAGTGCTGCCGAAGATCAGGAAGCGCGTCCACGCCGACCTCGCCGCGCCGGTCGGCACGATGCCGCGCCGCGAGACCGTGCTCGCGACGATCGTCCGCCTGCTCGACACCACATACGTGCGCATCGGCAACGAGGAGTACGCGCGCGAGAACAAGTCGTTCGGTCTGACGACGCTGCGCAGCCGCCACGCCGCGGTCTCGGGGACGACGCTGAAGCTGCGCTTTCGCGGCAAGAGCGGCAAGGAGCACGAGGTCGCTCTCGACGATCCGCGCGTCGCCCGCGTCGTCCGCCGCTGCCAGGCGATGCCCGGCCAGGATCTCTTCCAGTACGTCGACGAGGACGGCGTGCCCCACGGCGTCGGCTCGGCCGACGTCAACGGCTACATCCGCGAGGCTGCCGGCGCCGACTTCACGGCGAAGGACTTCCGCACCTGGCACGGGACCGCGCACGCGCTCGCGCTCTGGTTCGAGAACTGCGAGCTCGAGAAGGCCAAGCGGTCGAGCGCGAAGGAGCTTCTCGCCGAGGTCGCGAGACGGCTCGGCAACACCGTCGCGGTATGCAGGAAGTCGTATGTGCACCCGCGCGTCGTCGAGGTCCTCGCGGGCGAACTCGACGACGGGCTGCGCGCCGCCCTCGCGGTCGCGAACAAGCGCGGCCTCGACGCCCACGAACGGCGGCTGCTCGCCTTCCTGGCGCGGCGCTGAGCGGCCCGCCGCTTGCGGGCGCTTCGCCGCCGACGCTAGAATTTACCTACCGGTCGGTCGACAATGCTCGCTCGTCCGCGCCGGTCCCCCCGCAGGAGATCCAAACGTGGCAGAGCCGCTCGTTCTCGTTGCCCATTCCGGCAACGTCCGCACGTTGACGCTGAACCGGCCGCAGGCGCTCAACAGCTTCACGGCGGCGATGCACGGCGAGCTGCGCGGTGCGCTCGAGGCTGCCGCCGCCGACCGCGAAGTCCGCTGCCTCGTTCTCACCGGCAGCGGCCGCGGCTTCTGCGCCGGCCAGGACCTCGCCGATCCCGCCGTCGCGCCGCGCAGCGACGGCGCGCAGGTCGACGTCGGCGACGCGATCGAGCGCTTCTACCGGCCGCTTGCGTTGCGCATCCGCTCGATGCCGGTGCCGGTCGTGGCCGCGGTCAACGGCATCGCCGCCGGCGCCGGCGCGAACTTCGCGCTCCTCTGCGACATCGTCGTCGCCGCGCGCTCGGCGAGCTTCCTGCAGGCGTTCTCGAAGATCGGCCTCGTCCCCGACTGCGGCGGCACGTGGCTGCTGCCGCGCCTCGTCGGTCGCGGGCGTGCGTTCGGCCTCGCGATGCTCGCCGACAAGCTCGCCGCCGCCGACGCCGAGCGCATCGGCCTGATCTGGAAATGCGTCGACGACGACGCGTTCGCCGGCGAGGTCGAAACGCTCGCCGCGCGCCTCGCGACGCTGCCGACGAAGGCGCTCGTCGCGACGCGGCAGGCGCTCGACGCCGCGCAGCAGCTCGACCTTGCCGCCGCGCTCGCGCTCGAGGCCGATGTCCAGCGCACCCTCGGCGGCGCGGCCGACTTCGCCGAGGGTGTCGCCGCGTTCATGGCCAAGCGCGCGCCGACGTTTCGCGACCGCTGATGGCAGCCGTTCCCGATCCTGCCGCGCGGCCGACGCCCGACGAGGTCGGCGCGCACATGTATGCCGCCGACCGCGCATCGCAGTCGCTCGGCATGCGCATCGTCGCGATCGGCGCCGGCACGGCGACGCTCGAGATGGCGGTGCGCGACGACATGCTGAACGGCCACGCGATCTGCCACGGCGGCTTCATCACCACGCTCGCCGACTCGGCGTTCGCGTTCGCCTGCAACTCGCGCAACCAGCTGACCGTCGCCGCCGGTCTGACGGTCGACTTCCTGCAGTCCGTCGAGCGCGGCGACGTCCTGACCGCCGCCGCGGCCGAGGTCTCGCGCAGCGGTCGCACCGGCGTCTACGACATCGTCGTCACCAACCGTGCCGGCGAGCGTGTCGCGCTCGTGCGCGGCCGCTCGGCGGCGCTGACCGGCCGCACCGTCGTCCCCGTGCCGCTGAACGAGGAGGCTCCATGACGTCGCGTCGCCCCGTCCCCGGCGAGCTCGAGCCGATCGAACGCGCGAGCACCGACGAGCTGCGCGCGCTGCAGCTCGAGCGGCTGCGCTGGAGCGTGCGCCACGCCTACGAGAACGTGGCGCACTACCGCAAGGCGTTCGACGCCAGGGGCGTCCACCCCGACGACCTGAACGAGCTTGCCGACCTCGCGCGCTTTCCGTTCACCGTCAAGAGCGACCTCCGCGACCACTATCCGTACGGCCTCTTCGCGGTACCGCGCGAGCGCATCGCGCGCATCCATGCCTCCTCGGGGACGACCGGCAAGCCCACCGTCGTCGGCTACACGCTCCGCGACCTCGACGTCTGGGCGGACCTGGTCGCGCGCTCGATCCGCGCTGCGGGCGGCCGGCCCGGCGACACCGTCCACGTCGCCTACGGCTACGGGCTCTTCACCGGCGGCCTCGGTGCGCACTACGGCGCCGAGCGCCTCGGCTGCACGGTGATCCCGATGTCGGGCGGGCAGACCGAGAAGCAGGTCCAGCTCATCACCGACCTGAAGCCGCAGATCATCATGGTCACGCCCTCGTACATGCAGGTGCTGATCGAGGAGCTGGTGCGCCAGGGCATCGATCCGAAGTCGACCAGCCTCGAGGTCGGCATCTTCGGCGCCGAGCCGTGGACCGAGGCGATGCGAAAGGAGATCGAGACGCAGGCCGGCATCGACGCCGTCGACATCTACGGCCTGTCGGAAGTGATGGGGCCCGGCGTGGCGAGCGAGTGCGTCGAGACCAAGGACGGCCCGGTCGTCTGGGAGGACCACTTCTATCCCGAGATCATCGATCCCGACACCGGCGCGGTGCTGCCCGACGGCGCCGAGGGCGAGCTCGTCTTCACGACGCTCACCAAGGAAGCGCTGCCCGTGATCCGCTACCGCACGCGCGACCTGACGCGGTTGCTGCCGCCGACCGCGCGCTCGATGCGCCGGATGGGCAAGATCGTCGGCCGCAGCGACGACATGCTGATCATCCGCGGCGTCAACCTGTTCCCGACGCAGATCGAGGAGATCGTCCTCGCGCACGGCCAGCTCTCGGGGCAGTACCAGCTCGTCGTCACGCGCGAAGGCAACCTCGACGCGGTCGCGGTGCGCTGCGAGCTGCTGCCGCAACACGCCGGCGCGAACCGCGACGAGATCGCGACGGCGCTCAGGCACCGCATCAAGACGCTGATCGGCATCTCGACCGAGGTCGAGGTCGGCGCGCCGGAGTCGATCGAGCGGACGCTGGTCGGCAAGGCGAAGCGGGTGGTCGACCAACGAAAGCGATGAAGGGGGAGGCGATGTTCGCGAGCGGTCCGTCCGCGCGTTTGCTCCGGCGCTGGCTCGCTGCGGCGCTCGCCGCCGCAGCGGCGTTCAATGCCGCGCCCTCGCACGGCGCAGACGAAATCCCGGCGGCGACGTTCTTTGCCAACGCGGAGATCCGCGATGTCCGGATCTCGCCGTCGGGTCGCCATCTCGCGCTCACGGTTCCGGCGACGAACGGACGCATGGTGCTCGCCGTCGTCGAGGTCGGCAGCGACAAGCCACCGACGGTCGTCGCAGCCAGTCCGCGGTTCGACGTCTACTCGTTCCAGTGGGTCAACGACGACCGGCTGGTCTACGAGGTCGCCGATCTGCTGGTCGTGGGATACGACCAGAAGGCGGGCCCGGGCCTCTTCACCGTCAAGCGCGACGGCAGCGAAGCGCGGGCGCTCATCCGCGGCAGGTTCGTCGTCGAGTCGGGCGCGACCATGCTCGATCTCGGTCCGGACCATCGTCTCCTGACGGTGCTTCGCGACGGAAGCAACGACGTCATCGTCGTCCAGTTCCTGTTCAACGGCATCCGCGACTACGTCGGCGAGGTGCCGAAGCGACTCGATGTCGCCACCGGCAAGTGGCGCAGCCTTGCCTACGGCAGCCCGCCCAACGCGACCGACTGGGTGTTCGATCCGAGGGGCGAGCCGCGCGCTCTGCGCACCACGAGCAAGGGTTTCGGCGAGGTGTTCTGGCGGGACGGCGCCGAGACGTGGCGCTCGATCCTGAAGGCGCCGTACCTCAAGATGCCGTGGGAGCCCGAAGCGGTCGACGGCCAGGGCAACTTCTACGCGGTCGTCTACAGCAGCGATACGACCGCCTCGCTCGCGCGCGTCGACAAGTCGACCGGCAAGCCGGAACGGGATCCCATCGTCACGACTCCCGGCTTCGACGGCTTCAGGCAGCTCGTGTTCGACAGCGAGCGCGGCGAGCGTGTGCTCGGCGTCCGCGTCGAGACCGATGCGGCGACGACGATCTGGTTCGACCCCGAAGTGAAGAAGCTGCAGGCGCTCGCCGACGCTCGCTTCCCGAACACGATCAACGCCGTGAGCTGCGCCCGCTGCTGGGCCCCCGACGGCGCGATCCTCGTCCGTTCGTACTCCGATCGCGATCCCGGCACCTTCAGCGTCTACCGGCGCTCGACGGACGAATGGATCACGATCGGCCGCGCCCGTCCCGCGGTCGACCCCAAGGCGATGGCGACGCTCGACCTGCATCGCATCAAGGCGCGCGACGGTCTCGACCTCCCCGTCTGGGTCACGACTCCGCGCGGAGCGGCGAGCGGTCCGCGACCGGCCATCGTCCTCGTCCACGGTGGCCCGTGGGTGCGCGGCGGCCACTGGCATTGGAGCGCGGACGCCCAGTTTCTCGCATCCCGAGGCTATGTCGTCATCGAGCCGGAGTTCCGCGGCAGCACCGGCTACGGCAGGGCGCACATGGAGGCGGGCTTTCGCCAATGGGGAACGACGATGCAGGACGACGTCGCCGATGCGGTGCGTTGGGCGGCGACGAAAGGACTCATCGACGGCAAGCGTGTCTGCATCGCCGGGGCGAGCTACGGCGGCTACGCGACGCTGATGGGCGTCATTCGCTACCCGGATCTCTATCGCTGCGGGGTGGCCTGGGTCGCAGTCAGCGATCCGCGGCTGTTGCTCGCGCCGATCTGGCAGAGCGACATGCCGCGCGAGGCGCGCGAGTACTCGCTGCCGACCATGATCGGCGATCCCGAGAAGGACGCCGACCTGCTCAAGGCGGCGACGCCGGTCGAGCGCGCGCGCGAGATCAAGGTGCCGATGCTGCTCGCCTACGGCGCCGAGGACTCGCGCGTGCCGATCGACCACGGCGACCGCATCCGCGCCGCGATGCGCGCCTCGGGCAACGAGCCCGAGTACGTCGTGTACGCGGGCGAGGGCCACGGCTGGTTCAAGGTCGAGAACCGCGTCGACTTCTGGAGCCGCGTCGAGAAGTTCCTCGCCAAGAACCTGAAGTGAATCGAATCGGAGCAGCGCCATGTACACGCAAGCAATGGACACGATGGGCAAGGACCGCGACGACGCGCCGAAGGCGGTGCGCTCGGCCGACGAGCTGGCACGCCAGCAGGCGTTCGACGCCCGCATCGACGCCGGCGACTTCATCGAGGCGAAGGACTGGATGCCCGAGCACTACCGCAAGACCCTGGTGCGCCAGATCAGCCAGCACGCGCATTCGGAGATCGTCGGCATGCTTCCCGAGGGCAACTGGATCACGCGCGCGCCGACGCTCAAGCGCAAGGCGATCCTGCTCGCCAAGGTGCAGGACGAGGCCGGCCACGGCCTCTACCTCTACGCCGCCGCCGAGACGCTCGGCACCTCGCGCGACCAGCTCGTCGAGGCGCTGCACAGCGGCAAGGCCAAGTACAGCTCGATCTTCAACTACCCGACGCTGACGTGGGCCGACATGGGAACGATCGGCTGGCTCGTCGACGGCGCCGCGATCATGAACCAGGTGCCGCTCTGCCGCTGCTCGTACGCGCCGTACGCGCGCGCGATGGTGCGGATCTGCCGCGAGGAGTCGTTCCACCAGCGCCAGGGCTTCGAGTCGCTGCTGACGATGATGAGCAAGGGCACGGCGGCGCAGAAGGCGATGGTCCAGGACGCGGTCGACCGCTGGTGGTGGCCGAGCCTGATGATGTTCGGCCCGCCCGACAGCGAATCGCCGAACTCCGAGCAGTCGATGCGCTGGGGCATCAAGCGCATCAGCAACGACGACCTCCGCCAGAAGTTCGTCGACGCGACCGCCGAGCAGGCGAAGATCCTCGGCGTCACGCTGCCCGACCCCGAGCTGCGCTGGAACGAGGCGCGCGGCCACTGGGATTTCGGCGCGATCGACTGGCGCGAGTTCTGGCAGGTCGTCGGCGGCGACGGGCCGTGCAACCGCGAGCGGCTCGCCGCGCGCGTCAAGGCGTGGGACGACGGTGCCTGGGTCCGCGATGCGGCGCTCGCGCACGCCGCGAAACAAGGCCAGCTCCGGGAGGCGGCATGAGCGAGCGAAACGAATGGCCGCTGTGGGAGGTGTTCGTGCGCAGCAAGGCCGGACTCGACCACAAGCACTGCGGCAGCCTGCACGCCGCCGACCCGCAGATGGCGATCCAGCTCGCGCGCGACGTCTACACGCGGCGCCAGGAAGGCACGAGCGTGTGGGTCGTCCGCTCCGACCAGATCACCGCGAGCGATCCGGGCGAGAAGTCGTCGTACTTCGAC
>Ga0207703_10003375_pt1 | contig 13417 bp, 9 predicted proteins | sample KBSSwiS12_FD_184304 | JGI IMG/M metagenome (GOLD analysis project Ga0207703, IMG submission 184304) | Switchgrass rhizosphere microbial communities from Kellogg Biological Station, Michigan, USA - KBS Switchgrass S1-2 (SPAdes) (version 2) | ecosystem: Host-associated > Plants > Roots >... | reverse complement strand
TCGGTCGCGAAGGGCACGCCGAGCTCCTGCAGCCGCGCGATCGCGGCCGGCGCGCCCTCGACGACGAACTCGACCGTGGCGCGGTCGTTGAGCCCGGCACCGGCGATCATCGTGTCCTCGATATGGCTCTCAAAGGTGTCGCCGGGCTCGAGCACCGCGGCGATCCCGCCCTGCGCCCAGGCCGTCGACCCCTCGTTCATCGCGCCCTTGGCGAGCACGGTAACGGTGAAGCGATCGGCGAGGTTGAGCGCGGCGGTGAGGCCGGCGGCGCCCGAGCCGATGATGAGGATGTCGGAGTTCATCAAAGCCCCTCCCCTGAAGGGGAGGGGCTCGAGGAAAGAAGACCCTTACGCATTGGCCGCCCGCGTCAGGTTGAGGAACACATCCTCCAGGTCGGGTTCCTTGGTCGAGACCTCGACGATGCCGAAGCCGCCGGCCTGGACCGCCGCCAGCACCTGGCCGGCATTGGCCTGGTCCTTGCGGTAGGTGATCTCGAGCACGCGCTCGCCCTTCAACTCGATCTTCTGGAAGCAGACATTGGCCGGCAACGACGCGACGTCGCGGTCGACGGTGACCTCGACCAGCTTTTCCTGCGCCATGCCGACCAGCTCGCGGGTCGGCTTGTTGGCGATGACCTTGCCGTGGTTGATGATCGCGATCCGGTCGCACAATTGCTCGGCCTCTTCGAGATAGTGCGTGGTCAGCACCACCGTCACGCCCTGGTCGTTAAGGCTGCGGACATAGGCCCAGAGCTGCTGGCGCAATTCGATGTCGACGCCGGCGGTCGGCTCGTCGAGCACCAGCACCGGCGGCGCGTGGACCATTGCCTTGGCGACCATCAGCCGGCGCTTCATGCCGCCCGACAGCGTGCGGGCATAGGCATTGGCCTTGTCCTCGAGATGGACCGCGCGGAGCAGTTCCATCGAGCGGCGCTTCGCCCTGGGCACACCGTACAGCCCGGCCTGGATCTCCAGTGTCTCGAACGGCGTGAAGAAGGGGTCGAACAATATTTCCTGATTGACGATGCCGATCGACGCCTTGGCGTTGCGCGGATGCGCGTCGATGTCGAAGCCCCAGATCGCCGCCGTGCCGCTGGTCTTGTTGACCAGGCCGGCCAGGATGTTGATCAGCGTCGACTTGCCCGCGCCGTTCGGCCCGAGCAGCCCGAACACCGAGCCGCGCGGCACCTCGAAACTGACCTCATCGAGCGCGCGCTTGCCGCCCGCATAGGTCTTGCATAGCTGGTCGATGGCGATGGCGGCTTCGGTCATGACCAGCCTGTAAGCGGGCGGGCGGGCAAGCTCAATGCTTGGCGTGGGGTGAGGGCGCGGCGTGGGCACCGGCGCGGGCCGTGCGGCGGGGGAAGATGTGGCGGGCCTGTTGGACGGGGCGAGCAAGTATCGGCGAAGTGAAGCCAGCGGAGGGCGGCAAGTAATGCCTGGGTTTTGCGAGGCCCCTTGGGAACGATTTTTTCGGGGCGAGGCGTCACGGCGCGGCATGACGAGGCCGAGATGAGGCGCGGTCGGGCGGGTAGGTGACTGCGCCTTTTCCTGGCGAATTATGCGAATAGCTGACACGATATTGTCTCTCTGCTTGCGGCCCGGGCGGCGGCTTTCCAACGGCCGTGGCGCGGGTAATGTGCGCGGTGAGCGGGGAGGATGGCGGATGAAGCAGACGGATTGAATCAGGCTAGAGTGAGCGGCTCTGCGACGGGTTAGCTGGATCGCCACAAAGAAAAGCAGGATATTGGACCATCATCGCAACCCCTTTTCTCTGCGGGAAGGGGCGGATTGTGCGATCGCAACGCAACGCAATCCGCCCGCCCAATTTCAATCACACCGTTCGAAACTCAAGCCAGCACCCAATCGTGCAGCATATGATCCGCCAGGACGGGGTGGAGCATGCCGCTCCCGGCGCCGTGATCGAGAATGCCCAGATCATCGGCCAGGGAATCGAATGCGGACACGGCCGCTGACGCCGGCGATTGACTGGCGGCTGCGGCATGCGCTCCGTCGTCGGCCTTCACGGTGATCACGACATCCTGGAAGTCGTCGTCGCTCTTCCCGACATTACGCAACAAGTCCTCGAAGCCGATCCGGAGTGCGCCGCTGTCGTCACTCGCCACGCCCGAAAGCACATGCTGAGCGCCATCGACGTTCGCATGCGCATCATGCGAGAAGAAGGTGACCGCATTGGGCAGGACGGTGCCGTTGTTGGCGAGTGCGAGCGACCCGCCCTGCGAGACGATCGACAGGCTGGCACCGCCAAGCGCCGAACCATCGAGCTTGTTCGCGCCGTCCTGGATCAGGAAGAAGCCGAGCTGGTGGCCCGGATCGACCCCCGAAACCGTGATCGGGCCGCCGGCATTCTTCACGTTGGCGGCGACGATCCGCACATCGGTGATGTTGCCGGCGGCATCGATTTCATAAACGCCAAGGCTGTTGGCGTATCTCGCTTGGCCGATCGATTCGATGCTCACCGTGAACGACGATGCGGTGTCGCCGTTCAGATATTGTGGATTGACGATGCCCTGGATCGCATCGCTCGCGACCGCCATCTTCTCGGCGAGCGCGGGGAGGTATTTCTGCCAGCTGATGATCGTGTCCAGCCCGTTGTGCGCGGCCATGAGATCGGCGCTGGCGACAACCCCGCCGAGGCCGAGCGTCGCCAGCGTGCTGCCGCCGCTCGACAGCGCGAGCCTGGACGTGGCGCCGCTGCCGCTCAGCGTAAAACCGCTGCGCGCGAGCAGCGCATTGGCGAGCACGATCGCGTCGCCGAGGCCGAAGTCGTCGATTGTATCGCCGTCGAGATCCGCGGCGGACCCGCGAACCATGTCAGCGCCGGCGCCGAGATGCAGCGTGTCCGTGCCAGGCCCGCCGTTGAGCGTGTCGTCACCCGCGCCGCCATCGACCGAGTCATTGCCGCGACCGCCGCTGAGAATGTCGTTGCCGCCCAGGCCCTGGACAATGTTGTTGCCGGCATCGCCGCGGATCGTGTCCGGGCCTTCGGTACCGATAAAGCTCTCGGCGACATCCTGCACGCTCACGGTCAGCGTCTTGGTGAGGGAGAGGCCGGTGCTGTCGGTGGCAGTGATTGTCACGGGGATGCTCGACCTGTCCTCAAAGTCGATATCTGCGCCGGGCGCCACGACCAGCTTGTTGCCATCGAGCTTGAACTGCGTGACCGAAGGGTCGAGCGCGAGAGTGAAGGTGTCGCCGACGTCTGGGTCGGTGACTGCGAGCGCGCCTACAATGGTGCCCGCTGACGCGTTTTCGGCGACCAGCGTCTGGCTGAGCTGAATATTGGTCGGTGCATTATCTATATTGATGATCATGTCGGCGAAAATTATCTTTTCAATATTTCTCAGCGTATCCTTGCCCAGCGATACGCCAGAGTGGTCAGTGATCGACACGGATCCATCAATATTTCTGACAATATCGACATTACTTGCGTTTGTTGGGAGGTACAAAACATCTAGTCCATCGCCGCCATCGACGGTATCATCCCCAAAGCCGGGCAGTATGCTGTCGTTGCCATCTCCACCCGTTATGACATCGTCTCCAGTCCCGCCTTCTAAAATATCATCGCCGCGGAGCCCTGATATTGTGTCATCTCCTATTCCTCCGAATATATAATCGCCTTCGTCCCCGCCAATGAGGTTGTTATTTAAATCGTCGCCTATAATAGCGGGGGATACTTCAAGTTGATCAACGATACCGAAATCGGCAATCAAGGGAGTCCCGTCGGAATTTGTCAGCGCAAGTCCGGTGATGTGATCGACAAACGCGACTGCAAATGTCTCGCGTCCCTCTATCATTCCATCTGCGAGAGCTCCGGGTAATTGCTGGGAAAGTAGCAAATCTCCCAAGTGAGCCGAGCTCGAAACCGTAAAGGATCCCTTTAAATCTACCTGGTCCGCAAAGTCATTGTTGTCGGCGGAGTTATTTCCGCTTGTCACAATTTTCCAGTCTATTTGTTTCCCCGCTAGGGCGGAATCTGCGAGAAAAATTGTAAACGTCAACGGTACAACTTCATTGGCGCCTTCCGTCATGTCCGGCGCATTTCTAAAAATATCGAGAGGGGAGCCGGTAACCGAAACCGCTTCGGGCACCAGGGCTTGAGCTTTCTGAACTTGATTTAAGGAAGAGATGAGAAAATTCCAAGCTGTTCCGGGATCGTTCGTCAATACATCGATTGTAATCTTCCCATTTCCATTCTTTGGTATTGTGACCGTATTGTCGTATGTATGCCCTCCGATGAACCCAGTATCAATCAATACGTTACCGTTAGAATCAGTGATTCGTAATTCATCCGGGATTGTAAATGGGTCAAAGTGCACGGATATCATCTGTCCCGGAGCGAATTGGCCGATATTGTGATAGCCTTCATTTCCTCCGCTAGCGCTAATCTGGTTATCAACCAACGAGGATGAATTTATTATTTGAACTGCTTGAGGCGGTCCCGGAATAAGTAAGGTATGTGAATCATCAATATAAGACTGCTCATATGTATTGAAATGGTTGACTATTCTATAATCTTTAATTATAAATGATGTGGTCTCAAACGGAGATTCGGTCCCGTCATCGATATTGTCTAATATGGTCGATATGTTAACGGTAACACTGGTCTGTCCAGCAGGAATCTTTATCCACCCCGCGCCATATCCAGTTAAGCTGACACTATTCGACAATGCCCCAAGGTTGGAAAAGTCGACACCCTCCGTGGCCGTGCCCCCAGCGTAGCCTATCTTGACATAGATATCTTTGGAGACCCCGTTCGTCGCACCGGCGCCGACCAAGCTGATAGTAAGTGGTATATCTTCTCCCTCATGCACCGCAGATATGGTTGGCGAGCATTGGATAGCGACATCAAAGTTACCGGTCACTGTGAGTGCTATTCCGGTGTGCCCCCCGGGAGAGGTGTCTACGCCATTATCTTCAAGGTCACTATAGATTTTATCGATGAAAGACTGGTCAACAATAAGGCACCCTTCGGACCAGTTTGCGCTGGTTCCATGGTGTATCATAATCCCAGTTCGAGAATTATTTTCCACATTCTCCAATAAAAATGAATCTTTTTGACTATTAGTCTTTACCTTGAAATCTAGAACGTACGACCCAGCTTGCCAGGGCGTCGCATCATCCCAGTATCCGTTGGCACTAAAGGTAACGGTTCCATTAGTATACGTATATGTCGCGGTTCCATTATCATTGCGAGCTACTGTTAGGGTAGGTGTCGTGGACATATCGCCTCCGCTGTATAGGCTAGATGATATATATTTAAATATCGGGTATCGTAGAGTAATCATTAGTGTATTGAGCGTAGCATAGACTACGGCCTACGCTTGTAATTGCGCTCACTCCTCCCGAAACGCCCGCGCCAGCTGATCCGCCAGCGGCTTCATCAAAAACGACAGCATCGATCGCCCCCCGGTCGCGACATAAGCTTCCACCGGCATGCCCGGCATGAGCGCCAGCCCGCCGAGCCGCTTCGCCGCATCGGCCGGGATCTCGATCGAAACCCGGTAATAGCTCGCGCCCGTCCGCTCGTCGGACTGACGTTCGGCCGACAGCCGGCGCACCACGCCCTCGATTTCGGGGGTCGTACGCGTGTTGAATGCCGAGAAGCGCAGCATCGCATGCTGCCCGGCGCGCACCTGGTCTATGTCCGCCGGACTCACCCGCGCATCCACGATCAGTCGGTCGCGGTCGGGCACGATTTCGAGGATCGGCTGCGCGGGCGGCACCACCCCGCCCACCGTCACATAGGCCAGCTTGTCGACCACACCTGATTGGGGCGCGCGCAACACGCTGCGGTCGATGCTGTCGCGCGCGCTTGCCTGCCGCAATTGCTGATCCGAAAGCTTGGCGGTCACGTCGGCCAGTTCGGTGCTGGCGCGAGTCCGCGCCGACTGGCCGAGATCGATGATCTGCTCGCGCAACTCAGCGATCTGGGCACGCCCCTGGGCGATCTGCGCCCCGAGTGAGGCGGCATTGGCGCGCAGGGCCACCGCCGTTCGCTCGAGCTCGTTGACCCGATTGATCGTTGCAAGCTTGCGCGCGTAGAGGCTGCGCAAACCATCGAGTTCGGGCTGGATCAGCGCCGATTGCTCGCGCGCCGCAGCGATCTGGGTGCGATAACTGGCGATCGACTGGTCAGCCTGCGCGATCCGTTGCGCGAGCTGGGCGCGCTGTCCGGCGATCTCGGTTCGACGCAGTTCGAACATGCGCGCCTCGGCCGCCATCGCAGCTACGGCCTGTGGAGCGGCCGGGTCCAGCTGTACTGGAAAGGCGACCCGCGACAAGCCGTCGCGCTCGGCGGTCAGCCGCGCCTGCATCGCAAGCAGCTGATCGAGCGTCTTGCCGGCCATCTCCGCACTCACGGCGGTCACACTGGTGTCGAAGCGCAACAGCGGCTGCCCGGCCACCACCCGGTCGCCATCGCGCACGAGGATTGCCGCGAGCACGCCGCCGGTCGGGTGCGACAGCCGCTTGACGCGCGACGCGACGGACACCTCGCCCTGCGCGATCACCGCGCCGGCAATGTTGACCACCGTCGCAAGCAGCAGCAACACGACGAGTATCGCCGCGACGAGCAGCAGCGCCATCCTGCTGTCTATGCGTAGACGCCGCCGCGGGTCGAAGCCGGGCGCCGATATCGGCATGTCGATTACAACGGGGCGACTCATGCGCGAAGCTCCACCGGCTCCACGACACGCGGTCGCGGTGTATTGCCAGAGGGTGAACCAAGCAGGCGACCCAGCACTTCGTCCCTTGCCCCGAAGGCAGCCAGCCGCCCGGCGCGCAGCAGCAACACCTTGTTGACGACGTCGAGAACCCCCGGCCGATGCGACACGACGACGACGATCCCGCCGCGCTGACGCACGCCGGTGACCGCGGCGGCGAGCGCCGCCTCGCCTTCGGTATCGAGATTGGAATTGGGCTCGTCGAGCACGACCAGGAAGGGATCGCCATAAAGCGCGCGCGCTAGCGCGATGCGCTGACGCTGTCCGGCGGACAGGCTGGCCCCCGACGGCCCCGTCGGCGTCGCATAGCCATGCTCCAGGCCAACGATCATGTCATGCACGCGCGCCGCCAGAGCGGCGGCGATGATCGTCGCGTCCTCGGCCCGCGGATCGAACCGAGCGATGTTCTGCGCGATGGTGCCGTCAATCAATTCGACATTCTGCGGCAGATAACCGGTGTGGCGCGCAAGCGCCTCGGGCGACCATTGATCGAGCGCGGCGCCGTCGATCCGGACCCGGCCCTGCGCCGGCTGCCAGAGCCCGATCAGCCCGCGGGCCAGAGACGATTTTCCGGAGGCGCTGGCGCCGATCACGCTCAGCGCGTCGCCGGCGTCGATCTGAAACGCTACCTCGGCAACCACTGGACGCGAGGCGGCGGGCGGCACCAGCGTGAGATCCTCGACGATGAGGGTATTCGAGGGCGCCGGGAGGGCGAGCGCGAACGGAGCACCGTGCTTGCTCGCCAATACGCCGGCGAGCCGCGTGTACGCCTGCCGAACGGCGATGAAGTTCTTCCAGTTCGACAGGCACAGATCGACCGGCGCGAGCGCCCGCCCGCTCAGCAGCGAACTGGCGAAGATAACGCCACCGGTGGCGCTGCCGTTGATTACGAGCAAAGCTCCGACCGTCAGCACTGCCGACTGGAGGAGCATGCGGAACACCCTGGCACTCCCGCTCATGCCGGCCGAGACCAGCGCAAGCCGCTGCTGAGCCTCAAGCCATCGGACGTTGACATCGAGCCAGATCGTCTCGATTCGCGGTTGCATCCCGAGCGCCCGGATATCCTCGGCATGCCGCGCCGAGAGATCGACGATGCCGCGCCGGACGACCGCCGCCGCGTTGGCATTCGCCGCCGGTGCCGCGCTGAGCCGATCAGTCAGGATTGTCATTGCGACCAGGATCACCGCGCCGATGGCGGTCACGACACCGAGCCATATGTGGAGCAAGCCGAGGATCGCGATGAAAAACAGCGCCCATGGGAGATCCATCAGCGCGCCGGGACCGGTACTCGACAGGAATCCACGGACTTGCTCGAGGTCGCGAAGCGCCTGGACACGCTCAGTCGATGCTACGCCAGCCCGCGCTCGCTCACCGATCGTCCGGTGCACCCCAGCCGCCAAATCCAGGTCAAGCGACGCAGCGACGCCGCCAAGAATGCGAAGGCGAAGGAAATCGAGCCCCGCCTGAAAAGCGTATACAGTGAACAACATGCCAAACAAGGCAAGGAGGGTCGGAACACTGCGTCCCGGCAGGACGACATCGTAAACGAGCAGCATGAAGATCGAACCGGCCAACGTCAGAACATTGGCGATAGCACTGATACCCAATGCAACCCCGACGTGCTGCCGATATGCGAGGCATACAGCGAGAAGATCGGCGTGTTCTATACGATTATTCACTGGTGGTACCCCCGCGCCGCAAGCAAGGGTTCCTCATAGTTAACGATTCGTCAACAAGATTCTATATTGCAACCATTTCGGACCATTCTTCGCGAATTTAACAATTCTGTCGCCATTCGACTGATTGGTCGCCGCGCAAATTGCCCAAGTTAATCAATAATGATTCCCCTGACGCGATAGCCTTAACCGCTATATTCAGATTTTACATGGATTCCCGTCCTAGGTCACATGTAATTGTTGTTCGCACTGGTGAACAATCGCCGACGTTCCCGGAAAAGCATTCGCAGCGCAAAATCGTCGCCACCCCGGAACGCCCACCCATGCCCGCGCGTTTTACCCTTTCATCCCGGCGTGCCGACGTCGTGGCGCTGCGCCGGACGCAAGGGAGCGTCGATCATGAATCAGGCATCCACGGAACAGCTGATCGACCGGCCCGCCCGGTCCGACCATCGGCTCATCCTGTCGAGTCGCGTCAACGGCACGCCCGTCTTCGACGAGAGCGGCGAACGCATCGGCCATGTCGACGATCTCTCGATCGAACGGGTCAGCGGCGATGTGGTCTATGCGATCATGTCGTTTGGCGGCTTTCTCGGCATCGGCGAAAAATACCATCCGCTGCCCTGGGCGCTGCTGAACTATGATCCGGAGCGCGGCGGCTATGTCGTCTCGCTCGACAAGGCCGTGCTGAAAGACGCGCCGCATTATGACCGGGCCGAACTGGAAGCGTTCGGCGGTCCCGGTCGGGACTCGATCGATCGGATCCTGACCTATTATGGGCCTTACGGCGCCATCACCTATTGATAGGACGTCAGTCCGCGGAATCGGCGGCGACCGCCAGGTTCCTCGCCACGGCGACGCCATAATGCCGCTCGCCGACCGCGTCGCCGATCAGCATCAGCGTCGGCTTGTCGTCGCTGATCGCCTCGACCGCCAGCGGCAGCAGGTCGAGCCGCGTGCGCAGCAGGCGTTCGCCCGGCAGGCTGACATCGCAGGCGATCAGCACCGGGGTCGAGGCGGCGAGGCCGTGCGCCATGAGGCCGCGGGTGATCTCGGCCGCCGCCGCGCGGCCCATGTAGAAAGCGAGCGTCGACCGGCTGTCGGCCAGCGCGCGCCAGTCGAGATCGAGCGGCTCACCCTTCGCGGCATGGGCGGTGACGAACTGCACGCGGCGCGCCAGCCCGCGCAGCGACAGCGAGATGCCGGCCGAAGCGGCGGCGGCGCTGGCCGCGGTGATGCCGGGGCAGATGCGCGCGGTGATGCCGGCACGGGCGAGTGCGGTCAGTTCCTCGGCCGAGCGGCCGAACATCGACGGATCGCCACCCTTCAGCCGCACGACGCGCTCGCCACCCTCGGCGGCGCGCACCAGCAGCTGGTCGATCGTCGCCTGGTCGCGCGAATGGCGGCCCGAGCGCTTGCCGACCGGCACGCGGACGACATGCGGCGGGATCAGGTCGAGCACGCCAGGCCCGACCAATGCATCGTGGAAGACGATCGTCGCGCTGCGCAGCAGGCGCTCGGCGCGGCGCGTCAGCAGATCGGGATCGCCCGGGCCGGCGCCGACCAGCCACACGGTACCGGGCGCGAAATCATCGGCTGGCATGGATCGTCTCCTCGGCAGGCTGTTCGGCGAGGATCCTCGCCAAAGCGGGGCGGCACGAGCCGCAATTGGTGCCGGCGCCGAGTGCCGCGCCGACCGCCGCGACATCGGTGAGGCGCTGGTCGCGGATCGCATTGGCGATGGTCTTCGCGCCGATGTCGAAACAGACGCAGATGATCGCGCCGCGATCGACCGTCACGCCCGGCGCGCGGCCGGCGAGCAGGGTGGGCGCCACCGCCGGCGCGGAAAGCTGCGCGATCAGCCAGTCGCGCGGCGGCAAGGGGCCGTCGGTGGCGATGAACAGCGCCGCGGCGAGACGGCCGTCCGCCAGGATCGCGACGCGGCGCGAACCGCGCGCCTGGTCGATCGCCTCGATCCGCTCGCCGTGCGGCAACAGCCGGTCGAGCGCCGCCGGGTCGCCCTGGCCGGCGACTTCCCACAGCACGCCCTGCGGCACGGTGATACGTGTCGCCCAGGCGCAGCGCGGGCGCCCGACCACCTCGTCGCGGCTGAGCAGGAAGCCGCGCCAGGCGGTGTCGACCCGCTCGATCCGCGCCGGCGTCGCCTTGAAGCCGGGCTGGCCGGAATGCGGATCGGCGAGCGGGCGCGGCAGCAGGCCGGTGCGCCCGCCGGTCGAGGTTCGGTCGGTCCAGTGGATCGGTACGAACAGCTCGCCGGGGCGCTGGCCGGCGGAAACCGCGACGCGAAACAGGCTGTCGCCCTGCGCGGTGGCGACGCGCGCCAGCCCGCCATCGGCGATGTCGAGCCGCGCGGCATCATCGGGGTGGATCTCGACCAGCGGCTCCTCGCGGTGGCGCGCGAGCTTGGGCGACAGGCCGGTGCGCGTCATGGTATGCCACTGGTCGCGGTAGCGGCCGGTGTTGAGCGTCATCGGCCAGCGTTCGAGCGCCGCCGCCGCCGGTACCTGGCCGACCGGGACGATGCGCGCGCGCCCATCAGGCGTCGAAAATTTGCCGTCGGCAAACGGCGTGCCGCCCCAGCGGAACGGCGCCATGTCGTCATAGCCGGCGTTGCTCAGCGCGCCCTGCCCGTCGAGCCGGAAGCAGCGCGCGCCGTCATTCTGGTAATTGCTCAGGCGGGCATGTTCGCGCCAGATGTCGGCCGGCCGGTCATAGGCGAAGGCGGTGCGCCAGCCCATCCGGCTGGCGACTTCCTTGACGATCCACCAGTCGGGCCTGGCCTCGCCGGGCAGCGGCAGCACGGCGCGCTGGCGGCTGATGCAGCGTTCCGAATTGGTCACCGTGCCGTCCTTCTCGCCCCAGGCCGCCGCCGGCAGCCGGACATGCGCGAAGCGCGACGTGTCGGTGTCGGCGATGACGTCGGAGACGACGACGAACGGGCAACGCGCCAGCGCGCTGCGCACCATATTGGCATCGGGCATCGACACCGCCGGATTGGTCGCCATCACCCATAGCGCCTTGATCCGCCCGCTCTCGACGGCGCGGAACAGATCGACCGCCTTGAGACCCGGCCTGGTCGCCATGTTGGGCGCGGCCCAGAAGCGCCGGACCCGCGCGACGTTTTCCGGCGCGAAATCCATGTGCGCGGCAAGCGTCGAGGCGAGCCCGCCGACCTCGCGCCCGCCCATCGCATTGGGCTGGCCGGTGATCGAGAAGGGCGCCGCGCCAGGCTTGCCGATCCGCCCGGTGGCGAGGTGCAGGTTGATGATCGCATTGACCTGATCGGTGCCGCGCAACGACTGGTTGATGCCCTGACTGAACAGGCTGACCATGCGCGGCGTCGCGACGATCATTTCATAGAAGCGCCTGAGGTCTGACGGCGGCACGTCGCACGCGCGCGCCGTCGACCACAGGTCGCTCCCCTCTCCAAGCTCGTCCCAGAACGTGTCGGGCACCGCGACATGCGCGGCGAGATAGGCTTCGTCGATCGCGCCATGATCGCGGCACCAGGCCAGCGCGCCGTTCATCAATGCGACATCGCTGCCCGGGCGGATCGCGAGGTGCAGATCGGCTTCCTCGGCGGTTTCGGTGCGGCGCGGGTCGACCACCACCAGTTTCGTGCCGCGCGCGGCGCGTGCCGCCTGGATGCGCTGATAGACGATCGGGTGGCACCACGCCGTGTTCGAGCCGGTCAGCACGATCAGGTCGGCCTGGTCGAGATCATCATAGGTGGCCGGCACGACATCTTCGCCGAAGGCGCGCAGATGACCGGACACCGCGCTCGACATACACAGCCGCGAATTGGTATCGATATTGGCCGAGCCGATGAACCCCTTCATCAGCTTGTTGGCGACGTAATAATCCTCGGTCAGCAGCTGGCCCGAGACATAGAAGGCGACGCTGCCCGGGCCGTGTTCGGCGATGGTGGCGCGGAAGCGCCTCGCCACCAGATCGAGCGCGCGGTCCCAGGCGGCGCGCTTGGTGCCGATCAACGGATGGAGCAGCCGCCCCTCCAGCCCGACCGTCTCGCCGAGATGCGTCCCCTTGGAGCACAGCCGCCCGGCATTGGCGGGGTGATCGGCGTCGCCGGCGATCGCGACCGTGCGCTCACCGGTGCGCCGCGCGACGATGCCGCACCCGACCCCGCAATAGGCGCAGGTGGTGCGGACCGGTTCCATCTCAGGCAGCGGCAGCCAGCGTGCCGGTGCGGCACAGCAGCACGCGGCCGGCATCGACGCGCACCGGAATCGTCGGCGTGCAGCCCTTGTCCTCGCCTTGCGCGTTGCCGGTGGCCAGCGCGATCGACCAGTTGTGCAGCGGGCAGGCGACGCTGTGACCATGGACGATGCCCTGGCTCAGCGGGCCGCCCTTGTGCGGGCAGCGATTGGCCAGCGCGAAGACGCGGTTGTCGGCGGTGCGGAACACCGCGATCTCCTCGCCGCCGGCCACCGGCACGGTGCGGCTGCCGCGCACCGGGATCTCGTTCAGCCAGCCGATATCGAGCCAATCGCCGTTCATCGCCTCACTCCGCATTGTTGGGAAGGAAGTGCGCCATATGCGCATGTTGTTCGCGCGCGCTGCCCGCGGCACGCTCGGCCCAGGGATCGTCCTGGCTGAACGACTGGGCATAGAGGAAGCGCGCGCGCAACGCCTCGCGGCCGACCTCGTCGACGACGATACGCTCCTTGATATAGTCCACGCCGACGCGCTCGATCCACGGCGCGGTGCGCTCAAGATAGCGCGCCTCCTCGCGGTAGAGCTGGATGAAGGCGGCGCAATAATCCATCGCCTCCTGCTCGGTGGAAACCTTGCACAACAGGTCGGTGGCGCGGACCTTGATGCCGCCATTGCCGCCGACATGCAGCTCATAGCCGCTGTCGACGCACACCACGCCGAAGTCCTTGATCGTCGCCTCGGCACAGTTGCGCGGGCAGCCCTACACCGCGATCTTGAACTTGTGCGGCATCCATGAGCC
>Ga0207703_10003373_pt1 | contig 13419 bp, 14 predicted proteins | sample KBSSwiS12_FD_184304 | JGI IMG/M metagenome (GOLD analysis project Ga0207703, IMG submission 184304) | Switchgrass rhizosphere microbial communities from Kellogg Biological Station, Michigan, USA - KBS Switchgrass S1-2 (SPAdes) (version 2) | ecosystem: Host-associated > Plants > Roots >... | reverse complement strand
CCATTCCGAACCCGGAAGCTAAGCTCTTCAGCGCCGATGGTACTGCACGGGGGACCGTGTGGGAGAGTAGGACGCCGCCGGACTTCTTATCGTGTGAGGGGCCATCCACCGGATGGCCCCTCACACGCGTCTGCCCGCGGATCCCCCGCTGACCGGGGCCGCTTGGCGCGGCGGGCGATGCTTGTTGCGCCGGAAGGCGGCGGCCGGGCCTGGCCAGTCCAGCCGATCCGCCGTCAGTCGTCGGCCACGACGACCGCCGTCGATGCGGCATCCGGCTCCATAAACGCCAGAAGATGCTCGCCTTCCGCCGTCAGCGCGCGAAGCGCGCCGCGGGGCATTGGCCCGAACGGGCTCATCGTCAGAGTCGCCTTCTTGCCCCGCCGGCTCGCCGCCCATCGGCCGGCGGCGAAGCCGTCCCAGCAGAAGACCGCCGGCACCCGCAGGTTCTTCGTGGTCAACTGGGGCCGGTGCTCGGTGGCGACGATCCGTTCCCGGTCGGCGTGCGCCAGCAGGAGGCTGTCGAAGTCCGGGAGGAACCGCGCCGGCGCTGTCACGTCCGGCCCGGGCCGGGGCGCGTCCGGCAGGTCGAACAGCTCCTTGCCCTGCTCGTCCCGAAACGTCAGCAGCTCGCCCCGTAGGCGCTCGAAAGCCGGTCGGAGGTCACGCGGTCCCAGTCCCGTCCAGGCCCGCATGTCCGCGACCGACGCCGGCCCGTATGCCGCCAGGTAGCGGCGAACGAGCGGGGCCGTGGACTCCCCCGGCTCCGGGCCAGCACCATCGGCGGCCGCGGCGAACCCCGGTTCCGCCGCGGCCAGCCAGGACTCGGCCAGGGTGAACGCGGCCGTCGGCGGGAAACCCCACCGGTCTTCGGTCGGCACCATGACCAGCGGCAGGTGCATCCGCACCGCGTAGCCGAGCGCCCGTACGTTGACCTCGGGGAACCGCGGCCGCAGGCGCTCCCGGATCTCGTCGAACCGGAGCGGCCCGGCGGCGAGTACCGTCCGGGCCGCCGGCAGCAGCCGCTCCAGGTCGACCGGCTCCCCACCCAGGCGGCCGGCCACCCCGGCGAACGCCGCGCTCAGTACCGGCGCGATCCCCGGGCGGAACTCCAGGTAGTCCTTCGCCGTCATCAGGTGCAGCGTGGCTCGGGCGAACGTCGCCCGCACCAGTTCTCGCGCGTCCAGCGCCGCCCGGTAGTCCTCGAGGCCGAAGCCGGACAGCCGGCTCCACAGCCCGGCGGCCGGCGGCCGCGGCTCCTGAGCCTGCGGCGCCAGCAGGCGGGCGACCGCCGCCGCCGGTTCGAGCTCGACCCGGTCCAGCAGTAGTTGGCGGGCCAGCGTCGCCCGGTTCAGCTCCCGCCGGCTCAGGACCGACGCGGCCGGCGCGGCCGACGCGACCGGCCGTCGCGACGTGGGCCGCGTTCCCGTCACGTGTCGTCCCGGTGCACGGTGTCCGGCTGGAACGCGGGCAGGCAGACCGCGATGTAGTCCGCGCCCTCCGCGCCCCGGGTGCTGTAACGGACCCACTCGCCGGCGGCCGTGTGGACGGCCTGCCCGGCGCCGACCTCCAGCGTCCCGCCGTCGTGCTCGACGGTGAGCGTCCCCCGCAGGACCAGCGTGTACTCGTCGAACTCCGGCCGCTGCCCGGGCTCCTCCCAGCCGCCCGGGCTGGTCATGTGCGCGATGGAGACACCAGTCGTCGCCGTGTTGACCGCCCCGACGTACTCCCGGATGGTCTTCGGGATGTTGCCGGCTGCGGTGACGATCGTCGGGCTCTCGATGAAGGTCGGCATGGCCGCATCATCGCGGACCGTCCTGCGCCCTCGCCGCCGGGTAGACCTCGAGCGCGTCGACGCTGATCCGCGCCCAGACGGGGACCCCGACGGCCAGCCGGAGCTCGGCCATCATCGCCGCGCTCAGGTCGGCCCATACCGGAGGCTCGGCGTCCAGCGCGACCCGGGCGCCGTCGGCGCGCGGCTCGATGCCGGCGACCCGCGCGGCCACAACGGCCGCCTCCGGGCCGGCGGCCGGCATCGCCGTGTGCAGTGTGATCGCGGCCGGGCGGGCGGCGACGAGGACTCGCCCGTCCGGAGCAGGCCCCTCCCCGATCCCGGCGGCGTCGTTGGTCGCGGCGTCGTTGGTCGCGCCGTCGTTGGTCGCGCCGTCGTAGCTCGCGGTGCCGTTGGTCACGGTGCCGTTGGTCACGGTGCCGCTCGGTCGTACGCGCAGCGCGCCGCCGCCGTCTATCGCCACCATGTCGCCCCGAAGCACGCCCTGGTAGAGCGTCAGCCCCATCAGTCGGGCGACGTAGTCGGTGCGGGGCCGGCGGGCGATCTCCACCGGTTCGCCCTGCTGCGCGATCTGGCCGTCCTCGACGATCAGCACCCGGTCGGCCAGCGTCAGCGCGTCGAGCGGATCGTGGGTGACCAGCAGCGACGGGACGGCCAAGTCGGCCAGCACGGCTCGCAGGTGGGCCCGGACGTCGACGCGGGTGCCGGCATCCAGCGCGGCCAGCGGCTCGTCCAGCAGCAGAAGCCCAGGTCCGGGCGCCAGCGCCCGGGCCAGCGCGACCCGCTGCGCCTGGCCGCCGGACAGGCGTCCCGGCCGGCGCCCGGCCACCTCCGCCAACCCGAGGCGCTCCAGCCAGGGCCGGGCGACCATCCGGCCGGCCCGCCGGGACAGCCCGTTCCGGGCCCGGCAACCGAAGGCGACGTTGTCCAGGGCGCTGAGATGCTGAAACAGCAGGTAGTCCTGGAAGACGAAGCCGACCCCTCGCCCGTGCGGGGGGACGGAAACCCCCCGCTCGGCGTCCGCGAGGACCGTCCCGCCGAGGCGGACGGACCCGGAGTCCAGGGCTACCAGCCCGGCCAGCGCCCGCAACAGCGTCGTCTTGCCCGCCCCGTTCGGGCCGAGGACGGCGACGGTCTCGCCCGGCGCGACCCGCAGTGTGACGTCGAGCCGGAAGCCGGCCCGTTCGACCACGACCGCCGCGTCGAGCCCGGCGCCGGGCTCTTCGGTCGGCCACCCGCCCGAAGCGACCGGGAGAATGGGCGGAGCCCCCGGTCGCGGAGGGCGGCAGGTTGGCGCGGCCGGGCCGGGTCGCGGCCGCGGGGCCGGTCCGTCGGCGGTCATCGGCCGCGCGCCGCGGCCGCGGCGGAGCCGGCGCGGACCGCTGCCCACCGGCCGGCCGAACGCGCCCCGACCAGTACCGCGACCGACACGGCCAGCAGGACCAGCGACAACGCGATCGCGGCGCCGGGGTCGTTCTCGAGCGCCAGGTACACGGCCAGGGGCATCGTCTGGGTCGTGCCGGGGAAGTTCCCGGCGAAGGTGATGGTCGCCCCGAACTCGCCGAGCGCCCGGGCCCAGCACAGCACCGCGCCGCTGGCGACCGCGGGGGCGATCATCGGGACGCTGACCCGGCGGAAGACCATCCACCGCCCGGCACCGAGGGTCGCCGCCGCCTCCTCGTAACGAAGATCGGCCCCGCTCAGCGCACCGTCGACCGCGACGACGAGGAACGGCATCGAGACGAAGATCTCGGCCAGCACGACCGCCGCCGAGGTGAACGGAATCGTCACGCCGAACCAGTCGTCGAGGTAGCGGCCGACGATCCCGTTGCGGCCGAGGACGGTGAGCAGGGCGACCCCGCCGACCACCGGCGGCAGCACCAGCGGCAGCGTGACCAGGGCCCGCAACAGCGCCAGCCCGGGTATCCGCTGGCGGGCGAGAACCCAGGCCAGCGGCACCCCGACCACCGTCGAGACGGCGGTCGCGACCGTCGCCGTTTCCAGTGAGAGGACGAGCGCCTCGCGGACGTCCGAGCGGGTGAGCAGGGACGGGATCGAGCGCCACGGCGCCCGGACCAACAGTCCGACCAGCGGCAGGAGCAGGAACGCGGCCGCCAGCGCCGCCGGCACGGCGAGCGGCCAGGGCGCCCGGCCGGGCCGGGGGCGACGGCGCCCCGCCGCGCCCGCCGTCCCGTCGCTCAAGATCCTGCCGCTCAAGGTTCTGCCGCTCAAGGTTCTGCCGGTCGAGGTTCTGCCGGTCGAGTTCTGTCGGTCGAGGTTCTGTCAGTCAAGGCTTGGAGAAGCCCGCCGCCGCGAGCACTTTCTGCCCGTCGGCCGAGGTGACGTAGTCGACGAACGCGCTCGCGGCCGCCGCGTTCTTGCTGCCGCTCAGCGCGGCGATCGGGTAGGACGTCGACGCGTTCTGCCCCTCGGGGATCATGACCCCGGTGACCTTGGTCCCGGCCGAGTGCACGTCGGTCCGGTAGACGACGCCGGCGTCCACCTCACCCTGCTCGACCGTCGTCAGCACGGACTTGACGTCCTGGCCGAGCGTCACCGGCTTGACCACCACGTTGGCCTTGGTGAACACCTTCAGGGCGGTCGCCCCGCAGGGCACCTGGGGCGCGCACAGCGCGACCTTCGTGCCCGGGGCGGCCAGGTCGGCCACGGTGGCGATGTGCTTCGGGTTGGACGGCGGGACGGCGATCTCCATCTCGTTGACCGCGAACGTCGTCGACGCGGCCGCGTCGTGGGCGCCGGTGACCTGCTTCATGTTCGTCGGGCTGGCCGAGGCGAACACGTCCGCCGGGGCGCCGTTGACGATCTGCGTGGCCAGCGTCGAGCTGGCGCCGAAGGAGAACCGTACGGTCACACCCGGGTGGGCCGCCTCGAACTGCTTGCCGATCGTGGTGAACGACTCGGTCAGCGAGGACGCCGCGAGCACCGTGACCGTCCCCGACAGCGCCGGGCCGCTGCTCGCCGCGGCCGAGCCCGCCGCCGGCGCGCTCGGCGCGGCGTCGGATGAGCCACCCGACGACCCGCAAGCCGCCAGCGCCACGGCGAGGACGGCGAGGACGGCGAGGACGGCGAGGACGGCGACGGTCGCCCCTGACACAACCCTCTTCATCGCTGCTCCGCTCGGTGAGGTGCTGATCGGTTCGGTGCCGGCGGTCGCGCCGGGCGGACGCGCGCCCGGCGCGCGGCGGACGACGACAGTGGAGCTCAGCGATGTTCGGGCAGCTCGACGACGACGTTGGTCGCCTTGACCGCGCCGATCGCGACGACGCCCGGTTCGAGGCCGAGCTCGTCCGCGGCCTCGCGGGTCATCAGGGAGACCAGCCGGTGCGGGCCGGCCTGGATCTCGACCTGGGCCATCACACCGTCGCGCAGCACCCGGGTGACGATGCCCGGGAAGCGGTTGCGGGCCGACTCGCTCACCACAGGGCTCGGCGCGGGCGCCTGCTCCTCGGCCGCGAGCTGTTGGGCGAACGCGGCCAGGTCCGGCCCGTCCACCGCCTTGCGGCCCGCCTCGTCGGTTACCGTTGGTATACGACCCGTGTCCGCCCAGCGGCGCACCGTGTCATCGCTGACTCCGAGCAGACGAGCGGCTTCACTGATCCGATAGGTCGGCACGAGGTGGAGTATAGCTCCGCCTTCACGGCTTCACCGGCGAAAATCTTCCGAATCCGCGGCTTGCACAGATGACTCCGCCCGCGGTTGCCCTCCGTCGGACACCCGCGGCCGTCAGCTGGCCCGTCAGCCGCTGGCCGTCAGCTGGCCGTCAGCCGGTGGCCGCGGCGGCGGCGCGGAAGGCCCGCCGGTAGGCCAGCGGGCTCACCCCCGCGATCAGCCTGAACCGGTCCCGGAACGCCGTCACCGACCCGAAACCGACCTGGGTCGCGATGCGTTCGACCGAGTGCTCGGTCGTCTCCAGCAGGTGCTGGGCCCGGCGGACCCGGGCGCGGTGCAGCCAGCGCAGCGGCGTCGTCCCGGTCTGCTCGCGGAAGCGCCGGACGAGGGTGCGGGTGCTCATGCCGGCCCGGGCGGCCATGTCGTCGAGGCTCAGATCACGGGCGCAGTTCTCTTCAAGCCAGCGCAGCAGCGGCTCGAGGGCCGACCCGCGCGGGGCCGGCGGCGTCTCGGTCACGATGAACTGGGCCTGCCCGCCCTCCCGCTCCAGCGGCATCACCGACAGCCGGGCGGCGTCGGCCGCCACGGCGGAACCGTAGTCGCGCCGGATCAGGTGGAGGCAGAGATCCAGGCCGGCCGCCGCGCCGGCCGAGGTCAGGACCTGCCCGTTGTCGACGTACAGCACGTCGGGGTCCACGGCGATGGCCGGGTAGGCGGCGGCGAGCGCGTCGCTGGCGACCCAGTGGGTCGTCGCCCGCAGCCCGTCGAGCAGGCCGGCGGCGGCCAGCGTGAACGTGCCGGAGCAGATCGAGGCGATCCGGGTGCCGGCGGCGGCCGCGTCCCGCAGCGCGGCGAGGGCGGCCGGGGGCGGCGGCGACAGGTCGGCCCGGCCGGGCACGATGATCGTGTCCGCCTCGGCCAGCGCGTCGAGCCGGCGCGGCGCCTGGATGGTGAACAGGCCCGCGTCCACGGTGGGCTCGAGCGAGCAGACCAGGACCCGGTAGCCCGGGCGGCCGCCGGGCAGGCGGGTCCGGGTGAACACCTCGAGCGGCGTGGCCAGATCGAACGGCACCACCGGGTCCAGCGCCAGGACGGCCACGGTGTGCATGGCCAGATCGTACCGGTCCACCTGGGTAGCGCCGTCCATCTGGGATCAGGGATCTGCGCCTGAAGCCCTGATCAGGGTGGGTGGCGTAATTCTGGCGGAAGTCGGCGATCTAGCCACTGGGAGGGGGCCGGGCCAGCCAGTAACGTCGCGTCCGGTTTCCTCATCCGGACGACGTCGGGAGCGACGTGAGCAAGCTCTTCCTGTCCCTGCACGTACTGGCGGCGATCATCGCGATCGGTCCCGTGACCGTGGCGGCCAGCATGTTCCCGGCCGCGGCCCGGCGGGCCTGGGGGCGACCGGCCGACCCGGGCGCCGCGTCCAGCCTCCGGCTGCTGCACCGGGTGTGCCGGGTCTACGCGCTTGTTGCCGTGGTCGTACCCGTCTTCGGGTTCGCGACCGCCGGCAGCCTGCACGTCACCGGCGACGGATGGGTGATCGGCTCCATCGCGCTCACCGCCCTCGCGGCGCTCGTTCTCGGGCTGGTCGTCCTGCCCGGCCAGCGAGGCATCCTTGCCACGGCGCCCGCCCTGCCGGCCGCGGCGGCCGTGCCGTCCGTGCCGTCCGTGCCGTCCGCGGCTGGTCCGGCTACCGCGGTGGCCGGGGCGCTCCCGGCGACGACTGTGGCGTCCGCTCGCCCCGACCCGCGGCTGGCCGCCCGACTGGCCATGGCCACCGGCGTCTTCAACCTGCTGTGGGCGGCCGTCACCGTCATCATGATCGTTCGGCCGGGTTCGACGACCGGCGTCTGAACAGGGCCTCAGCACGCGGCAGTCGAACAGGGGCCGTCGAACAGGGGCGTCGGAACAGGGCCGGAGTCCGCGGGCGGGAGTCCTCCGGACGACGCCCGGCGCGATGTTCGCCGTGATCGGCCACGGGGCAGAACCACGCCAGGATCGAATCCGGCGATGTTCGAGGAGACCCGTGAATCACAGCCTGGCCCTGGGCGACGGCGTCGCCACCGGCATTCTCGTCGTCCTGGCCGTAATCGTGGTGGTCGGGCTGGTCGCGGTCGCGGCCGCCGTCTACGTCATCGTCCGCTACCGGCCGCCGATCCGGGGAACGGCCGCGCTCATCGGCAGTCTGGTCTACCTGCTCTCGCCGGTGGACGCCGTGCCCGAGGCGGTGCTCGGCCCGGCCGGCCTCCTCGACGATCTGACCATCGTGATCGCGGCCGTACTGTACGTCCGGCGGCTGCTGGCCGAGCGGGACGAGGCTGCCTCGCTGCCACCGCCGCCGTTCTCCGCCCGGGAGGCGCTGGGCGCCTCGCGCCGTCTCGCCCGCCGCCGCGGCCTGCCCCGCGGCTGAGCGCCCCGTCGGCCGTCCGCCCGGCCTGACCAGCGCGAAAGAATATCGGCACCCGGCGGCGCGCCGGCGCGCGCAACGAATGCGCGTTCACAGGCGTCTTCAATACACGGAAATGGTCACCCGGCAGCGCGGGAGGGCGGGACGTGCCGAGGCTGAGATCACGCTCGTGGCTGACCGTTACTATATCCGTCCTATTGTTCGTTACTGTGATCTCCGCCTGCGCGGGGACGTCCGGGCGTTCGTCCGTCCCGGTCTGCACCACGCCCGGCGTGACAGATTCCCAGGTCAAGCTGGGTTTGTTGTATTCGGCGTCGGGGAGTTCCGTCGATCTTATCGGACCATTCCGGGCCGGAGTCGACGGTCGGCTCGGCCTGGCCAATGCGGCCGGCGGCATAAACGGTCGGCAGATTTCCTATACATGGAGTGACGACAAGTCGGCCGCGGCGACGAACGCCGTCGGGGCCCGGGAGCTGGTCGAACAGGACGACGTTTTCGGGATCATGGAGGCGACGACGGTCGCCAGCGGCTCGGCCGACTACCTGCGTGCCGGCGGCATCCCGGTGACCGGCACCTCGCCCGAGTCGGTGTGGAGCTCGCACGCGAACATGTTCAACTACTCCAACTACATTGCCGAGGGCTCCACAGTCAGTACCTGGGGTGACTTCGTCGCCGCGCAGGGTGGTCATGTGGCTGTTCTGCTCGACACCAGCTTCTCCTCGACGTCGACCAGCGTCGCCGACGAGCTGCGCCGCAGCCTGGCCGCCGCCGGCGTCCGGGTGGCCGACACGATCGACGTGGGGCTGGGCACCATCGACACCGCCGCGACCACCGCCGCGATCCGCCGGGCCGGCGCGGACACGCTCGTCGGCGCGGTGACCGCCAACTCGTTCAACCGGGTCTCCTCGGCCGCCCGCGCGGCCGGTGTCCACCTGCGGGTCGCGCTCTCCCCGACCGGCTACGACCAGCGGACGCTCGCGAAATGGGGCGCCGACATCGCCGGGAACTACTACTCAGTCGACTACGCCCCGTTCGAACTGAACTCCCCGGCCCAGCGGGCCTACCAGGCGGCCATGGCCGCCTACTCCCCCCAGCTGGCCTACCCGCAGCAGCAGGGCGCGCTCGCCGGCTGGATCGCGGCCGACATGTTCCTGCTCGGCCTGAGCGGGGCTGGTGAATGCCCCAGCCGCTCCACCTTCATCAACGGACTGCGCGCGGTGCACTCCTATAGCGGGCAGGGGTTGCTCTCCGGTCCGATCGACCTGGCGAACAACTTTCGCGAGCTGAGCCTGTGCTACTCGTTTCTCCAGGTCAGCCCGGACGGAAGACGGTTCGGAGTCGTCCAGCCCGCGCCGCGCTGCGGGAGACGCCTGAACTGAGCCCGGGGCTGCCCGGGGCTGCCCGGCTGCCGGGCAGCCCGGCCGGGCCGGGTGAGCGGGTAAGCGGGTGAGAGGCGGCCCGGCCGGGTGGACGGTCGTACCGGCCCGGTCATGCCATCGTGGTCTGATGCGACCTTCCCCAAGCGCCCGGTACGTCGGGGCGCTGGACGCCGGCACGACCAGCACCCGGTTCATGGTTTTCGACCACGCCGGGACGATCATCGGGCGGGCCCAGCGGGAACACCGGCAGATCCTGCCCCGTGACGGCTGGGTCGAGCATGACCCCGACGAGCTCGTCGCCCGGGCGCGCGAGGTGATCGCGGCTACCCTGGACGGCCTCGGCCTGGGCCCGGGCGAGCTGGCAGCCGTAGGGATCACGAACCAGCGCGAGACGACCGTGGTCTGGGACGCGCGCACCGGCCACCCGCTCTCCAACGCGATCGTCTGGCAGGACACCCGGACCGAGCCGATCATTTCCGCCCTGAGTGACGAGCAGCGCGAGCTCATCCAGTCCCGGACCGGACTGGTGCCCGCGACCTACTTCTCCGCCGCGAAGATCCGCTGGATCCTCGACCACGTCGAGGGCGCCGGGGAGCTGGCGGCGGCCGGCCACGCCCGGTTCGGGACGGTGGACTCCTGGCTGCTGTGGCACCTGTCCGGCGGCCCGGACGGCGGCGCGCACCTGACCGACGTGACGAACGCCAGCCGCACGATGCTGCTCGACCTGGACACCCTGGCCTGGGACGACGAGCTGCTCGACGTCTTCGGCCTGCCTCGGTCGCTGCTGCCGGCGATCCGATCGTCGGCCGAGCCGGACGGCTTCGCCACCCTGGCCGGCGGCGGCCCCGGCGGGCGAGGCGGCCCCGGCGGGCGAGGCGGGCGAGGCGGGCAGGGCGGCCCCGGCGAGGGGATCCCGGTGACGGCGATGCTGGGCGACCAGCACGCCGCCACCGTCGGCCAGGTCTGCCTCGCGCCCGGCGAGGCCAAGAACACCTATGGCACCGGCAACTTCCTCGTCCTCAACACCGGCACCGACATCGTGCGGTCCGCCCACGGGCTGCTCACGACCGTTGCCTACCGGTTCGGCGACGCCCCCGCCGCCTACGCGCTGGAGGGCTCGGTCGCGGTCACCGGCGCCGCCGTGCAGTGGCTGCGGGACTCCCTCGGCATCATCACGACGGCGGCCGAGGTCGAGACGCTCGCCGCCGAGGTCCCCGACGCCGGCGGCATCTGCTTCGTGCCGGCCTTCTCCGGCCTGTTCGCGCCCCGTTGGCGGGCGGACGCCCGGGGCGCGATCGTCGGGCTCTCCCGCTTCCACACCCGCGCCCACCTGGCCCGGGCCACCCTGGAGGCGATCTGCTACCAGACCCGCGACGTCGCCGACGCGATGGCGGCCGACGTGCGCGCGGCCGGCGGGCGCGCCCTGGAGATCCTGAAGGTCGACGGCGGCGTGACCGCCAACGACCTGTGCATGCGGCTGCAGGCCGACATCCTCGGCATACCCGTCAGCCGGCCGGCGGTGACCGAGACCACGGCGCTCGGCGCCGCCTACGCGGCCGGGCTGGCCGTCGGCTTCTGGCGGGACGCGGGCGAGCTGCGCGCGAACTGGAAGGAGGAGCGGCGCTTCACCCCGACCGTCGACGCCACCGAGCGCGACGCGGGCTACCGCCGCTGGACGAAGGCCGTCGACCGGACGCTGGGCTGGCTCGACTGACCTGTCTGGTTGCCGGGCTCAGGTCTCGGCGTCCGCGACGACGACCAGCTTGCCGCGGGTGTGCTCGGGCGCGAGGTCCACGCTGGCCCGCGCGCCGTCCGCGAGCCGGTAGCGCCCGCTGATCGTGGCCGGTAGCGCCCCGTCCAGCGCCCAGGCGGCCAGCTCCTCGAGTTCGCCCGGGCGCGCGGTCGTGACCACGGTCTCCACCCGAACGTCCGCGCCGGCGAACGAGGCCGGCTCCGGCGCCGGGTAGACGATCGTGAGCAGCCGGCCGCCCGGCCGGATCAGCGGGCCGAGCGCCACGAGCTCGGGCCCGGCCAGGACGAGGTTGACGACGCCGTCCAGTCGGCTCGGATGGCGGCGAGCGATCGCGCCCACCAGGTCGCCGGCGCGATGCGAGTGGGTTCGACGGCGGTGCCAGTCGCGCCGAAGGTCAGGTTGAAGAGGTGTTCGACCGTGTCGGCGGCCCCCAGTCCGCGTACGTATGCCTCGTCGTCGGGCCCGGATGTGGCGATCACGCGCACTCCGGCCGTCGCGAGCAGGGGCAGCACCGCGCCGCCGACGCCGCCGGTGGCCCCGACCACGAGCACGGTCTCGCCGGCGCGGAACTGGCCGGCCCGGACGAGCGCCACCGCGGTCAGGCCGACGGTGGGCAGGGTCGCGGCGTGGTCCGCGGCCAGGCCGGACGGGCGGAGAGCCAGGCCGGGCGTGTCCGCGTCGAGCACCGCGTACTCGGCGAGCGCCCCGGTGGTGAGCGACGGCGGCGCCGAGATCTGGGCGGCCAGGCCGGCTACCGTGCGGGGCAGGCCAAGCCCGAAGACCTCATCACCCGGGCGGAACCGGGTCACGCCGGCACCGATCTCGCTCACCGTCCCGGCAAAGTCGCCCCCCACGACGTGCGGGAAGCTCAGCGGCGCCATCTCCCGGAGCGCGCCGCCCAGCAGCCGGAGGTCGAACGGGTTGAGCGCGGCCGTGCGCACCCGGACCTGGATCTGCCCGGGACCGGGGCGAGGGATGGGCAGCTCGCCCACGGTCAGCCGCTCAGGCGGCCCGTAGTCGTCCGCCATCACCGCGCGCATCGTCGTGCTCATCGGCTCCTCGTCTCGTCCCGGTTCACGGCCGGCCCGCCTTAAAGCGGACCCACTGGTCAGGTTGAGGCTAGCAGTAAACCGGACCGTCCGGTCAGGTTGGTAGGCTGATCCGTGTCGGAGGGAGCGGAATCATGACGGCCGAGAGTGTGGCGGCCGATGGCGTAGCGAGGGGGCCGGCCGAAGGAACGGTCCTCGGATCGGACCCGCCCCGGCCGCGGGCGGACGCGGCCCGCAACCGCCGCCTGCTGCTCGACGCCGCCGCGACGGCGTTCGCCGAGCTGGGCGTCGAGGTCACAATGGCCGAGATAGCCCAGCGGGCCGGCCTCGGCAAGGGCACGGTGTTCCGCCATTTCGCCACCAAGGACGACCTGCTGGCCGCGGTCGTCGGCGACCAGCTCGACCGCCTGTCGGCCGCCGGCGACGCCCTGCTGGTGGCCGACGATCCGACGGCGGCCCTGGTCGAGTTCATGACCTTGGGTGTCGAGCTACAGGCCCGCGATCGCTCCGTGTGCCAGACCGCGCTGGGCGCTCTTCCCGGCAGTGATCATTTGGGTGGCGCCGCGGCCCAGGCCGCCGCCGGCCGCCTCTACCGGACGGCCGAGGCGCTGGCCGACCGGGCCCGGCGGTCCGGCGGGATCCGGGCCGACGTGACCGGACAGGACGTTCTCCTGCTGATCCGAGGCGCCTACCAGGCCGCCGCCCCCCTGGCCGGCGTCGGCCCCGGCCTGGGGCGGCGCTACCTGGCCGTCATCGTCGATGGCCTGCGCGCGGCCGGTGCCGGCCCCCGGCCCGGCCCCCTGCCTGGGCCGGCGCCGGGCGCGGCACCGGCGCTTGGCCCAGGCGGCACGACGCCACCGGCGAGCTGACCATCTGGCGGGGCGGCCAGCGAAAGGCACTTGCCGGTGTGGTTTTTACGGTCGGTGGTTGCGGCCGTGAATGGCGGTAGCCTGGTGGCGTTCTGGCGGTGGTGATCCGGCCGTTCTGGTCGGTCCGGCGGGTCAGGCCGCCGCCGTGGCGTAAGCCGCGTAGGGGTCGTGCGCCGTCCGGATGCGGTTTGTTCGCCAGGGCCGGTCGCCCCAGGAAATGGGTGGTCGCCATTCGACGATCCCGGCGTCACCGATCCGCACGAGCCAGTTTTCGTAATGAATAAAATCATGGTGGACGGAACAGGCAAGAATGCAATTCTGAAGCGAGTGTTCGCCGCCGTCTTTCCAGTGCTTAATGTGGTGCACGTCGGCCCAGCTTGCGGGTCGGCGGCACGTCGGAAAAGTGCAAATTCTATCTCGGGCGATCACTGCCGCTCGCAGGGCGGCGGGTATTGTTCGGGACCCTCGTCCGGCGGTGAGGGGAACATATCCGGGGTCCATGATCACAGCCCGTAGGAAGGCGCTACCACAGGTAAGACG
>Ga0207703_10003372_pt1 | contig 13420 bp, 11 predicted proteins | sample KBSSwiS12_FD_184304 | JGI IMG/M metagenome (GOLD analysis project Ga0207703, IMG submission 184304) | Switchgrass rhizosphere microbial communities from Kellogg Biological Station, Michigan, USA - KBS Switchgrass S1-2 (SPAdes) (version 2) | ecosystem: Host-associated > Plants > Roots >... | reverse complement strand
TCGGCGACCTCTTCGCTGAGGTCCTCACCTCTCGCGGCCACCAGCGGCCCACACCCGAGCGTGGCGTCGATCTGCATCAGACGCTGATGCTGTCGTTTGATGAGGCGTTCAACGGCGCCCACCGGGCGGTGACCGTCACGCGGCGAGAGACGTGCCGGACCTGTGCGGGGACCGTGGTGACACGCGTGAGCAGCAGCCCGTGTCTCGTGTGCCAGGGTGCCGGCTCGGTGCGCACCGTTCGGGGCCACATGGTGTTTTCGCGCGGCTGTCCCGGCTGCGGTGGAACCGGCCAGCAGCGGCCGCGCGTGTGCGAGCCATGTGGCGGCACCGGTCACATCACACGCACCGAAGCGGTGCAGATCCGGGTCCCCGCTGGAGTTGGGGATGCCGACCGAGTGCGCGTGCCCGGCAAGGGGCACGCGGGGCTGCGCGGCGGAGAACCCGGTGACCTCTATATCACCGTGCAGGTGTCGCCACACCCGTTGTACCGCCGAGAAGGCGACGATCTGCACATCACCCTGCCTGTTGCGATTCACGAAGCGGCGCTTGGGGCGCGCATTGAAGTGCCGACCCCCGATGGCGGGGCACGAGTACGCGTGCCGCCGGGTACGCAGTCGGGCCAGCGGTTCCGTCTCCGCGAGCGGGGTGCCCCGTCGATCCGCGACGGACACCGTGGGGACCTCGTCGTCGAAGTGAAGCTGGTATTGCCGAAGCTGCTCGACGAGCGATCAAAGGAACTGCTGCGCGAGTTCGGGCGCATCAACGGCGAGAACCCGCGCGCGTCGTTTGGCGATCCGGGCGTGGACGAACAGTGATGGCGAAGCGGGCTGGCGGCAAGGCGTATTACATGATCAGCGCGGTGTCGCAGAAGTACAACATCCACCCGCAGACACTCCGTCTGTACGAACGCGAAGGGCTGCTGAAGCCGTCGCGCACAGAAGGCAATACCCGGCTCTATTCCGAAGAAGATCTCGAGCAGCTGGAAACGATCCTGACGCTGACACGCGATCTCGGCGTCAACCTGGCGGGGGTCGAGATCATCCTCAACATGAGGCGCAAGATCGAACAGATGCAGGGCGAGGTCAACGAGTTCATGGATTATGTGAAGCGTGAGCTCGCTCGCGGCATCGACGACTGGGAGCAGCGACTCGGCACGGCGCTCGTCAAATCGTCGCCGACGGATCTCGTGCGCCGCACGCCTCCGCCTCAGGCTGACGCCCAAACGGAAAAATCAAAAATGAAGAAATGATGTGTGATTGGTGATTTTCGATTTTGATTTCTGAATCACAGATCACGAATCACAAATCACGAATGATCGGTTACCATCTCTCGTGCCCTGCCCGATCTGCGACGACACTGGATGGAAAACGATTGAGGTCGACGGTGTTTCGCGGGTCACTCGCTGCGAGTGCTGGCATCAGCGAAGCTTTGAATCGCTGCTGAAGCAAGCGCGCGTTCCCAGGCGGTACCTTCACTGCGAGCTCTCCAACTTCGACGCCCATTACGACAGCCAGCGCGACGCACTGCGCCGCGCGACGCGGCTGGTGGATCAATTTCCGGTCGTGGACAAGGGGCTGCTTTTCTACGGTGACAACGGCGTCGGCAAGACGCATCTCGCCGTTGCGCTGATGAAGGAAGTGATCCGGCGGAAAGGCGCTCGCGCGGTCTTCTTCGAGACGCGTGACCTGTTGAAGCTGGTGCGCGATACGTACAACAACCAGGTCGAGGCCACCGAACTCGAGGTGCTGCGTCCTGCGCTCGAGGCTGATTTGCTGGTGCTGGACGACATTGGCGCGGAGAAGAAGTCCGAATGGGTGGAGGAGACGCTCGGCCTCGTCGTCAACACTCGTTACAGCGAACGGCGTCTGACGGTGTTGACCACCAACCTGAAGGACACCGACAATATGGAGCCGTACTCGGTCGCGCTTCAGCTCGGACTTCGCATCCGTTCCCGCCTCAAGGAAATGTGCGATTGGGTGCATATGGACGGGCCCGACACGCGTGAAGTCGGCCCGCACCCCACCGATGCCGACATCGCGCGATGGCAGCAGTCCTCACCCGCGTCGCCGAAGAACCGCGCACGCGGGGCGCTGCCACAGCGGTCCACCGGTCAGGCGCGTGCCCAGCTCAAATCCCGCGAGCAGGATGGCAAAGCCGACCTGAAATGGCCTGGCGGCCGCGCGGGCACCCGGTAGCCGCAAGCCGGTAGCCAGTCGCCGGCAGCCTGTAGCCGGTAGACTGAGAGCCAGTGCTCGGCCTCTACGTCCACATTCCGTTCTGTTCCGCCATCTGCAACTACTGCAACTTCAATCGGGGCCTGTTCGACGCGGAGCTGAAAGAGCAGTACGTCGACGCGCTGGTGCGCGAGATTGGCTCGCAGGCTGATGGCGCGCCTGCCGATACCATCTACTTCGGCGGTGGCACGCCATCGCTGCTTGAGCCTGTTGAGGTCGAAACGATCATCGGCGCATGCCGCCGCGCGTTTGCCGTCACAGTCGATGCGGAAATCACGCTGGAGGCCAATCCCGAAACGGTCACGCCAGAACGGCTGGCCGCCTTCCACGCCGCCGGCGTCAATCGTCTGAGCTTCGGCGTTCAGTCGTTTCGCGACGAGGAGCTTCAGCGCCTCACCCGTTTGCATTCCGCCGCGCGCGCGGCCGACGCGTATGCCATGGCGCGTCGCGCCGGCTTCGACAACATCTCGCTCGATTTGATGATGTGGCTGCCGCAGCAGACTATTCCGCAGTGGCTGGAGTCGGTTGACGCGCTGATCGGACTCACCCCGGACCACGCATCGCTATACATCCTCGAGCTGTATCCAAATGCGCCGCTTCGCGACGCCATGGCTCGCGGAAAATGGTCTCTCGCCCCCGACGACGACGCCGCGGACATGTACCTGGAAGCGATGGCGCGCCTCGAAGCGGCCGGATATGAACAGTACGAGATTTCAAACGTCGCCAAGCCAGGACGGCAGTCGCGTCACAACCTGAAATACTGGACCGACGGCGAGTGGCTTGGCTTCGGCTGCGGCGCACACTCAACCCGCCGAGGTGTCCGCTGGAAGAATCTCTCGGCGACGGCGGAGTACATCGCTGCTGTTGTATCGGGAGGGCAGCTGGCCGTCGACCGTCGCGTGTTGAGCGCGCGTGAGGCGCTTGAAGAAGCCCTTTTCATGGGGCTGCGCCTGGCGCGCGGCATCGACGTCAATACGGTTAAAGCCCGATTTGGTGTCGATGTCTGGGATATTTATCGCCGTCAGCTGGAACAATTCCGGGAGGCAGGTGTCTTGATCTATGATGGGCGCCTTTTGCGACTCTCGCGGGCAGGAATGCTTCTTGCCAACGAGATCATGGCCCGCTTTCTCGATTCACCTGTGGTAGATTAACGGCCGTTTTCCGAGGAGGCTCGAAGATGCGACGACTGTCCGGCGTTCTGTTGGCGTGTGCGATGTTCCTGGTACCGGCGTTTTCGCACGGTCACGGCGACCTGTTCGCACAGGCAGCACCGCAGAAGACGACCTTCACCGGGGACGTCGTGGTGATGGCGTTCTCGATCAACCCGGATAAAACGGCGGACTACGAGAAGGTGCTCCAGACGTTGAAAGACACTCTCTCGAAATCCGAGGCGCCCGAGGCGAAGCAGCAGCTGGCGGGATGGAAAGTCATCAAGAACGCGATGCCCAATCCCGATGGCTCCATCGTCTACATTCACATCATCACGCCGGTTGTGAAGGACGCCGACTATTCGATCATGAACAACATCTACGCCGGCGTGAAAGACCCCGCAGCGCAGAAGTCGATTTTTGACCTGTATCGCGGCGCCATGAAGCAGGCACTGTTCGTCATCCAGGGGCCGCTCGTCGCCGACCTCTCGAAGTAACCTCGCTTTCTGCGAGTCAGGCTGTTCAAGAGCCACGGACGCGCGAGCGTTCGTGGCTCTTTGCATTTACACTGGTAGAGCAATGCGGTTGTCGTTGATGGCATTGGCGTTCGTTGTCGGCACGGCCCTTCAGGTGTTCGCGCGCCAGGGCGGCCCGCCACCCGCTGGCGCGTTGCAGCCGCAGCAGACGTCGCCGCTCCCGGGTGCCACCCCGCAAACACCAAGTGCGCCGCCGGCTCCTGCGCCGCCGGCCGGTCAGAACGTCGTCTCGCCGCCCCCGATGGGGCGAGTGTTCGCGTCCGAACAGGGTTTGATCTTCAACGCCATACGTCCGGACAAGGTGATGGACTTCGAGACCGTGCTTGCGAAGCTGCGCACGGCGCTCGCAGACTCGAAGGATCCAGTCCGCAATCAGCAGGGGTGGGGCTGGAAGATTTTCAAGGCCGCCGAACCGGGTCCAAACGGCAGCGTGCTCTACGTGTTCGTGATGGATCCGGCGGTGAAGGGTGCCGATTACGGCATCGCAAAGATTCTCTCGGAAGCGTACCCGAACGAGGTGATGGAACTGTACCGGATGTATACGGGCGCATTCGCGACCGCCGGTCAGAGTCTGATCAATCTGCAGCCGATTCCTGCGCTCAACGCCAATCCCTCGTCTGCCCCAGCGACCTCCGACGGAGCCCCCGCTGCGCCCGGCTCAGCGCCTCCAACGCCGACGCCGAAACGGTAGAGAGCCCGTCAGCGTTTCGATCAAAAACCGACGTTGAGTCCCGCGTATATCCGGTGCAGGGTCGAGAACAGCGGCGACCCACGCAGTTTCAGCACGCGGTAGTCCACCCGCACTCGCAGCGGACCGGCCAGCGAGATCTTCGCGCCGCCACCGGTGTTGAAGACGAGATTCGTTTCCTGATGCGTCTCGCCGAGGCGTTCTCGATATCCGCCCATGCCGGTCGTCCAGTAGAACCGCATGCCTGCCAGCGGAATCGGCGTCTGCACGTAGAAATCCCCCATCCCGGTCTTCAGCGAGGGCGCTGCATGTTCAGTATCTTCATTGGTCGAGGCATATTCGAATTCGGCGCCGACAATGAAAAAGCCGACGCCGACGGCGAAACCTTTCGTGGCGTGATTGGCGGGCGTCGTGACGGTGCCGAGAAACAGTGTGCCATCGGCAAATGCGGGACGAGAGAAAGCCAGCAGCAGGCAGATGAGCGGCAGAAGCCGTCGGAGTCGCATGGTTTCGAATGATAATCGACTAGCCTCGATGAATTTCGAATTCAGTCCCGATCAGGAATTGCTGCGGCGCAGCATACGCGAGTTCGCGGAGACCGAGTTGCGGCCTCACGTTCGCGAATGGGACGAGGCGCAGGAATTCCCGCGCAGTCTGTTCCCGAAGCTTGCCGAACTCGGCCTGATGGGAATCCAGTTTCCGGAGGAGTTCGGCGGGGCAGCGATGTCGGCGGTCGACTACTGCATCTGTATCGAGGAGCTCGCGCGCGTCGATCCATCGGTCTCGCTTACCGTGGCGGCGCACAACGGCCTTGGCGCCGCGCACATCGCGATGTTCGGCACCGACGAACAGAAGCGACGATATCTCACGCCGCTCGCACGTGGCGAACAGCTCGCTGCTTGGGGACTCACCGAAGCTTCGGCCGGCAGTGATGCAGGCGCGATGCGCTCGACGGCGGTCCGCGACGGCGATTGCTGGGTGATCAACGGCGCCAAGCAATTCATCACCCACGGCCGCACCGGCGATCTCATCGTCGCGATGGCGGTCACCAACAAATCAAAAGGGAGTCGCGGCATCACCGCCTTCATCGTCGAGCGGGGCACGGCCGGATTTCGCGCCGGCAAGAAGGAAGACAAGCTCGGCATGCGTGCGAGCGAGACGAGCGAAGTCATCTTCGAGAACTGCCGCGTACCGCCTTCACAGGTGCTCGGCCAGGAAGGACAGGGCTTCATCAACGCCCTGCAGGTGCTCGACGCGGGGCGAATCGGGATTGCCGCGCTCGCCGTCGGTCTCGCACAGGGCTCGTACGAAGCGGCGCGCAGGTACGCATTCGAGCGCCGGCAATTCGGACAGCCGATCGGCACATTTCAGAGCATTCGCGCCAAGCTCGTCGACAATGCGACGCGGATCGAAGCGGCGCGGCTGCTCACCTATCGCGCCGCGTCGTTGAAGCATGCCGGCAGGCGAACCACGCTGGATGCTGCTATGGCCAAGCTGTATTCCAGCGAGATTGCCGTGCGCATGACCGAAGATGGTGTCCAGATTCACGGCGGGTACGGTTTCGTCAAGGATTACCCCGCCGAGAAGTATTTCCGTGACGTGAAGCTCACCACGATCGGCGAAGGCACCAGCGAGATTCAACGGCTCGTCATCGCCCGCCAGCTCATGGTTCCGCCTTCGCCTTCGGCGTGATGGGCGCGACGCTCGCGGAACGTGTGATCGCGGGCGATCCGCGCGCCATCGCTCGCGCCATCTCACTCATCGAAGATGAATCCGCGGCTGGGGCGGACTTGATTCGGGAACTCTACCCGCGAACCGGGCGCACCTACTTGATCGGCGTCACCGGGCCCCCCGGCGCGGGAAAGAGCACGCTCGTCGATCGGATGACCGGCGAACTGCGCAAGGCGGGGCAGACGATTGGAATTGTCGCCGTGGATCCGACGAGCCCGTTTTCCGGCGGTGCCATTCTCGGAGATCGCGTGCGAATGGCCGCCCACTTTGGCGACGAGGGGGTGTTCATTCGAAGTATGGCAACGCGCGGCCATCTCGGCGGGCTCGCGCGCGCGACGAGCGACGTGGCGCTCGTTCTCGATGCCGCGGGAAAGGACGTCGTAATCATCGAGACCGTCGGCGTTGGCCAGGACGAGGTGGACATCGTCCGCACGGCCGACGTGTCGATTGTCGTGCTCGTGCCCGGGACCGGCGACGAAGTGCAGGCGCTCAAAGCGGGCATCATGGAAATTGCGGACGTCTTCGTCGTCAACAAGGCGGATCGCGATGGCGCCGATCGCCTCGCGCAATCGGTCGTCGCGATGCTCTCGCTGCAGGCGTTCAAGCCTGACGACTGGCGTCCCCCGATCCTCAAGACCGAAGCGACAACCGGAGCAGGCGTGCCCGAGGTCATCGCCGCCGTCGATCGGTTTCGGGCGCACTCGGAGGCGGAGCGGGCGACCCGACGCCGGGAGCGGCAAGAGTACCGGCTCCGCGATCTGCTCTCGCACCGGTTTCTGCAGCTCGCGGAGCAGGAGCTGGCCCCCGGTGAGTTTCAGCGCCTCGCGGACGGCATCGCCGCACGCCGCATTGATCCGTATTCAGCAGCGGGTGCAATCATCAATCGGGTACGTGGGGCAGGTTCCGCCGAGGAGAGGAATACCGCCCGAGGCGGACCCGCCAAAGCCGTACTCGACCATGTCGGTATCGCGGTTCAGGACATCGACAAGTCGCTCGCCTTTTTCCGGGACGCGCTCGGTCTCGACGTGGAGGTCCCCGAGGACGTCGCTTCGCAGCGGGTCCGCGCGCATTTCATTCCCGTGGGCGAATCGTCCATCGAGCTGCTCGAGGCGACGGCAAGCGACTCGGCGATCGCGAAATACGTCGAGAAGCGCGGGCCCGGTATTCACCACATCACGCTGCGCGTCCGCGACATCCGCGCCGTGCTCGATCAGTTGAAGGCGCGCGGCGTGCGACTCGTCGATCAGGAGCCGCGGCCGGGCGCCGAAGGTTCGCTGGTCGCGTTCATTCACCCCTCGGCGGCGCATGGTGTCCTCGTCGAACTCACGCAGAAGGGATCCTGATGCAACGAGCACAGATAGGAATCATCGGCGGATCGGGTCTGTACGACATGGCCGATGTATCCGATCGCGAAGAAGTAAGGGTGACAACGCCGTTCGGGGAACCATCGGCGCCATATCTCCTCGGCACGCTGCGTGGCAAGCGCGTCGCATTTCTTGCGCGGCACGGTGGCGGCCACCGTGTGTCGCCATCGGAGCTGAACTTCCGCGCCAACATCTTCGGGATGAAAGTCCTCGGGGTCGAGTACATCCTCTCGGCCAGTGCCGTCGGCAGCTTGAAGGAGGAATACAGGCCCGCCGACATCGTCATTCCCGATCAGTTCTTCGACCGGACGAAAGGGCGCCCCAGTAGTTTCTTCGGCCGAGGTCTCGTTGGACACGTCGGCTTCGCGCACCCGTTCTGCAAGATTCTGAGCGGCATTGCCTACGACAGCGGCAAGCGGGCCGGTGCGACCGTGCACAAGGGCGGCACCTACGTCTGCATGGAGGGACCCCAGTTCTCGACGCTCGCGGAATCGAAGCTGTATCGGTCGTGGGGCATGGACATCATCGGCATGACGAACCTGCAGGAGGCGAAGCTCGCGCGCGAGGCGGAAATCTGTTACACCACGATTGCGCTGGTCACCGACTACGACTGCTGGCATCCCGATCACGACTCCGTCACCGTCGAAATGGTGATGTCCACGCTTGCGAAGAACGCCGCGACCGCGCAGCAGATCATTGCGGGTGCAGTCGAGCGGCTGCCGTACGAGCGCACGTGCGAATGCGCATCGGCGTTGAAATACGCGCTCGTGACCCGGCCCGAAATGGTGCCGGATCAGGTCAAGAAGGATCTAGCCCCGATCATTGGGAAATACATTCATTGACGAATCTACGAATGTCCCAATGGTGGGATTTGGATTGTCCAATTGAATTCGTAACTTCATCGATTCGTACATTCGAAAATTCATGAAGCTGATCGTCACCGGTTCGATCGCGTTCGACTACTTGATGCAGTTTCCCGGCAAGTTCACCGAACACATCCTGTCGGAGCATCTGCAGCGGGTAAGCCTCAGTTTTCTGGTCGACTCGATGGACAAGCGGCGCGGCGGATGTGCGCCGAACATCGCGTATACGCTCGCGCTGCTCGGCGAGCAGCCGTATCTGGTGGCGACCGCTGGGCAGGATTTCAAGGAATACGACGAGTGGCTGCAGGCGGCGGGTATAGATACGTCGCATGTGCGCCACGTGCCCGACAAGTTCACGGCGTCGTTTTTCTGCAGCACAGACACCGAGAACAATCAGATTGCCTCGTTCTATATCGGTGCGATGGCCAACGCCTCCGAGCTGTCGCTGCGGACGATTCACGAACCCGGTCTGGTCATCATTTCGCCGAACGATCCGGGCGCGATGGTGCAGTACGCCGAAGAGTGCCGGGCGATGAGTGTGGCATTCATCTTCGATCCCGGTCAGCAGTGCGCCCGGCTCTCCGGCGACGAGCTGCGCGACGGCATCAAAGGCGCGCGCCTCGTCATCTGCAACGACTACGAATTCGAGCTCGTTCGTCAGAAGACTGGCATGGACGAGCAGCAGGTGCTGCAGCAGGCATCAGCGCTCGTGATCACGCGCGGGGAGGACGGTTGTTCCGTCTACGAATCACCGGCGCGTGTTGACGTTCCTGCGATGACGCCGCACCGAATCGTCGACCCAACCGGCGTGGGGGACGCGTTCCGCGGTGGGTTGATGAAGGGCATGGCGGTCGGCAAGTCACTCAAGGAGTGCGCGCAACTCGGAACGGTTGCCGCGACGTATGCCCTCGAGCACCTCGGGGGGCAGAGCCACGCCTACACGATCAACGAGTTCACGGACCGGTACATGCAGTATTTCGGTCCACTGACTCTTTGACGTCGTAGCAGTCTTCGATGACGCTCGTGACTGCGCTGATCGCGGGCCACAGAGACGGAGAGACTTTAGATACCTCCGTATCCTCCGTGCCTCCGTGGTTCGTGTACGTGCTAACGATCGAATGATTCGCGTCGCCCGGATTCGGTGAGGCGGATCACATAGCGCTCAGGGTTATCGCGGAACCGCTCCTGCAACTCGGCGAGGCTGCTGGCGCCGCCGTAGCTGATTGCCGAGATCAGGTGCTTGAGCATGTCGCGAATAATCGGGCGCACCGAGCCACGAGCTGGCACCGCGACTTCCGTGCCCTCCGCGCCGAGTGCCTCGACGTCCGCGGCTTCGAGATCTTCCACATCGAGACGGTCGACGATGGCTTCAAGCGATGCCATGCCGCGGAACACCTTGAAGGGGACTCGCACGGTCTTGTGCGATTCGGGCACGACGACAGGCTTCTGGACGATGTCGCCCGGCGTCTCCGTCGTGCCGGCGAGCGCGCTGCCGAGCATCACCGTGTCGCCGCCGAACATGAGCGCCTGAACCAACGCGCCGTCCCGTCTCACGCCTCCGTCGGCGATGAGCGGCACGCGCCCGGACGCCTCGCGACACTCGACGAGCGCCTGAACCTGTGGAACACCGAAGTTCGTGTTCAACCGCGTCGTGCACCCGCCACCCGGTCCGATACCGACCTTGATGCCGTCGACGCCCCGTTCCAGCAGAAACCGCGTGCCTTCGGCGGTCGCGACGTTGCCCGCGACCAGCTGAATGCCGTCGAACCGTTTCCGGAACGTCTCAATCGCGCGCGCCATCACGACGGAGTGGCCGTGTGCGATGTCGATGACGATGACGTCGACGCCCGCGCGAATCAGCTCGGAGGCCCGTTCCAGGTAATCGCCCTTGGCGCCGATGGCCGCACCGACGCGAAGCCGTCCCTGGTGGTCCCGAGTGGCAAACGGCAGTTGGCGCTGATGAATGATGTCCTTCGCCGTAATCAGTCCCAGGAGCGTGTCGTCCTTGTCGACGAGCGGCAGCTTCTTGATCTTCTGCGCCCGCATGACGTCTTCGGCCGCGGCGAGATCCGGCGTGCCGCGCTGGACGACCAGCCGCTCGCGCGGCGTCATCCTGCCTGCGACGGTCCCCTGCGTGCGATCGACGAACCGCAAATCGCGCGTCGTCAGCAACCCTTGCAGCCGGCGACGGTCGTCGACAACGACGAGCGTTCCGACGCCGGTCGTGCGCATCCGCGCCGCGGCGTTAGCAAGGCACGCGTCGGCGGCAATCGTATACGGATCGTTGATGATGCCGTGCTGCTTGCGTTTGACGATCTCGACTTCCCGCACCTGCGGGTCGATTTCTCCGCTGCGGAAGCCACGATCGATGATGCCGATGCCGCCTTCTTCGGCGACCGCGATCGCCATCTCCGATCGCGTTACGGTGTCCATGTTCGCCGAGACGATCGGCCGCTTGAGCGGGACACCGGTCGAGAAGCGGCACGTCAGATCGATGGTGGACGGATCGCGGCGCTCGACGACGCTGTACTGCGGGTTGAACAAGAAGTCGTCGAACGTGGCGCCGCGGACGAGGTCAATGAGGGGTGGCATCGGCAAGATTTACGAATCTACGAATTTCCAGATTTGCGAATTCAATTTGGCAATCCACAGCAGACAATTCGCTGATTCGCAAATTCCTCAATGTTCTGAGCTCCACAACGTAATTGCCGCCAGCGCATACACCACGGCCGCGCTCAGGAGCGTCACGGAGAATCCCCAGTTCATAGCGATGAAGACGGCGAGCGTCGCGCCGACGACCGAGAACGCGCCATTAATGCCCCAGCCCCACGGAATGATATCGGCGCGATCGGCTGCCAGCAGTCGCATGCCGCCGGGCATCGGCATGCCGAGCAGAATGCCAACCGGGGCAATCAGCACCACGGCGAATGCGATCCGCGCAGGCAGGGTCCACGCGACGCCTGCGTCGATGAGTTGCGCCAGCCCCCCAGCGGCGCAGCAGGCGACAACGGCAATCCCGGCGAGTGCTCGGATCGTAATTGTGTGGATCCGTGCAGGTGCGACACGCCGGCTGACGAGCGAACCGAGTCCGGTGCCAAGCAGCAGCGAAAAGAGCGTCACCGTCAGCGAGTACACGGGATGCCCGAGCAGGAGCACGAACCGCTGCAGCAGCGCCACTTCCAGCAGCATGAACCCTGCGCCAAGCGCACCGAAGTACAGCAGCCACGTCGCCCACCCTCGATGGGGCCGCTCACCACCGATGAGCAGCGGTCCGATCACAAACAGCACGACCAGCGCCGCGGAGATGGCCATGAGCGTCATCAGCGCGCTCAGACCATTGCCGAACAACATGCTGCGGCCGAACGCGACCTGTAGCTGATCACGTAACCGCGTTGTGTGAAAGAAGAATGGCCTGTCGTCTGTCGTCGCGGATTCGTCGAGCGGATACGACGAGAGGAACTGCTGCCGGTTGCTTGCCAAGATGAGGCGGCGGTAATCGGCAGCGCTCGTTCCGGTGCGCTGCATCTCGATCGGGTCCTCCGCTGACGTTGCGGCGGGAAGCCCTGGTGCGTAGAGCACTACAAACCCGAGGTCCTCACTGACTTCGCGCAGCTGCGCCACTTCCTCGTGTGTAAATGGCCGGCGCTTCAGCAGAAACGTGGCGACGCGGTCATATCGGATGATCGCGAGGTGCTGCGAGGGGTCGAGTCCGCGTTCCGCACAGGCCTCCTGCGCGAGCGACACGAGGCGGAGCCCATCGAACACCCAGCGCGTGATCGTCAGCACGCCCTCGTCTGTCAGGTGATCGAGGTACTCGCCAAACGCTTCCTTCGTATAGAGCGAGTTCTCCGTCAGCGTATAGGCACCTGCAGCCGTCGCCGCCCAGGTGTCTACCAGCGAGGCCTGAATCACGTCGTACTTCGACTGGCTCCTCCGCACGAAGTTCCGGCCGTCATCGACGTGAATGGTCACGCGCGGGTTGGCGTAGATGCCGCCGGAGTAGTCACGAAAACGATCGAGCATCACGTTGCGCGCGATGATGGGATTGATTTCCACTCCATCGACGTGCGCCGCACCAAAGACGAGCGCCGACAGAAGATCGCGGCCGCCGCCAGGTCCGATGACGAGCGCATTGAAACCGCTTTTGCGTTCGGCGAGGTGATAGCCGATCGCCGTCAGCTCGTATCGCAGGTACGACGCGTCCGGGATGCCTCCGGTCACCTGCAAGATGGGTGTTGAGGCAGCGGAGTCGATATCCATGAACAGCGACGCTGCCCGCCTGCCGGCGAACTTTGGACTGAGCGACCAGTCGCCGTGCGGCCGGTCGTAGACAGCCACGCGCGAAAACGAATTCCACTTGCTGAAGAGGACGCGATCCCCTACGTGGCCCTTTGTGTCGACAAGGTCGAACGGCGCGATGCCACTGAGCTGACCCAAAGCAGCGACCGCAAGCAGGCCGAGCGCCACGGCTGCAAAGCTGCGTCGCCGCGGGGCCGGGGCAAAGGCGATGGCCGCGATCGTCGAGAGGGCGGCCGCCATCATGACGACCCCCGGTGCTCCAAGCCAGTTGAGTAGCGGAATCAAGGAGAGGCATCCCGCTGCAGCCCCGATCAGATCAGCCGCGTACAGCACATTGATGCGATCGGTCATCCGCGAGAAAGCGACCGACATCACGCCGCCACCGGTGAAGAAGGGAAGCGCCGCGAGTGTATAGATGGCGAGCATCAGCTCGAGATTTTCGGCCGAGTAATTTAGTCCCACGCGTATGCGAACAAGGCACGCCAGCGCCGCCAGTGTGGCGAATGCATGAGCCGTCGAGACGACAGCAAGCAGCACGCGTGTATCGATGGCGGCGA